>ERZ894244.1208-NODE-1208-length-14043-cov-11.455676_pt1 | contig 14043 bp, 8 predicted proteins | sample MGYA00380299_ERZ894244 | MGnify/ENA primary metagenome ERZ894244 (study PRJEB32331, sample SAMN06328444) | human gut metagenome | biome: human gut microbiome; feature: stool | host: Homo sapiens | collected 2014-06-26 ... | reverse complement strand
CCGTCACGTATATCGACATCGGCTCGATGGACATCATAGCAGGCAAGGCCGACGGAGCCGAGAACGTCGTGCGGGTGAAAGCCGCCGTGCGGAATTTCGCAGCAGAAACAAACCTGACGGTTATCACCGAGGACGGCGGATTTTTCACCTTCGACGTGCATTATGCCGAGAATCCGGCTGTCTCGACCCTCAATCTTACAGTGCAGGAACCGCAACCAGAAAGTATGAAGAAACCGGCTGCTGTGGGCTATCCGCAGCCGACGGCCCCAGCATCCGAAGGCCTGGTGCTGCTGCGCGAAGTAGGCCGCGAAAAGCCCGCAACCGTAAAACGCATGTTGAGCGACATATACCGCCAAAACCGTACGGACGTGAAGGGCATTCGTGCGAAGAAGTACGGCATTGAAGTCGAAGTGTTGGGGATTTACGTGTTCAATGACGTGATATACATTCACACCTGCATCTCGAACGACACGAACATCTCCTTCGAGGTGGATGCGCGGCGGTTCATCGTAGCGGATCGCAAACTCGCCAAGCGTACGGCACAACAGCAGACATCGCTCGAAATCCTGCGCGTATGCAACGATCCGGCAGTTGTAAGGGGGCACCAGCGTCAGCGGACGGTATTCGCGCTGCCCAAGCTTACGATCCCCGACGACAAGGTGCTTTTGCTGGAAATCGTCGAGAAAAACGGAGCCCGCCATCAGACGGTGGAGATACCCGCAGAGGAATTGTTGGATGCGAAACTCCTGTAAAGAGACAGGCGGTCGAACCCGATGCGGAAGTTTTTATGCAGCAGTGGGAATGTTTCGAATCCGTGCGGCGATCTTACAGGAGCACTTTGCAAGAGGATATTCAGACGTGGTTCCGCACGCTGCGGCTCTGAAAGGCTGTTCGTTTCCGAACAATCAGACACCCCGGTACGGTTTTCAGACCGTACCGGGGTGTCTTTCATGCAGCTTGAGGAAACTCAATATTCATCTTCGTTGAAGAAATTTATCTATATTGATTATCAATATATTATGCAATAATAAATGAATTTTGCGCAAACAAACCACACCGTCTGAGGCGGTCTGAGGCGATGGGAGGAATAACGGGACAAACATATTTAGCTTCAATCCAACACATTATTTAAATGCAAGCATCAATGCGGCACGAAGAGCTTCAGTTCGTTTTTCTTTGAATGTCTTAAAATCATTCCACTGCATTGTGCAGCATGCGTCAATATAGTTTTTGCTCTTATAATCAGCAATCTTATTGATATCATTACCAAAATGTTCTATAATCCATACATTAGGATCAGCATCTTTTTTCCCTATATTTTCAGCACCTTCTAATAATTGGAGATTGAAAAGATAATTTTTCTCTTCAATAAAATCTGGAGAAAGATCCTTATTTTTAATAGTGAACTTAGCTTTTGGATATATATGATCAATATGGAATTTGGAATTTTTATAATCTAAGTGTGGATATAGTACTTGTAGAACAGGTAATATAGCAGGGTTGCCATATTGCAATGTGAGCAAATCTTCCACGTCGTCAATAGTTACCTTTAATGCTTTATTGGCATCCATCTTCGCCATTCTAACATTAAATTCTGAGAAATCCTTCACTCCATTCATTCCTTCTAGTGCATAGCTAAGTTTTCTATCCAATGAGGTAGTAAAGTAAGAGGTAATCTGTGCTGTTCTGACAAACTTAAACATCGCCTCTTTATCAACATTGCCAAGTTTGTTATATACTATGTCGTTCCTATATAAATACAGCGCAATGATCGAGATGATGTAACCGGATGCCAATTGTCCAGAATATCCAAAATCTTCGACAATACGGACTGCATCTGTAATTGAAGTGACTATTTTTTCCCAATTTTGTTCAATTGAATGAATATTAGTTTTGTTGAAATTCTTCAGATTAAATATGTGGTTTGCGCCAATTAGCAACAAACTGGTTTTCAATATTTGATCTCTACCGAAACAGCCGAATCCTGTAGTCCTAAACTTATCAACATATACATTCATTTCTCCTCTTATATCTGACGAGAAATTTGCAGTCAAAATTGACATAAGCAAGTCTGAGTAAGACAATGTTGTCCCTCCGCTATTAACCCTAATGAATATCTTTAAGACTTTATCTAGATTCTTTTCTGTTTCCTCAAAGTAAGAAATCAATCGTTCTGTACATATCACATTCTTAAGTTTCTCCAATATATCGGCCTCCATATCGTCCAATTCATTCTCTCTACAATATCTATTTAAACTTGCCAGGTTAAGAATGTCGCCAACTTTAAACCAGAAATTATTTTTATCCGAAGAAGGTATTTGAGCAGGATTTTTAAATTCAAATTGATAGCAATCTTCAGTGTCTTCCTCACTAGGTTGATATCTTAAATTGAGATATAGCTTCTTTAATTCAAAAGCATTTGGATTATCCCACCAACCTTTTGGTTTTTTCAGAGTTCGAGAACCTTTTAATCCAATATACAATGAAGTTAATCGCTGCTGACCATCAAGGACAATATTTAAATCATTAGAGTTAACTTTTGCAATATCAATTTTTTCATTATGAGGATTTCTAACATCATAATCTTCTATGAATTGATATAGCTGAAAGTTTAATTTATCTGAGTCTGGCAAAGCTGACTTATCTGTTTCCACATCAGTTTTTCTTAATTTCCAAAATAAGAAAGAGCCTATTGGATAATTTCTTAATATAGAGTCAAATAGTTGCTCTATTTTCTTTTCTGCGGCCCGATCTAGCCAAACATATTCTCTTTGAATGTCCGGGAGAAAGTAACTGACATTGATTTCTTCGATGACCTCCTTAATTGTTATATCCTTAAATTGTCCCATATTATAGATGAATTATTTTTATTTCAAACAAAATGCCATGTAGCCCAAGAGGACTAAACGATAGTAAATCAAATAAATACAACATTCAGACAAATAAATTGGGTAGCACGTGTGAAAAATCATAATTAATTTACAAAGGTAAGCCCATCTGCATATTGCTCGTATATTGCCATTTCTTCTTTGCTCAAGACTCTGTCTGTATATGTCAGTGTTCCATCTGGATTCAAATGAGCATCCTTCATTATGGCAACATATGATTCATCACGTTGTTTCAAAAGATGACATAATGATGCTCCAACAAAGCGAATTTTTGTATCTGCAGCATTAGGTTTAATGGCCACATTAAAACCGCCGCCTTGAGCTGGTACAGATGGATAAATAATGCCATCAGAATCTTTTGTTTTCATATTAACATTTAGTAGATAATTTACAAAATTCGCAATTATCATATATTCATGGTCAGAAGCAAAATCTTTTGATATCTCATTGGACATGTATTGTATTAATTCCAAACCATTAGGATTAACTGAAACATCTTGCATTATATCATGCCAAGATTTTGTAAAATTGAGCACTTCCGGACAAGGTCTTCTGTACTCGTCCACAAAAGGAAGCGCAATAAGATTTAGCGGTTTCGTCACTTCCCACCGAGATACGGTTGCTCGCTCTATGCCAACACTATCCTTGTCCTTAAAAAAAGATGATGTTTCTAATAGCGATACTATTCTTGGGAATGGGACGTCAACACTATTAGTATCTGTAAAAGAACAAGCATAAAACATTGATTGATATGGAAGATTTACCCGTCCATATTTTGGCAAACAAATAGCGGGAGGATAATTTAATTCAGAAATACTATAAAATTCTTTCCCGTGAGGATTGATTCTTTGCCGTATCAGTCCGGAGCTAGGATATATTATGTAACGTACGATAGGAATATCATAATCATTTACAGATCTGAATATTCCATATAACTCATCCAAATCACCTTTTTGAAGGTTATACGTACGCAAACTATCTGTTAACACACCCATGGCTTTTATTTTCATTAAACATAAGCAAATATAGATAATCATATTTAGAATTATGCATAAAACGCCAATTTATTTGGGTATAATTCTAATAGTAAGGACAAAAACATAAAAATTGCTATCTTTGCTGCAGTTGGATAAAATAAGTAATATCATGGGCAAGAATATGAACCGGCTGAAAGTGGTATTGGCAGAAAGGAGACGAACCAACAGATGGTTGGCGGAACAATTAGGGAAAGATCAGGCAACTGTTTCCAAATGGTGCACCAACACCAGTCAGCCGAGTCTTGAGACACTATTTCAAATTGCTGAAGTATTGGGCGTGAAAGCTCAAGATTTAATAAGTAAAGATATCTCTAATGACCATGAATAAAAGACAAAATATAGATAACAACATTGTAGCAGATATCGCAGCACGTATCGAACGATTGATTATCGATGCTCGAGCCAACGTGGCTCGGTCAATCAATCTTGCAGAAGTCATCACTAAATATGAAATAGGACATGTCATTGTAAGTGTTGTGCAGGAAGGAGAAGAACGTGCAGCATACGGCAAACAATTATTAAAAGGCGTATCAGAGATATTGACAGAACGATTAGGTGATGGCTGGTCTGTAGAGACATTGAAAAGATGCCGCAAATTTTTTATTATGTATTCGGCAAAAGAGATTGGCGCAACAGTGTTGACCGAAGCTCTGGACAACAATTTGGTCAACAGCGTTGACCAAATCCAAAAAGCTATGACAAAATCAAACAAATCGCCTGTATTATATCCTTTTACACTTTCATGGTCTCATTATCTGGTGTTAATGCGTATTGAATCAGACGAGGAGCGCCACTTTTATGAGATTGAGTGCCAAAAACAAAATTGGAGCGTCCGTCAATTGCAACGGCAATACAGTTCAAGCCTATATGAGCGATTAGCCCTAAGCCGTAATAAAGATGAAGTCATGCGGCTCTCCCATGAAGGACAAACAATCAATAAACCTGACGACATCATAAAAAATCCTTTGACATTAGAGTTCTTAGGTCTAAAGCCGGATGCGTCTTATTCTGAGACCAAGCTGGAAAATGCCATAATCGACAAGATGCAACATTTTCTGTTGGAATTGGGAAAGGGATTTTTATTCGAAGCCCGCCAAAAGCGATTTACATTTGATGAGGAAAATTTCTATGTAGACCTCGTCTTCTATAATCGCCTGCTACAATGTTATGTCCTGATTGATTTGAAAGTAGGCAAACTCACACATCAGGATTTAGGTCAGATGCAGATGTATGTCAATTATTATGACCGATATGTGAAACAGGACTTTGAAAAGCCGACAGTCGGCATTCTGCTATGCAAAGAGAAGAAAGACGCGTTGGTAGAATTGACACTGCCAAAGGATTCCAATATCTACGCCCAGCAATATGCCCTCTATTTGCCGGATAAGAAGTTACTCCAGAACAAGCTGCAAGAATGGTTGGAGGAACAGGAAGAATAAAGTTAAAACGATGTAATCTATAGCGGATAATGGACAAGGTCATGCATTCTCATATATTCACCAACAAGAACGGCAATACCCTCATGCGCGAATTTGAAGGTGTATTGAGCAACAACCCAACGATTAAGAACCTAGATGCCGTTGTAGGTTTCCTTCGTGCATCAGGATATTTTACACTAAGACCATTTCTTGACAACATAAACAAAGCCCGCGTATTGGTTGGGATAAATGTGGACAAATACATAGCAGAAGCCGTCCGACAAGGAAAAATATTCTTCGGAGCAGAAGATGAAGTAAAAGAAGATTGTCTCAGGCAAATCCGCAATGATATAGAACACGCAGGCTACAAGGAAGAAATCGAGCAAGGGATTTTCCAGATGGTCAAAGATCTTAATGACGGTAAACTCGAACTCAGGGCGCATCCATCAAAAAGAATCCATGCCAAAATATATGTCCTTTACCCGGACAATTTCAACCAATATACAGGAGGTATCGCAATCACCGGCTCAAGCAATCTTTCCGGCAACGGTCTTGGCATAAGTGAAGACAAACAATACGAATTTAATGTCAAGTTGTCGCAATACGATGATGTCCAGTACGCCAAAGACGAATTTGAAGAACTTTGGAAAGAAGCGGAAGGATGCGAAATTAAAGCCGATGACATTACGGCCAATATCAGAAAAACCTATCTCAACGGAGACATCTCACCATACGACCTATATATCAAAATGCTGATGGAATACTTCTCCGACAGGGTAATGGAATCCGATAACGAAAGTACCCTTGAAGTGCCTTCTGGTTATACCAAATACGATTACCAAATGGATGCCGTCATTGAAGGATATCAGAAACTCCTACGTTATGACGGATTTTTCCTCGCGGATGTTGTCGGTCTTGGAAAAACAATCGTGGCTACAATGATTGCGAAAAAATTCTTGCAGGAGAATGGCCGTGACAACACCAAAATGCTTGTCGTATACCCTCCGGCAGTGGAGCAGAACTGGAAAAGCACCTTCAAAGATTTCGGCATAGACAAGTACACTAAATTCATAACGAACGGCAGCCTTAACAAAATACTTGACGAAGAAAACTACGATTATTGGAATGCCGATGAATATGACCTCATACTTGTTGATGAAGCACACAAGTTCAGGTCTCACACAACCAATGCCTTTGAACAACTGCAGGAAATATGCAAGATGCCCCGCATCAATCAAGGAAACATAAAAGGTTATAGAAAGAAAGTAATGCTCATTTCCGCCACCCCGATGAACAACTCACCGGCGGACATTTACAATGAAATTCTTCTCTTCCAAGATCCTCGTCACTGCACTATTGACGGAGTGGCCAACCTTACCGCATTCTTCAGTCCACTCGTCAAGGAGTTCAAAAAATTGAAAAAAGAACCTGAGATTGATCTCGCCAAATTTAAAAAACTGGCTGAGCAGGTACGCGACAGAATCATAAAACCGCTGACAGTAAGAAGGACCCGCACCGACATCGAAAGTATATCGCGATACAATAAAGACATTGGCGATTTTCCGAAAGTGGAACGCCCCGTAGAAAGTCGGTATGAACTCAATGAGCACCTTGCAGACTTGTTTGAAAAGGCCATGACCATTCTGACAAAAGACCTTACCTATGCCAGATATCAAGCTATCGCATATCTGAAGCCGGAAATTGCCAATGGGTTGTACGACAATGCTGAAACCATAAGCCGCTCTCTCGCCGGAATAAGAAAGAACGGCCTTGTCAAACGACTGGAAAGCAGTTTTTACGCATTTCAAGTATCTATCGCTAATTTCAAACAGGCCAATCAGAATATGATAGACATGTTTGCAAACGACAAGATCTTCATTGCTCCGGATTTGGATATAAACAACCTGATTGCTGCTGGATTGAGTGAAGAAGAAATAGAAGAGAAACTGAACGCCAAAGCGCAGGACAATCCTAAGAACGCCTCATTTCGGGCAGCAGATTTCAACCCCGGGTATATAGGTATGCTGAAGAAAGATCAGGAAATACTTGAGCAAATGTGCTCAGACTGGGCATCAGTTACCGAAGCCGACGATTCTAAATTCGCCAAGTTCAACGATCTGATCAAACACGAACTGTTCAAGGCAGACCGTAATCCGGAAAGAAAACTTGTAGTATTTTCAGAATCAGTCGATACCGTTGAATACCTGGCCAAACGCATAAACCGCAAAGATGTACTGGTAATATCTGCAAAAAACAGAAGCAACCAGTTCAAGACCATAAGAGAAAACTTCGACGCCAATTACAAAGACAAGCACGATAATTACAATATTATTCTCACCACGGATGTCCTTGCCGAAGGGATTAACCTCCATCGGTCAAATGTAATAGTCAACTACGACACCCCGTGGAACTCCACCCGGCTCATGCAACGCATAGGCCGTGTAAACCGCATAGGGTCAGCCTCCAAACACATATACAATTACGTATTTTACCCTTCCCGGGAAGGGAACCGTGAAATCAATCTCAATCAGATAGCCCTCAGTAAAATACAAACATTCCACTCCACCTTCGGTGAAGACAACCAAATATATTCTCAAAATGAAGTTATAGACAGGAATCTAGGTAAACTCTTCGATGAGGCAATTAAAGGGCAGCAGGAAGACCGCAATCTGGAGCTACCTTATTATGAAGAACTGCGAGAACTATACAAAACAAAACGCAAGGAATATAATCGTATTGCCAAACTTTCCATACGAAGCCGTACCGGAAGAAATCCAAAGCAAGTCGATGGTACAACTCTCTCAGGAGATACTCTTGTTTTCTTGAAGACTAATTTCCGAAAAGTGTTTTATCTGGTATCTGAGACAGCTGAAGAACTTTCCGTCATTGATGCCCTGAAATACTTCAAAGCATCTCCAGATGAACCTTCAGCAGACCGTATCCCTTTACATCATAAACACGTGGAAATGGCTTTGCAGAAATTCGGGACCAAACAAGATGAAGAAATCAAAATCCAGGAAAGTACACAGGATGATCCGTCCAGCCGAGGTTCACAGGTAAATACTGCCCTTAACCTCCTTTCCAGATTTATGGTCGAGATCGACGATTCTGACCTATATGAAAAAGTAAGACAACTCAAATCACTTGCCGAGCGTGGAGTCATTACATACATATCCAAACGTCTCCAAAGGATACATAAAAACTTGCAAAGTTCCGGCAAGTCCCGAATGACACGAAACGAAGCTATGGACGAGATAATCGGTATGGCGCAGAAATACTCTTCATACTACACCGCAGAAGAATCCATGCTCCATCAACAGGAGACAGAAGCCGAAATTATTCTTTCCGAATCATTTAAATAAGTCCAAGATATGAACTACAAAGAGATTATAGAATCCAGATATAATAGAGAAGCCTGGCAGGGCCTCCTTCATGACATATTCCACAATAATGTTAAATTCTGGAGCAATCCCATCCCAATACAAGTCAGCAACCGTCTTGCCAAAACGGCTTTACGCCTCGGCAACATAACCCTCTCTGATGGCGAGACCATAGCCGTTTATGAAGTCGAACTCAATGACAAGGTGGATATATCCCGAAACAAACGTGGCATCCGCGATATGCTCACCTCTGATTGGAGGGGAATGGGCTACATCGGAGCCTTTGTGTTCAGTTACCGTAAGAACGAAAGTTCCCTGCGCTTTTCGTATGTCAGCGAGACATGGGACTTCGACAAAGACGGGAACTATGAGAAACGCTCGACAGACACAATGCGATATACCTATCTCCTCGGGGAAGGCAGGGGCTGCCGCACCGCTATTGACCGCTTCACTGCCCTAAAAGAAAGTAAACAGACCCTTAGCGACATCACAGCTGCTTTCTCTGTTGAAACTCTCACCAAACTTTTTTACAAAGATCTCTTTGACTGGTATCTTTGGGCTATCAGTCCTGATGGAAATATATCATTTCCCAACAATACAGCAATTGAAGAAGATGATCGTGAAGACCTTGAGAAAAAAATCATCAGGATGATTACCCGCATAATCTTCGTTTGGTTCATCAAACAGAAAAACCTTGTACCAGGTAATCTGTTCGATGAAAACTTCATTGAAACCATCTTGAAAGATTTTGACTCCCAAAGCCCAGTATCTGGTACTTATTACAATGCAATACTTCAGAATCTTTTCTTCGCTACGCTCAATCGAGCCATTGAAGATGAGAATGGTGAAAAACGCGGCTTTGCAGAAAGCGTCGGATATACAGATGTAAAAACATTGTATCGATATGACGAACTTTTCTCCATTTCGAAAGAAGAAATTATCAGTCTGTTTTCAGAAGTTCCTTTTCTTAACGGAGGCCTTTTCGAATGCCTTGACAAGACAAAGACACTGGACGGAGTAAGCAAAGCCTACTATTACGACGGTTTCAGCCGTAATGCATCTAAATTCTCTGATGGACGCTACCGTTATCGCGCAGTCGTTCCAAATATATTATTCTTCGCTCCGGAGAAAGGTTTATTCTCCATCCTTGCCAGATACAACTTCACAATAGAAGAAAATACACCTGAAGAGCAGCAGGTAGCACTTGACCCTGAACTCTTGGGGAAGGTATTCGAAAATCTACTTGGTGCATACAACCCCGAGACTAAAGAAACAGCTCGAAACCAAAGCGGTTCATTTTATACCCCTCGTGAAATAGTAGGCTATATGGTCGATGAAAGCCTTATTGCTTATCTTGGGGATACTCCACTTCATCGCTCCCTTTTCGCTCAGAACTTTAAATATGAGGCTGAGAAAACTTCGGAATATAATGAAATAGCCCGCAAATTGAAGTCGGTAAAAGTAATAGATCCGGCCTGTGGCTCCGGGGCCTTCCCTATGGGAATGCTCAACAGAATGATTGACATTCTACAAAGGATTGAGCCTGACGAGAACACCTATACACAGAAACTAACCATCATCGAAAACTGTTTATACGGCAGCGATATCCAGAGCATTGCCGTTCAGATAACAAAACTTCGTTTCTTCATTTCACTCATCTGTGACTGCGAGAAAGACCCGTCCAAACCTAACTTTGGCATCCCGACTCTTCCAAATCTGGAAACCAAATTCGTAGCTGCTAATTCCCTCATTGGAAAGAAAAGGAATGTGCAATCCAATCTCTTTGAAAATCCGGAAATCAAACCGACAAAAGAAGCACTGACAAAAATCCGCCATGAACACTTTATGGCAAAATCGGCCGTAACTAAACGCCGCCTGAGAGAACAAGATCAAAACTTGAGAGAAAAACTTGCTTCGCTTTTGGCGGAAAATAATGATTTCGCTCCAGAAGACGCCAAGCAACTCGCTTCGTGGAATCCGTATGACCAGAATACAGTCAGTAGATTCTTCGATCCAGAATGGATGTTTGGACTCAATGATAACCCGTTCGATATAGTGATTGGCAATCCTCCGTACATCCAACTACAAAACAATAGTGGTGAATTGGCTATTCTATATGCCGATTGTGGGTACAAGACCTATGCTCGCACCGGTGACATATACTGTCTATTCTACGAGCGAGGTTGGCAATTGCTCAAAGATGGTGGACATCTCTGCTATATTACCTCTAACAAATGGATGCGGGCCGGTTATGGAGAAAAGACGCGGGATTTTCTTTCACATAACACCGATCCGCAGCTCCTGATTGATTTTGCTGGTGTAAAAATATTCGAGAGTGCTACAGTGGATACGAATATCCTGTTATTCTCAAAAAATAAAAACCAGCATAAGACCCTATGTGCTGTGACCAACAAACAGAATAAAGATAGTGTTAGGAATTTGAGCGTTTTTGTGCAGCAAGAGGGTATGGTATGTGATTTTGCTTCCTATGAGCCGTGGGTTATCCTAACACCAATAGAGCAAAGTATCAAGAGAAAGATAGAAGTAGTGGGCACACCTCTTAAAGATTGGGATATCCAGATTTATCGTGGTGTACTCACTGGATGCAACGATGCTTTCATCATTTCAACTGAAAAGCGCAATGAAATTCTCGCCAACTGCCAATCCGAAGATGAACGCCAACGGACGGAGGAACTTATTCGACCGATTCTTCGTGGCAGGGATATCAAACGGTATGCATATGATTGGGCGAATTTATATTTGATAGCTACATTCCCGGCTTGTAATTATGATATTGATAAGTATCCAGCAATTAAACAATATTTGTTGAGTTTCGCAGAGAAAGATCTCCGCGAAGCAGGATACGATTGGGTGGCAGATAGCTATCTTGCGGATTTCTGTAAGCAGAAACTGGCTCAAACAGGGGAATTTGTTGAGATCGAAGGCAAACGCATAACCATCGGAACTACTCCAGAAAAAGCACGAAAGAAAACCAACAACCAATGGTTTGAAACCCAAGACAGCATCAGCTATTGGGAGGATTTTTATCGGCAAAAAATTGTATGGGGAGAAATCTCCGACAGAAGTAAATTTGCATTTGATAATAATGGTATTTTTGTACCAGAAGCAACAACATTCCTGATGATTGGCGAGCATCTTCCATATCTACTTTGCATTCTTAACTCCCCATTATCTGAATGGTTTTTCTCTAAAATTGGCACAACGACAGGAGTTGGCACAGTAAGATGGAAAAAATTTACAATACAAGAATTGATTATTCCTAAAGTCTCACCTCAAGATGAAGTTTTCTTTACTCAGAAAGTTAAAGATCTTGTTAACAAAACAATTGATCTAAAAGATTTTACACATAGCGTTAACAAGCATTTATATTCTATTGTTGGGTTAAGTAACGAAGAAGAATCTTATGTGGAGAATTTCTATCCTCCTCTACTATAGCAGTAATAAATTAGTAGAAAATAGAGAGAGTTAACTCTCTCTATTTTCTATGTATTCGATTTCTTGCATCGACAAGTGGTATAGCTGATATATGATATCATCAATCTCTTTTTCTTGTTCTTTGGAAGGATTAATAGGATATAATTCTAGTGAATCTAAACCGGTCTGTGGAATAGGAAATTTTTCAACAAACATTGGTTTGTACTCAAAGTACCCACCATTCCTTGTTACTCCAAGTGAACGTATATAATAATCTGCTATTTTTGAATTAAGAATATGCAGTATTGCTATATTCGAAGTAACTATAAATGGACTTGGTGCATTAATAAACATTCCTTTCTGTACATATGAATATGTGCCTTTTAGATTTAGATTTCCCCATGTGATCTTTGGCTTAAAGAAATCCTCCATATAAGCGCAGTTACGAAGATTGTAGGGGGTATCTCCTTGGTCCATTCTATCCTTGATTTTATTCCAATACTGATCAAGATGAACCTTTATCGCTGGGTATTCATTGATATCAATACGAGGCAATTTACCTTTTATACCGTTATGTATATTGATTAGCCAGAGATTTGCCCAATTGTACCCATATCTTTTAATGTCGCGGCCTCTCAAAATCGGTCGAATAAGTTCGGCTGTTCTAGCGCGTTCATCTTCAGTTAGACAATTAGCTAATATTTCATCTCGTTTTTCTGTATTAATAATAAACGCATCGTTGAGTCCAGTTTTAATTCCATAGTTGATTTGAATATCCCAATCCTTCAAAGGCGTACCGACTGCCTCAATTTTTCGTTTAATACTCTGCTCTATTGGAGAGAGTATAACCCAGGACTCAGATGAAAAGAAATCGCAATCAACACCCTCTTGCTGCACAAAAACGCTCAATTGTTTTCGGCTAAATTCTCTCTAATAAAACGAGCAAGAGTATTGCGGTCAACTTTGCAAATTTTAGCAATTTTACGTTTTGAAACCTCTATAGATAATAATTCTTTAATCAATGTTTCTTTACCAGATAACTTATATTTGTCTGGAGCATTCTTTCTTCCCTTTGGTCGTCCAAGAATAACTCCTTCTTGCTTCCTTCTAGCTAATGCCTCTTTTGTTCTCTGACTGATAAGATTTCTCTCAATTTCAGCTGATAAGCCAAAAGCAAAAGCTAATACCTTGCTTTGAATGTCATCACCAAGACGATAATTGTCTTTAATAGTCCATACTCTACATTCTCGCGTCATGCAAATATTGAGTATCTCCATAATCATAAAAAGGTTCCTTCCAAGTCGAGAAAGTTCAGCACAGATAATTAAATCATCTTTTTGAACTTTATTGAGCAGTCTTCCCAATTGCCTCTTATCGTATGCTTTAGTCCCACTAATGGTTTCTTCTATCCATCCATCAATGTGGATGCTCTCACGCTCGCAGAAATTATTTATCTCGAAACGCTGGTTTTCTACTGTTTGTTTATCGCTACTAACACGAATATATCCGTAAATCATAACAAATTATAATTAAACTGTTTATAAACTAATTCTAAAACCACTAAAAAATACCCAGTTAAGCTACAACTTAACCGGGATAATTTAATAGAACTAATCTTTAATGTTTCTTCCTATAGCCACTTTTTGTAATTCCGATGATGTGCAATGCATATAGCAAACACCTCCTCCTATACGCCTCTTCCTCCTCATCCGGCCTTCTTCCGTCCCAGCGAAGATCTGAGTCGGAGTTACCTCCACCTCCGCCGGATGAAACAGCGACAGGCTGTCCGCCAATCAGAGCATCAGCGATGGTGAAGATTCGTTCCCGCACAGAAGGCTCAGCCAGCTGGTCAAGAAATGTCTGCATCTGTTCAGTCTGATTGTCG
>ERZ894244.1206-NODE-1206-length-14066-cov-13.536935_pt1 | contig 14066 bp, 7 predicted proteins | sample MGYA00380299_ERZ894244 | MGnify/ENA primary metagenome ERZ894244 (study PRJEB32331, sample SAMN06328444) | human gut metagenome | biome: human gut microbiome; feature: stool | host: Homo sapiens | collected 2014-06-26 ... | reverse complement strand
CACGGCAGGGCTTTACAAACATTGTCCATTTCACGGACGATGGCATTAGTGGTACCTGCTTTGACCGTCCCGGATTTTTGGCAATGATGAAAGAAGTGGAAGCCGGGAATGTGGAGTATCTGTGTATCAAGGACATGAGCCGCATGGGTCGTGACTATCTGAAAGTAGGTCAGATTATGGAAATTCTGCGTCAGCGTGGCGTTCGCCTTATCGCCATCAATGACGGTGTGGACAGTGCCAGAGGGGACGATGATTTTACCCCTTTCCGCAACATTATGAAGAACATCTCCCATTCGGGAAAGGTAAGTAATGATTTCTCCCTTTTCGGACGGTTTTGACTGTATCAATCGCTGTTTTCGTTGTTCCTGCGGTAAGTTTTCCATAGTTCATGGAGTGTGAGTTGCCATTGGATTCCCGGCGGCAGCCATAGGTGAAAAAAGGGATTTACCCGAAACGCATCCGGTTCAGCCGCGGACTGAATCCAGACGCCCTTGCCGCTCAACTCGCGCAAAGCCTGCATCCAAAGGATTGGATCGCGCGCTATCCGTGTAAGATCGGCAACAAGGAGAATATCCGCCTTTTGCTCCACCGCCTCCTGACAAGCCCTTTTCCAGCCGTCGCGGTCAAGCGTAGTTCCTTTTTCATACTCGCTGACTTCCCCCACGATTTCATAACCCAGCCGCTCGGCCTGCTCATGCAACCGGGCGCTTTGTGCTTCCAGCGTGTGGTCGCCGTCAAGCTGCGCCTGCGTTGCTACTCGGCAATATACCACCACACGCTTGCTTTTGTTGCTATCCATGATTTGACCTCCATTCAGATATTGCCGACAAAGCGGTAATAGATTTTGATGTCCCGGACGTTTTTCCCATCAATGACGGTCTTTTCTCCGACCTCAATGCGGTCGATCAGCTCGTCCACCGTTTCACGGTCAAGCTCCCGTATATGCAGGTGCTTTCGGACGACTGCCGCCCAGCTTTGAATGTCGGCGGCGCTCTGCTCATACTCCCTGACTTCCGCAAGAAGCGTATCCAGCCGGTCGGTTCGCTGGCGACGCTCCTGCTCGGTCTTTTCAAGCAGTACAGCGAAGGACGCTGCGCTGATGCTGCCGCAAACCTTGTCCTCATAGAGTTTTGCGGTCATTTGTTCCAGCTCATAAACGCGGCGGCGCAGCTTCCCAATCTCCTGCTGGACGCTTTCCAGACGTTCTGCGTCTGCGGCGGTGCGCTGCGCTTGCAGCCTGTCCAGCATGGCAGCTTCGTCCAGTTCCAGCGCCTCGGCATGGGCGCGGATCTCGCTCAATACAAGCTCCGTCAGCGTCATCTCATAGATGGTGTGCCTGGAACACGCGCCGTAGCCGGAGGCCGTATAACGGGAGCAGAAATAGGAAACGTACTTTTTGGACGTGCCGTTCTTGCGGCGCTGCGTCTCCCGGTTGCCCTGAAGGGGTGCTTTACAGTCGGTGCAGATGAGCTTGCCGGTGAACAGGAAGGGCTTCGGCGGCGCGTTGTCCGCCGAGAGCAGCGTCCTTTCCCGGTTGATGGCCTGCACTTCATTCCATACCTCCGGGGAGATGATGGCTTCATGCAGAGCCTCATGCCGTATCCATTCGGATTCCGGCTTATAGATCATGGTGTCGTCCTTATAGGAGCGCGAGCCGGTCTGGTTCTGAATGAGATTTCCGGTGTAGACCTCGTTTGTAAGTATGTTCTTCACCGTGGCGTACATCCAAAGGTTCGCGTACTTGCAGGAGCCGTTGCCGTACAGCTTTGCCCAATACCAGCGTGGGGACAAAATGCCCTCGCTGTTCAGCACGGCGGCGATCTTGCCGTAGGCCATGCCTGCCCGCCGCAGCTCAAACATCCGGCGCACCACGGCGGCTGCTTCCACGTCGATCACCAGCCGGTGTCTGTCCTCCTCGCTCTTGCGGTAGCCGTAGGGGGCGTAGGCGGCGATATACTGGCCGCTGCGCATTTTGGCGTGGAGAACGGATTTGATCTTGCCAGACAGGTCTTTCAAATGGTAGTCGTTCATCAGACTGCGGAAGTGCAGCATATCCGTGTTGTCTCCCTCGGTGTCGAGGCAGTCAAGGACGGATACGAAGCGGCAGCCCAACGAGGGGAAAATGACGTCGGTATAGCGTCCGACCTCCACAAAATCACGGCCCAGCCGCGATAGGTCTTTCACAAGGATCAGGTTGATGAGGCCGTGCCGCGCGTCCTCCAGCATCTCCAGGAATCCGGGGCGTTGAAAATTCCCCCCGCTATAACCGTCGTCCCGGTAGGACTTGACCTCCGTCCAGCCGTTGAGCATTACGAATTTGGAAAGCAGTTCATATTGATTCTCGATGCTGACGGATTCATCAGCGGGGATATAGTTTTTCGCCTTGGCGGAGTTGGAGGTGTCGTCTACGCTCAGTCGGCAGTAGATGCCGACCTTATATAGCTTTTTCATACGCTTCCAGCCTCTCCTGTGCCAGCGCGTCGTCCACGCTGCCGACGTAGCGGTAGACCACCTTGACGTCGCAGATGCGCTGTCCGTTGACCTTCCGCGCCTCGCCCACCTCGATGCGGTCCACCAACTCAAAGAGGATGCTCTCGTCCAGCACCGTGATCTCGGTGTAGCGGCGGATGGCCTCCATCCAGCGGTTTGCGTCCTGTCGGTTTTCAAGCTGCGCCCTGACCTTCTGCTCCAGCTCCGGTATGGCGGAGGCTTTTTCCGCCCGTTCGGTTTCGTATTTCCGCATGAGAGTCTGAAAGACCGTCTGGGGGATCGCGCCGGTGCATTTGTCCTCATAGAGATTCTGCATAAGCCGCTCCAGCTCACCCACACGCGCCGCTGCCGCTTTCAATTCCTGCTCATAGGAGATGACACGGCTGCGGCTTTCCTTTTCCTTCATCCGGCTGATCTGCTCTGCCAGCCGCACTCCGTCCACCTCGACGAAGCGCGCCTTTTCGCGGATGTCCGTCAACACCAGCTCCTCCAGCACATTCTCATAGATGGAGTGGATGGTGCAGGCGCTTTTGCCGCTTCTGGCATAGTTGCCGCAGATAAAGGAGCTGTACCGCCCCGGCGTTCCGTCCTTATAGGTGAAGCGCTCGATGTGGTTGCGCATCTTGAAGCCGCAGTCTGCGCAGTAGACAAGGCCGGTGAAGATGCTGCGGATGCCGTCTGTGGGTGGCGTCTTGCGCACCTTCTTTTTGTCGATGCTGACCACGGTATCCCATATCTCGCGGGAAATAATGGGCTCGTGGGTTCCCTCCACCCGTATCCATTCCTCCTCCGGCTTGTTGATGAGCTTTCTGGACTTGTAGGACAGCGTGCCGGTTTTGCCCTGCACCATGTTCCCGATGTAGACCTCGCTGCGGATGAGAGCTTTTACGGTGGTTTCCGCCCACTTGTGGTTGACGTTGCGCGGGTCGCTGCGCCCCTTGCGCTGATAGTAGAGCGCACCAGGCGGCAGAACGCCCTCCTCGTTGAGCGTGACGGCGATGGCACGGAAGCCCATGCCGGAGGCGCGCATGGAAAAAATGCGGCGCACGGTAGGGGCGGTTTCCTCGTCGATGACAAGGTGGTGCTTATCCTCCGGGTCGCGCTTGTAGCCGTAGGCGGGGTAGGTTCCCATGAACTTGCCGCTTTCCGCGCAGGCTCTTTTGACCGCCTTGACCTTCTTGGAGGTGTCCCGGCTGTAAAACTCGTTAAATAAGTTCAAGAAGCACATAACGTCGGTGCTGCCGTTGTCACTCATGGTGTCGATGCCGTTGTTCAGCGCGATAAAACGGCAGCCCAGCGAGGGGAACAGGTAGTCCGTGTACTGTCCGAACTCGATGTAGTTACGCCCAAAGCGCGATAGGTCTTTTACCAGAATGAGGTTGATTTTCTTGGCTTTTGCATCTTCGATGAGGCGTTTGACGCCGGGTCTGTCGAAATTCGTACCTGAGTACCCGTCGTCACAGTACACCGCGATCTCGTTCCAGCCCCGCTGACGCACATAGCTTTGCAGCAGGAGCTTCTGATTTTCAATGGATACGGACTCTCCGTTGCGCTCATCGTCGTTGCTGAGCCTGCAATAGATGCCTACGTTGTATGTCTTTTCGATCATCTGTATTTTACCTCCCGATTCTCTGCGATTCATACATCCGTGCGGCGTGATGGCTCTCGCAGGTTTTCCCTGCAAGAATATGATACCGGGGATACCATCTTCGCGCAAGGATACCGCCGCAGGGAGGCTGATTGTCTATTACGATGCGTGACAGGGCTGCGCGGTCGCGGGAGCGTCCAACTCTGTCATGGCGCGGCGCACCGCAAGCTGCTCCAGCGTCCTGCCAAGGTCCTTTTCACCGGAAAACACGCTTGTCACGCGATAGAGGGTCTTGCCGATCCTGACCTCCTTATAAGAGGCGACCGGCTCTTTGGGGATGGCTTGCTTCTGCATAAACGCACCTCCGATTTATCCTATAAGTCCCGCCGCCACGATATGACAGCGGGGCTTGTTCGTATTCGTTCCGGCAGAGCAGCCGCGCCGGGAGGGTTGCCGTCATGCTGCATGATGCTGCACCGGCGCGGCTGTCTGCGTATGTTGTGTCATGTAGTTTTGTTCCGCCGTATTTGTCACCGCCCCCGGCGCAAGGCGCATATCGCCTCTGGGACCGGTATCAGCCGCCTTTGGCAAGGCTGTCCCATTCCCGCCAGCGCCGTGGCTTGTAAGGCTCACGAGCGCCGCAGGAATCCCCCTCAAGTCAGTGGGAGGCCGTAGCTGGGGTTGCGTATCGCCCGCGCTGTCATCGCGCCCGATGCTGCCACGCATCGGGTCAAAGGCCGCGTAGATCGCTCGGACAGCCGCCCGTCCCGAAGGGCGGGAGGTCTGTCGTCATGGCGGCGCGCCTTTTGTCGCTTGGCTTTTCAGCCGCGCGGGGTCTGTGCTGATACCGGTGTCTATGCGGTTTTCAAGGAGCAGAGGCGAGCGAGAATAATATCCCTCTCATATACCTCAAGAAAAATCGGGCTTTTTCGGACGGGGTAACTCAAGATTTCTTCAGAATTTTTTTGAGTGCCGCCAATCCACGCTGAATGCTTCTGCGCACTGCACTCTCATCAACGCTCTCAAGGGCGGCAATCCGCTGGTTGCTCTCATCATTGAGAACGCTGACAAGCAGCCTGCGCCGCTGGGTTTCCGTGAGCTGTGCCAGCGCTTCTTTCAGCAGCCGCTCCAGTTCCATGCGCTCCAGCGCCTCGTCCGGCTGTTCCGGCAGATTCAGCGCTTCCGCCTCGATGCCGTCGCCCGCGTCCAGCGAGTAGAACGCCTTGTTGTCGCGGATGTACTGCGTGTAGTTGACCTGAAGCCGCTTATCTTCTTCAAGAAACGCGGCAACTTCATCGGAAACCTCGATAAAGGCATCCTCGGTGTACCACGGGTAAAGCTCCCGCAGGTTGATCGTTGTCATGTTGTATTCCTCCGTTTGGATGTTTTTGTTCGGTGTTGCGGTCGAATCCAAACGGAGAGCGGCGGGGAGCGGCAGCCCACGGCGAAGAAGTGCCGTGGATGACAAAAAGCACCTATAAAGGCTTCAAAACCTTCATAGGTGCTCAATAGGCGCAATGAAACAGCAGAAAGGGCAGGCGGGTGCAGAAAACTGCTTTCATTCCGTATTAGTCCGGTTATGCGATTTGTGCGGCGGCAAGCCGCATCAGCGACACCTCCCGTACTCTTTTGTCATAGACTGATTTCCTTTCTGCTCAAATCGGATAGAAATGGCGAAAGGCGGTTGTTCAAAAGAGCAACCGCCTTTCCTGACGAATGAAACCGAAAAGGGGCGCGGGGCTATTTGCCCGCGCCCCTAAAGGTGAACGTGTTTACTTTTCGATGATTTGCAGCGCTTCTTCCTCACGCCGCCGCCTGATCTGCCATGTGGTCAGCGCAAGGCATCCGGCAAGAGACGTACAGAGGGAGATCCCCCACAAGCCTAACACGCTGCTGTCGCCGGTCTTTGGGATTTGCAGCCGCTTCGGGTCGATCCAGCCCATCAGGCCGCCGGGAGCCTTGCCCTGCACCAGCTCATACTTCTCAATGAAGCGGTGGAGCATGGCGGCGATCTCAGCGCGGGTCGCCGTGCCCTGCGGGTCAAGCAGATTGCCGGATTTTCCCTTCACAAGACCGCTGCCGACCGCCCATTGCATCGCCGTCTTTGCGTAATCCGTGATCTTGTCCGCGTCCTTGAACTTGTCCAGATTTCCCTTGACGATCAGATCGTAGCCCTTGTAGTCCGCGTAGCGGTAGAAGATGGCTGCAAGCTGTTCGCGGGTGATGGGATCGTCCGGGCCAAATTTGTCTTTGCCGTAGCCCGCAAAAATGCCGTTCTCCGCTGTCCATGTGATCGCGTCAGCGTACCACTTTCCGGCCTCCACATCGGTAAAGCTGTTTTTGCCCTTCGGTACGGGGCTGCCCTCCATGCGCCAGAGAATGGTCGCCATCATGCCGCGCGTCGCCGTCCCATGCGGACTGAACAGGGTCTTGCTCGTGCCGAGCATCAATCCGTTTTCGTAGACGAACATCACATCGCCGTAGAACCAGTCCTTTTCAGAAACATCGGTAAAGGGATTCGCGCCTGTGCCCGGATTTTCGTCCACGCGCCAGAGCGCATACACGGTCATATCCTTCGTCAGATAAACACCGGAAACCTTGTTCATCAGGCTGCGTTCGGTGTACCAGCCGATAAAGGTATGTCCACGCCAGGTCGGGACGTACTTAGTCAGGTCAATGTAGGCATTGTACGCTTCCCGCACGCTGGGAATATCACTGCCGCCGCCTGTTTCAAAGCGCAGCGTGTAGTAGGTGACGGGTGGATTGTAGCTGCCGCCACCGCCGCCGATGTACGTCCAGTGGGCATAGACGGTGATATTTGCATGGAGTACGGTATCCGTCGTGATCTTTGTGCCGCCGCTCTTTTCGGTGTACCAGCCATCGAAGCTGTAACTGCCGCTTCGGGAGGCGCTGGGCAGAGAGGTCAGCTTCCGATTGGTGGTGGTCATGCTGTCGACAGAGGGCGTACCGCCGTTGCCGTCAAAGATGACGGTAAACTCGGTGGGTGCAGGAGGTGCATCTTTCTCGAAGATGGCCTTGACCTCCACGTTGGCGCTCGGCATGGTGAACTTATCGTCCTTGATAGTCACGCCGCCGCTGATGACCTGCCACTCCTTGAAGTGGTAGCCGGTGTTTGGCGTGGCAGTCAGGGTGATCTCCGTTCCGGCCGCAGCCTTTGCAGGAGATGCAGAAGCCGTTCCGTTGCCGCCACTGGTCACGGTGATGGTGAACTCGGTGGGAGCAGGAGGTGCATCCTTCTCAAAGATTGCTTTGACCTCCACGTTGTCGTTCGGCATGGTGAACTTATCGTCCTTGATGGTCACGCCGCCGCTCATGACCTTCCACTCCTTGAGGTGGTAGCCGGTGTTTGGCGTGGCGGTCAGGATGATTGTCGTACCGGCCGCAGCGGTGGAAGGAGTTGCGGTGCCGGTGCCGTTTCCGTCATTACTGACGGTGACGGTGTAGGTGGTGGGGGTAATAACGCTGTTCTTCCACAGTGCTTTGATCTCAATATCCCCGTTCACGGTGTAGGAATCTCCCACCTTGTACTCCGTGCCGCCGATCTCCCAAGCCTTGAACTCCTGATCGGCGGGAGCGGTGAAGCCGCAGGCGGGCAGGATGTAATTCGTCTCTGCCTTGACGGTCACGGGCCCCATGCTGCCGCTGCCGCCGTTGCCGTCAAAGGTGATGGTACAGTCAGCAAGCGGCGTACCCTCACCCACAGTGACCTCCGCATCGGAGCTGGCAAAGTGGTTGCGATCCTCCGCATAGCGGACGAAGTAATTGCCGGCAGGCAGGTTTTCAATCTCCGTGCCGCTGCACGCCGTATAGCTGCTTTCGACTGCCATACGGTATTCCATTGTTGAATCCACGCCGGTGATCATGCCGTCGCTGCCGCCCTCGGTAGTGGGTGCGACACCGATCAAGCCGATAGGCGCTTCCTGCGTGGCTTTGCCGATGCTCCACGCCGTGGTTACGGCCTCAGTGCTGCCGTCCACCCATTTGCCGGTCTTGGATGTGACGCGAACGGTGTAATCGCCCGCGTCCGTGGCGGTGTTGCCTGCGATGTCCATAGTGGAGGGATCATAGCCGTTCACGGCCGCGGTATGCTCGGAGCCATTGTAGGTGTAGGTTCCTGTAACGCTGATGCTGGGCTTGGCAGGGTTGGTAGGCGCAGGCGGTGCATCCTCCTCGAAGATTGCCTTGACCTCTACATTGCTGTCCGGCATGGTGAACTTGTTGTTGGTGATTACAAGTCCTGTCGGAGATTCTACCTGCCACTCCTTGAGGTGATAGCCCTTGTCGGGCGTAGCGCTCAGGGTGATCTCCGCACCGGCAACAGCCTTTGAGGGAGAGGCGGAAGCCGTGCCGTTGCCGCTGCTGGTCACGGTGACGGTGTACTCCGTGGGTGTGGGCGGCGCATCCTTCTCAAAAATGGCCTTGATCTCCACGTTGTTGTTCGGCATGGTGAACTTATTGTCCTTGATGCTCACGCCGCCGCTGATGACCTGCCACTCCTTGAGGTGATAGCCCTTGTCGGGCGTAGCGCTCAGTGTGATCTCCGCACCGGCAACAGCCTTTGCGGGAGATGCAGAAGCCGTGCCGTTGCCGCTGCTGGTCACGGTGACGGTATGCTCGGTAGGCGCAGGAGGCGCGTCCTCCTCGAAGATTGCTTTGACCTCTACATTGCTGTCCGGCATGAAGAACTTATCGTCCTTGATGGTCACATTGCCGCTCATGACCTCCCACTCCTTGAAGCGGTAGCCTTCGTCAGGCTTGGCGGTCAGGCGAATCTCCGTGCCGACCACGGCTTTTGCAGAAGATGCAGAAGCCGTTCCGCCGCCCTCTGTGGTCACGGTGATGGTATGCTCGGCAGGCGCGGCTTTGGTTATCGTAATAGACAGCTCCTTCGTATTGCTGCCCGCGCTGTTAGTAGCCTTGACGGTGAAGGTGGCGGTTCCTTCCGCAGTAGGCGTGCCGCTGATCTCACCGGTATCCGCGTTCAGGCTCAGACCGGCAGGCAGACCGCCGTCAATGCTCCATGTGATAGGTGCTGTGCCGGTGGCGGTCAGGGTCTGGCTGTATGCCTCGCCCACCTTGCCGTCCGGCAGGGTGTCCGTGGTGATGGTGGGTGCAGCATCGGGGGCATTGACCGTCACCGTGCAGGTGGCAGTGAACAAACCGTCATGTGTGGTGGCGGTAATGACAGCCGTCCCGCCTGCCACGGCGGTGACAACGCCGTCCTCGGAAACCGTGGCGACAGTCTCGTTGTCGGAGGTCCAGCGCACCTTTTTGTTGGTGGCGTTATCAGGCGTCACGGTGGCGGCCAGGGTCTTGCTCCCGCCCACATCAAGGGTGATGCTGCTCTCGTTCAGCGATACGCCGGTGACAGAGACCACTTTGTCGTTGTAATAAAGATTGACCGTTTTCTCCGTTACGTTTCCGGCCTTGTCGGTCGCGATAAACTTATATGTGCAGCTTTCTTCATAAGGAGCGCTAAACGAAACTGATTTGGTTTTGTCGGCACCGGATATCGAAATGGGGTTTCCGTTTACCGAGAAGGAATCAAGATTCGTATCTATGGCTATTACATCACTTATAGGATATGCAGTAATCGTTTCACCATCATCTCGATAATACGTTTTACCATCTTCAATGCCGACGATCTCAGGGGGCGTGGTGTCAATCACAATGCGGCCTGTTGTCCTGAGATAGGTGACATTGCCCTCTGCGTTGGTGAGCTTCGCATAAACGATGTGCTGACCGTCCGTGTTCAGCTTGAGAGGCTCGGTGTAAGGGGTAAAGTCTCGTTTTGTGCATCTGGCCTTCGTGAGGTCCTCATCGGTGATCAGATAGCCAATCTCCACCGGCTTACCGCCGGATTTCGGAGCGGAGATGGTTACAGTTTGCTCCGTGTTGTAAAACCGTGCGGAATAGTCGCTTTCGAAGCCATTCCATACGGTGTCCTCACCTTCAATCTTAATTTCACCCTCCGGATACCAGGCCGCCGCCCACTGCGCCGTCAGCGTGATGCTCTGTACGCTTTTATCTCCCGCAAGCTCCGCATAGGTGGTTCCGGAAAACACGGGTTTGCCGGAACAGCTCCAGCCGCGGAACTCATAGTCGGTTCTGGTGGGAGGCTCCACACCGTCCAGCACGCGCTGCTCCCACCTGACGCCGGTTTTATTGCTGATACTCGTGCCGCCGGCAGTATCAAACTTTACGGTATACGAGGGCTGCGCGTCTCCGCTGATGGTGAAATAGTGCTCAGCCTTGCCGCAGTAGTCCCCCGTGCCGTACAACGTCACCTTGGGGGCTTTTTCCGGGTCAAAGCCCGCGTCGCTGGGGTTGAGGGTGTAGGGATATACATGGTTGGAATAGCTGGCGGTGTAGTCCGTGTTCTCCGTTAGCTGCTTCGTTTCGTTCTCACCCGTCTTATGGGAAAGCCCCGTCAGCTTCTTTTCGCTGCCGTCATAGGCGCAGTCCGTCAGCCCCTCCATCGTCAGAAGCCCCTTCTCATAGCAATATCCAATATCATACTTGCCGCAGAGCGTGCATTTGCCGTATGCGTCAAGGCTATGGTCAATGCGCGTTCCGTTGACGGTGCTGCCGCAGATGGAGATGTTTTCCGCTGGATTACCCGGCAGCTTCTTTGTGTGCAGGTCGTCATAGACATAATCGGAGTCGTCCATGTTCCTACTTTTCGTATGCCGGAAGGATTCCACCGTGCTGTCCATGACCTGAATATAGGCATTCAGGGAAGACTTGTAGCTGATTCCGATGCCGGGAACATATTCGGTACCATCCCCAAACAGCCAGCCGCCTTTTGCGGTCACGGTGCTGTTTTCAATAAAGATCCGCAGCGCTCCATCTCCGCTGGAACCTATGTCGCGACCGATGGCGGTACTCCATCTGTCACGGGTGCGGGCAAACACCCGGCTGTTCGCAATGCGAATGACGCTATTGCCGGGATCTGTCGTATACTTACCGCCGCCGATGGCTACGCCACCCTTGAAACCCGGAATATCAATCTGGCTGTCCTGAATGTCAATACGGTCAAAGGTGCCATACTCTCCGCAGCCAATGCCGAAGCCATTTCCACGATCCTCGCTGCTCTGACGGATGCTGCTGCCGTGGATCACGATCTCGCCGACAGAAGTGAATTTGCCTGTGGAGCCGAGGACATCGTTCGTTACCACGGTGCTGTTCGTGATCTCCAGCCGTTTCAGCTTCCGCTCGGTCGTTCCTTCTTCGACCATATAAATGCCGTTCGTGACGAGCTGGGAATCCCGGATGGTGATGCTCTCGCCATCGCCGGTGCGGATGCCCTTTCCTCTGGACAGCTTGATCTCACTGTTTTCAATCTGTATCTTTCCGTTATTGCCTACCTGTATTCCTCCTCTTGCCGCAATGTCTGTTGATAGGATGCGGCAGTTTCGGATGGTGAGATCGCCTCCCGTGTTATCGCCGACCTCATTACCAATCAGAATGCCCTCACTGCCAAGGAACGGAAGCTCGGCGTCAAGAATGGTGATATTTTTTGCGCTTCCGCCAATGCAGGCGCCATTCCTGCTGGAAATGGATTTGATTGCATTGCCCTGAATGTTGATGCTTCCGCCAGCATTGCCGCCGATAGCTACGCCAGATCCTTCAACAGAAACATCGATCTCGCCGCCGGTGATACTGACACCGGCATAGCCGCCGATGCCATCCGCATTGCCTTTTCCGATTGCGGTGACCTTGCCGCCGGTGATGCTGACGCTGCCTCCTTCCCATTCCTTGTTGCCAATGGCGACAGTCGCATAATCCCCGACAGCTTTTATGGTGCCGCCGGTGATTTTTACCGTTGTTAAATAAACACCACCGATGGCTGCGCCTTTTCTGTTGGTGGACGCATCTATGTTACCGCCGTTGATGGTGATGTCGGCAGAGGCAATCCAAGAAGGCCCAATCCCATTTCCACTGCCAAGTCCGGCGAGTCCTCCTCGTGCCGTTATATCGCCGTCGTTGATGGTGATGCTGCCGCCGCGCCCCGTACAAATCGCATCATGGGAAGCATTAGCCATGACCGTCCCGCCATTGATGGTAACACTGCCGCCATAACCGGATTGGCAGGACCCGATCCCAACACTTCCGAGAGTTTCTTTTCTTGTTAACGCTTCGGTGCGGACAATGCCGCCATTGATGGTAATGCTGCCGCATTTCCTGATATCGGATTTTTCTGACCAGGTAACGTTATCTCCGCTGGTTCCGCCGATGGCGGAGGCGCCATCATTCCCTCGGGCGAGAATATAACCGCCGTTGATGATGATCGTGCCCTCACTTTCATAGATACCACTGTTGGCTTTTCTATAGCGGCTACTGCTGCCGATGCCGGACAGCCCGCTACTCGGCCATACATAGTATTCAACCCCGAGAGGACCTTCTGAGAGGCACGCCGTCAGCCTGCCCATGGTGTCCTCGCCGGTGCTTTGGGCGTAGACGGTGAAGGTATCGCCCTCCTTCACATTGATGCCCCACTCCGCCGTGAGGTGGCTGCCGTCCGTTAAGATCAGATTGACCGCGCCGTGGGTGTCCAAGCGGGGCGTGAAGGTCACGTTGCCCTTCACCACATACCAGCCGGCGGGCAGATCGTACCATTTGTCGTCGCTATTGAAAAAATCATTGATAGTAACGCTTTCCAGCACCGTGTATTTGGTGCAGGTCTGCTGCTTGCCGTCTTTGTCCAGATAGGTGATCGGTTCAGTGGAAATCGGCATTGGCTCCATCCACTGCGCCACCAGAACCATATCCTTAGTCACAGAATATCTGAAATTCCACTCCGGCATATTGTAGTATTTGTTGTCCAAATCGTTTTTGTCATACCAGCCGATAAAAGTATAACCTTCCTTGACAGGGTCAGCGGGCCTTTGTACTTGCTGCCCCTGCTGAATAGTCTGGGACTCTACCTCGCCGCCTCCATTGGAATCAAAGGTCACCGTCACATTTGCGCTGTCACGAAGCTCACCCGCAGCAAAGGCCGTCACCGGCAGCAGCGTCAGCACCATGCAGCATAGAAGCAGGATGCTAAGTATTCGTTTCTTCATTGGCTTTTCTCCTCCTGTTCTTGCGGGTCTGGCTTGTCCGCCCCGCCTTTTTCTGGTTTTCCCTGTTTCTGAGCTGGAAGCACAGCGCGGTGATGACCACCGCCGCTGCAAAGCAGACAACGCCCACCAGCACATAGCCCCCCGCGTCCTCCCGCAGCAGCATCGCGCCGAACACGCCCCATGCCTCCGGTTGCCCCGGCCCGACGACCGTGCCCGCCGCCTGCATCAGCACTGCGAACAGCAGCACACACGCGGCGCTCAGCCCATAGATGCCGTGCCGCTGTCTCCGGCGGGTGTTTTCCCGCACCCGCTGCTTGACGAGTGCGACCCGTCTTGCGGTATCGTACATATCGTTTGAACCTCCTCTCTGGATTTTTTGAAATGCGGCTTAAAAACCCCTTCACTTATATAGGTACAAAAAATCGAAAAAACTCTCACCCAAAACGCAAAATTTTTCAAAAAAATTTGAGAGCCGCCAAAAAGCAGCTCTCAGGGAGTGGTTATTCGGTTATTTCCTCTGCCCGAGGCGGAAAGCGGACAGCTTTCCCGCCGCCACCAGCAGCACCGGCAGGGCGTAAGCGATGTACTGCGCCGCGCCGCCGTAGGCGATGAGCAGATTGTAGATGGCGTGGAGGGTGATGGCCGCGCCCAGCAGCCCACAGGTGCCTGCGATCTTCAGCCACGTCCGCTGCCACGTGTATGCAAGCCCACCGCCCACGATCAAGCCGCAGAGGACGTGCATCGCGCCCGTGCCGAAGCCACGGAAGAAGATGAAGGAGAAGCGATCCGCGCCGTTTTGGATCAGATAGCACACATTTTCGAAGGTGGCGAAGGCGAGGGCGACCGTGATGGCGGCGGGCTTGATCTTATCCCCCTCCGGCTCGAATACCAGAAGATAGAAC
>ERZ894244.1200-NODE-1200-length-14144-cov-223.700331_pt1 | contig 14144 bp, 19 predicted proteins | sample MGYA00380299_ERZ894244 | MGnify/ENA primary metagenome ERZ894244 (study PRJEB32331, sample SAMN06328444) | human gut metagenome | biome: human gut microbiome; feature: stool | host: Homo sapiens | collected 2014-06-26 ... | reverse complement strand
ATTATGAAAATTTAAAAAAAAAACGGTTTTGATCAAGAAGTTTGGTTTGATGATTTGGAAATGGCGAAAAGTTATTATGCACCAGTTGAACAACTACAAGAAAATGAGTTTTTAGGAGATAATTTTGAAAATTATGTTAAACAATATAATGAATGTGTACAGGAATTTGATGAAGCTAAAACGTTTGAAGAATTGGCGATTGTTTTAAATAAATATACAGATATGTTTGATAACGGTAGCGAATGGCGTGTAGTAGATATTAAAGGATAATTATTAGTAATATATTTTAGGAGGTAAGGTTATGAAAACAAAAAGTTATTTAATGAGTACAGGTGAGGAAAACATTGAAGTTGGAAAGACATATTATTTTGGAGAATTACTTGATCATGAAGTAAATCCGGGAGAACTTTTGTTTAGCGGAAGCATTGCGGCATGGGATGAAGAAACAGAAGATTGGAAAGCTGTATATTTCAAAATAGAAGAAGTAGAACTAAATGAAAAGGACTACTTAGAAACGCTTGTAAAGGTTATAGGAATCTACTAAAACATATTTGAGAAAAAATAAGGAAGACCCATAGATCTTCCTTTATTTTTAGGTATTACCACGATGAACTGTTTAACATTAAATTGATACTTCCAACGGATAAGTTTTGAGATATATTAGTCGGGAAAGCTAGAGTTACGGTTGATCCTGATTTTTTCAGAGATAAATCTAATGTTTGGAAGTTACCGTCTGATGTTCTAACATTTAACGCACCATATAAAGTTCTATTAGATTTAACTATATTTGCAAAAGAAGAAGGTAGTGTGTATAAAATGTCATTAGCTGAAATAGATGCCGCAAAACCAGTAATCTTAGCCACTATATTCACAAAGTTTAATTGATTGAAATATGCGACACTAAAAACATTATTAGTAATAGAACCACCCGCAGTCATATTCCCACCTGTCCAATTTGCTAATTTGTTAATATCATTTTCTACTGTTTGAACTCTTTGAGTTAGATTAGTGACTGATGTTTTAACAGAGTTAGCTGTCTGCTCTGCCTCTTCTGCGGTATTTTGAGCCGTTTCAGCCGCACCTTGTGCGGTATCGGCGGCGGATTTAGCCGCGTCGGCTGTATTTTTTGCATTCGTAGCCGTTTGAACGGCATTTCCGGCTATTGAAGTTGCAGTAGAAGCTTCTCCGGATATAGTATTAAAACCGCCATCAATTTTAAGAAAAGCGTCATTCATATCTCCTAGCCACGTTGGCTGGTCTGTGCCTATCCACTGCGGTAGTTTTAGATATTCTGTTTTGTTTGTTGAACCCATAATTTAAACTCCTTTCAATAATTAATTATGTATTCCATCATTATCAAATTCAAATCCTGTTAACATTTTTGAATCGTATGATTCAGCTGTAAGATTTAATGTGTCGTATGTATTAGTAGATATAGCGTTAGGTCTAACTGACTGGAATAATCTATATAATACACGTTGAACAGTATCATACACACCTGTTACGTAATCGAAAACATACCATTGATATATTTTACCGAAAATCTTTTTAGATAGTGTGTCAAATTTAATAGCTGTGATGTGGGTATTATCATATTTATCCGCTGTTATTTTAGCTGAATCATAATCATAGCATGTGATACCATAATAACGCAGTGTATCATATATATGATTAATAACAACATCTAAAGGGTTATTATATCCAACAGTTGGATCGTAAATCATTATTTTTTCAAAAATAGCGTCATCTATATATTTTTTTAGTTCGTTTAATTCATTAGTAACCCAAATTCGTAATACATCATCTAAGTTATTGATGTATTTATATAAATTATTTACTTCAATTGAAATTTTTTCATATACATTATTGAAATTTACTTCTGTTTCTTCTTTAAAATTTAATAAATTATTATCTTGAATTTCATTTTGTTTATCAACATATTCTTTTAAAACAGATATTTTTTCATCGACAATATTACTAATTTCATCTTCAATACCGTTATATGCTTCAATTACTTCATTTATTTTTGAAACAACTTTACAAAGTGTTTCATAATAAGATAAAGAATCATCATATACAAGAGGTATTACTTTTTGACACCAAAATCTCATTTTTTTTAAGTTTATATCCATAAATTTACCTCCGTTATTACCATAATTTGAAAAATAAATCTTTTAGATCTACTATAATCATTGAATCAATATTAATTAATGATTCTCTATATTCATCTAACATTTTTGAATAGCTCATACTTCCCCTTTTTCCTGTAATTTTTTCCAGATACTCATCTGTACTATTAGAAGTACCAGAAGCATTACTATCTACAATAGTGGCGTTTGATAGATAAGTATTATTTTCAATATTCTGTAAGCTACCTTGTGGCGTATCACTGAATCTATCTGTAGATTTACCTGAAGTAGTTTGCGTTGATTCATTATCTAAAGTATGTTCTGTATTAATATCAGTATCGTATAAGGGATTAAAATCAACACTCCATGCTTTGTATAATTGGTTATAATAAGGCATTATTTCATTCATTTTTGTATTGAGGCGTAATTTCCATAAACCAACTGTTTCTTCTGAAATTTCACGAGTGTAATAATGTTTAATTATTTTTGTTTCGATAACAGTCCGGTAATCTTCATCAAAAATAGGAAAATCAAAATCAAATATTTTCGGTAAAGCTTTTTTAATAACATTTTCAATATTATTATAGCCTGCTGATTCTGTTAATCCTGCATAGCTTTCGCAAATATATCTTAGTTCTGTAGTATACATACTCATTTTTTAATCACCAACCATAACATGATTCCAACACCAATTATACCAACCTGAATACAATACCATAGGATTACACCAGTATTATAATCAAACATTATTTCAAATCCACTCTTCCGTAAATTTTAGTATTCATCACGTTTTTTTTCATTGTCAACATCTTCAAAATCTTTATCAGCGACATTTTCTTGATAGTTTACTGAAATATTCAATCCAAACATTTCATTAATTTGATCGCAGGCTTGCTCTCTTGCATTTAAACGAGAATATCGAGAAGCGATAACGCCGCCCATGTGTCTTTCAACTTCATCAGATATTAATCTTTCTTTTTTTGTGATTGATACATTTGAAATTCCTAAGCAAGTAAGAGCTTCATTCCATATTTTTTCTTTTAAGTTGTAAATATCTTCTGCCACATAAGGAGCATTTGTGTTTAATACTTCAAGGGGTGTAGATGATAAAGATTTATCTCCCCAAATAAATGGTTGATTTCCATCATATTTCATGTATAAATTCTGCATGGTTAATCTTTCGGATTCATCACATTTTATTAGTATAGGTGTTTTTTGAGTCATTATATTTACATCTATTATTCTATCCATATGTGCTAATCTTTTAGCATAATATCTAACTTGGCTTGAAGTATTTAAATGTAATAAATTATTGTAAATAATAACACTGTCTTTAGCAGTAAGTTTTTTGTTATAGCCATTCGTGGCATAGGCTCTTCTGTTAATTGGAATATTATAAATATCCCAATTTCCGTTTAAAGCATTTGTTAAACACAAATACCCTAATATTTCATCTTCAAAAAAAACAGCCTGCCCATATCTAAAAAGGGTTAATTCCATAAATCTACTGTCTACTGTTTCTGGTAAATTATTCCATTTAAATGATGAAATCGATAATTCAGTTAATCTATTATAATAATAATAATATGCTTGATTGTTTTCAGAACCTGATTGCCAGAATTCTCTATTATTTTTATTCCTACCCATATTGTATCACCTTTATATACTATTGTCTAGAGAATAATTTCCAACTTTATTACCGTTTTTCCAAAAAGTAATACCTTTGTTATATATTGAGACTATTTGGTTAACGTCATCAGCTGGAGCATTCCCTACTAAATTAGTAGTTTTATTTTTTACATAATTCCAGTGCGGTCTTCCTGATCTATTTGGTATTTTATGCATATTTACAGCATAACCGTATACATCAAAAAAATTGTCTATTCTTTTAGCAAAATCTGATGTTATATACGTTGTATAAAAATAGAAATCTTTTTTACCTTGAGAGTAGTTTACGGCAGACTGTGAAGTTCCTTTAACTTCTGGAGGATTAACGGCGGCTAACCCCCCTCCTATAGCTGTACCTACAAGAGCGGTAGCGGCTCCTATTGCCGCACCTTGCCCGCCTCCCATAGAAGCACCAGAAGCCGCCGATTGAAATAAGTTAGTCCATGTACTCGGGTTACTAGCTGTTTGAGAAAGCCACGCCTTAAAAGAATCTATGTTATATGTGCATTGTGGGAATCCAGATAATATTAATTGTTCATTTCGTAAAAATGAACAACCTTTATAATTTAAGGGTTGTAAAGATATTTGAGGGTTTGCGGCAACACTTCCTGCCATAACAAAACCACAAGTGCTACCCGAAAAAAATTCATATTTTAATGATAGGCTATCACCTTCATCTGTGGTAACTAACATATAATTATAAGGATAAGTAAATAATTTATTATTTTTAGGTATATAGCCATCAATATTAGAATAATTTTTTGATTTACTAATATTATAAGTCGCACCGCGGGTCATTGTTATTTCATCGTTATCAATAAAATCTGCGTAATACATAAATACCGATACAATGCTTTCATTCATCACATCCCAGCTCGTTGTTATATCTTTTAATGCTTCACGCACAGCTGTTTGACCTGTTTCTGTCACAGAATATGGATGGAAAGCCGTACCATGAAGCACATTAGCGGCGTATGTACTTTGAATTTCTTCACCTGAAGATCCTACATTATTCATTAAAACAGCACAAGGTGTTTCACAATGACCAGAAGATGAAAACCCACCGTAAACATATTCACCTAAATCTACAGGTTCTGGCTGAATATTAGCACCTATCGTATCATCCATTACATGTTCACGCTCAACGAAACACTGCTCAAGCGTTACATCAAAAAACCATGTTTGCATTACATCTATTTCAAAGGTTATTAAGGAAACGTCGTTTGAGATATATTCAATTGAAGTGATAAATGCATAAAACCATTTATTCCCAAAACCAGTATTTTGATACATTATGTAATTGCAATTATATAAATTCTCTGCTTTTTGCTGTATCTTTATCTGTCCTTGATTCAATCTATTATAGGTTACTTTTGGAAAAGTAAAAGCTGTTAGACCTGAAAAATAAGTAGTTTGTGCTGATTTATTGGAAAAATAGATAGTATGATCATAAGTATTATCAAGAGGACAATTTTTTAAAACTCGAACTATAGTATCTGGTGCTATATACATCTTAATCTCCTATTAAAGGGGTGTTTTATCACCCCTTTTTATTATTCTTCTAATAAAGCCATAACTGCTTGCTTATTAAGCGCAATTGTAGCATCCACAGCCGTTGTTCCATCAATTGGTGTGGTTGATTTATAGGTTACGCCGTTAACTTCCATTTCAACGTTGAATTTAGTAGTTACTTTATCTTGTGGAATAAGTACAGCCCCATAAGGGTGCATTGCTATTCCCTGTGTCGTTAATTCCTCTGTCTGGATAAATCTAAACGCCTGATTAAATACTGCTGCCTGTTCATCTGTTTTAACGTTAAATGTTAAAGTTGTAGCAATATCTGATTCTGATTTATCAGAAACGTGGGCTGTAAATGATTCTGGCATAGTAATATTTGCGGCACCATCCACGAAAACAAGTGCATTACTGAAAGGAGATGTTGAAACGGTTTTCCAGACATTGTAAAAATAGTTCCAATATAGCCCATTTGCAACATATTTTTCAGTAAACATAGCCTTATTATCGTAAACCTGAAACCATTCGCTATCAACTATTACGGCTTTAACATTTGCCATCAAAGCTAATTCTTCGCTTGTTACAGGCTCTATCATATCTGTATTTGCCACAATTTCACTAAATCTCTCATTATCAAATGTAGTCCAATCGTCAATTAACTGTAGGTGACCCATAAAATCAGCTTTACCCATGTTAAACGCACTGGCCAACACATCAACATCATAATCGGCATTAAATCCGGATGACATAAAAATATACTGATCGTCTTTCGGCGTAAAGGTATGTACACCTTCTTCATTATATTCTGTTTTCATAAACGTAATCAGATTTGAAAATCCTCTAAAAGCTTTTGCCGCGTTTTTCGTATCGCTAGAATCAAACTGTACAGGGAATAACTTACCTTTTGTAATATTTTTTATTAGCAGATATTTAAAAAGTAAAAATTCATCATAATTTGCTGAGGAATAAAGACTATCTACTATTTTAGCGATTAGATCCTGTACACCTTCTTCGGATAGGAAAGCCATCTGTAAATCTTGATCCTGAATAGTTACAGGGTACTGTACACGATAATTCATTATGTGCATAGCAGCACGTACATCAGGAATACTTCGTTTAAATTCTCTATCAGCGGCTTTTTCAACTGAAAATTCTCTAGCTTTTACAAGATTAACAAATACTTCTTCCACAGTCTCGCCATATTCCAAAAAACCTTTTTTAAACATGGAATAAGCATTGTTAAATAGTTTACTATTTATTCTAACAAGAGCTATTCGGTTGAGTAAGGAGGATAAAAACTGGTTTCCAAGGGCTGGATAACCCCTAAATACATCTCCTACTTTTCTTATATCCTCTACCGAAGACACAACAGGTATTTCTGACTGATATTCCGCAGAAGCGTTTTGTCTAATTACATTTAAAATGTCGTAAGTACTGGCGTTTAATGTTGATACAGCTATTTTTCTTGGCATTTTTAATCCTCCTTGAATAAATCTTCATATTTTGTTTTTGTTATTTTTTCCTCTTCTTCAACGTCGTTTATATCATCGACATAATCATCACTATCTACAATTTCAGACGGTTTAAAAAATCTTTCCTTATATCTCTCTCTCCATTGGGTGTCTAATTCGTTATATTTTCTTTCCCATTCTTTTATTTCTTCATCCTTATCTACAACATAATTTTCATCTGCTTTCGCCTGATAATCTCTCAAAGTATCACTAATATCTTCGATAAATCTTAAAGCTTCATCAGAATTATCGTCGCCGACTCTTTGTGCTACTATTTCTAGTATTTCTTCAATTGTTCTTACTGCCATTTTTTTACCTCTCTTTCACCTTACATATCTTTTAAACCAATTAGGAGCATAATTCCAATATTTTAATTGGCCCGGTATTCGCCAGCTTGGGCCCGGTCCGGGATCTGGTCCGGGATCTGGTCCGGGATCTGGTGGATCTGGCCCCGGATCGTATTGTCCCGCATAGATAAACCCCTGTAAATAATACCCCGATGAAGCCCAACCTGCGGGTAAGTAATTATTCCCACGCGTGTTAGTAGTTAAAAAGAAAAAAGTTCCTCTCCACGCAGAATTACTTACAGTTAATGTACCTTCACTGTTTATACTCTCCACCACACACACATGTCCTGCGTAACCTCTTCTGCCCATACATAGAATTGCTCCTAACGCAGGTGTTCTGCCTGTTTTATAACCCCGAGCTGGTGCATTCGCGTACCATGTTCCTGCATTACCAGTCGGTAAATTGGGTCTTTCGCCTGTAATTTCCCAATATCTCCCCCACGCGTAACAAGTACAGTTTGGCATACCATAACCAGATTGATAAAAAGGATTTTGAGAATACCACATTGGGTTACCTCTAATTGGAACAGGGCTATTTTCACTATATCTTGGAACAAATGTCGCCATTAATCATACACATCCAAATGAATAGCATTACCCATATTACCGCTATCCGAATAAGCATAATGGTTTTTCTTAAAAGTATTCCATCTTTTTACTAACTGTTTACGTTTTGATTTTGTAGAAGTCAAAACGTTACTTACAATATCTACTGCTCTGCCTTTCGTGTGGTAGCTTCCACTAGCACCACCAACATTTCTATTATGCGTTGAACATCTAAGACCGCTTGTAATTGTAATAGCACTTCCGCTATCATTACGTAAATAATCAATATTTTTCATAAGTTGCTTATTGATAATTGCAGGATATCCCGTACAATATTTACCCCCACATTGACATTTCATTTCAGATAACTTAAAATATTTTATATCTTTCATATTATATGCCGACTGCAGAAGGATATCCGTATTTAATCCATAGATACCATCTATATCTTTTGAACGTGTAAAATATTTTTTCTGTAATGTTAAATATCCTGCTTTTGTTTTAGGACCCTCAATTCCATCAACTGAACCAATATTAATACCTATTGCGTTTAAATATTTCTGTCTATTTATTACGCTTAACATAACTTTCTCCTTTCTTATTTAATACACTAATTACTTCTGTTAAAACAGAAGGTAAAGGTATACCCATTACCCCAACATTTTCAAGAAGTGATAAAAGTTCATTAGCCAAAAATGTAAAAACTACACAATTAGAAATAATTGTAGTATTAAATATAATATCTAACCTAATTGATATAAGCACGATTAATAATGTACTGAATTTTCTGATAAGCCCTTTCCATCCCGCTTTAGATTCTAAACCCCCATCTTCTGTTTTATTCGATTTTTTAAAAACAGCCGCAACTAATATACCAGTTATATAATCTATTAACATGAAAATGACTAAAGTGGTCATAGCAGATGTCCAACCACCAAATAATTCAGAAATTACACTCCCTATAGCTCCTAAACCAATTAAAAAAAATGATTTTTCCATAATTCACCTTTTTTTATTTTAATTATATCACCATTGACATGAAATGTCAACTATGTTACAATTTATAGAGGTATTAAAAATGAAATATTACGATGGAACAAAATTACTTTCATTAATGGATAAAAATGGTAATAAACCAGAAATATATATTTGCACCGCTAATAGAACTGCGGGTAAAACAACTTATTTTAATAGATATTATTTAAATAGGTTTATCAAACATAACGAAAAATTTGTGCTACTATACAGATTTCAGTACGAACTAGATAATTGTGCGGATAAATTTTTTAAGGATATAAGGGAATTATTTTTTAAAAATGATTTTTTAACAAATAAACCTAAGATGAAAGGATTATTTCATGAATTATATTTTAATGATGAATCATGTGGTTACGCTATTAGTCTCAATAGTGCTGATACCATTAAAAAATATTCACACTTTTTTAACGATGTAGAACGTATATTATTTGATGAATTCCAAAGTGAAAATAATCACTATTGCCCAAATGAGGTACGAAAATTTATTAGCATACATACAAGCATAGCACGTGGTCGGGGGGAACAAATTAGGTATGTTCCAGTACACATGATTTCAAACCCTGTTTCATTACTAAACCCATATTATACAGCCATGAATATTTCGTCAAGATTATCTTCTAATACTAATTTTTTAAAGGGTGATGGTTGGGTATTAGAACAAGGTTTTAATGAAAATGCCGCAAAGGCACAGAAGCAAAGTGGCTTTATGAAATCATTTAGCAAAGATAAATACACATTATTTTCAATCGAGGCAAAATATTTAAATGATAATTCTAATTTTATTGAAAAACCTAAAGGTGAAAATAAATATTTATGCACTTTGAGATATAATGATGAGGATTATGGGATTCGTGAATATCGTGATCTTGGTATAATTTACTGTGATGATATACCAGATAAAACATTTCCTCATAAAATAGCAGTAAGTGTTAATGACCATGATATTAATTATGTTATGCTAAAAAACAATGATTTATTTTTATCAAATATGAGATTTTTCTTTGAAAAAGGATGTTTCAGATTTAAAAATTTAAAATGCAAAGAAGCTTTATTAACAGCTTTATCATATTAAAAAAATATCTCCACATATTTATATTATTGGCAATAACAGGGTTAGCATAGTTGGAAAATACTACCTGTGCGCGTTCGGGATTGCTACCCGCTTTAATGTTATGTGTGGTAAAGATATAAAACGAAAACGGATATTATTTTGATATCCGTTTTCTTATCTCATTTTGTATGTTGTTTCTTTCAACACTATCCCGCCTTTAATATTTTTTGGCAGTAATTTACTTGGTACTTCAAGACCGATATTAAAATCTTTAATATTTCTTTTCTTGCTAAGAAATTTAATTTCATCTTTGCTCGCGTCTTTATCTTGATCTGGATCATAAAGATCACCTTGCATAGACCTTAAAAATAATTTCTTACACCTATCAGGCATTCCTGCACATGTGACGCTATAAAAATTATCAACTTCCTTACCATCTACATGTGTTACATGTTCAATATATGTTTTAGGTCTTACAAAATATCCCTCATCCCAATAACTTTCTATTTTCCAACAACAAAAATTTTTATCATGAATATCTATACCTTTTACCTGATCAACATCTAAATCGCAATGTATACTATCGGTGTCAGCGTATATAAACCCGGGTTTATCAGAACCATAAAAGTTTTCTTGGGCGGCCTTTATGGTAAAATTTCGAGCATAACTTGTTATAGCAGAACCAATCGGTATATAGCCAGCTTTTTTATTGTATTGTACAACAGTATAATACCCTAAACTTTGGTCTTCTTTTAAATACGCTATTTTAAAACTACTATTAGTGCTACTTGCCATTTTTCCGTATAAATTATTCAAAAAAAGTTTTGCTTCCTCCTTTTTAGCTCCTTTTGAAGTTAATTTAATACGCTTGTACTTATCAATATATTCATCGAAAATATCTGGTTCTGTATAAAACCAACACCCATCTAAAATCTCTAAATCAACTAATTCATAATGCTTTTTTAATAATTCGAAATCCATTTGAGTAAGCGTTAATTCAGCGATGGCTTCTTTAATTTCTCCATTTTCTGTATAAAAAGGATAATATTTTCCTTTTTCAGAATCGTATATATCACTTGTTCTTAACATTTCTCTGGGAGGATATAACATATTACCTTTAATTTGTAAGGTAGGAAGCATACCTTCCTTTAAATAGAATCTTGTTTTTATCCGAATAAAAAAGAAAGTGTGTCCAAACATGGCTTGCTTAGGTATAAAATTACCTTTCCAAAAATTTGGTAATCCTACAGGATATCTGTTACCAGACTCACTACTCATCATAGAGGGATAAAGAGAATTAACATCAGCTGTTAACCCTTTATTATATACCTTATTAGCTTTTTCTTCAACCAAATAACACCAACCACCTCTATAACTTTTACGTATATATTCACCTACATTTTCAGACCCGTATGTTTCTTCATCTAAACTTACAGAAAAAATATCAGGAAATTTTTCATCGTATTCGTAACGACCGATTATACTTTTAAATTCTGATAAACAACAAGAACCAATTGTTAATTTATCATGCCCATCATTAAACATAATTTCCATGGCTTCTTTAACAACCAATACGTCGTTTTTAATATATTCCTGTTCCTCATCTGTAATAGCACAACCAGCATATCGAAACCCTGTATATTCTATATCTAATTTCTTATGTTTAGTACCAAAACTTTCACCAATTCGCTTAACACTAAAAGGTAGTAATTTCAAGGAATCGCATATCTCAATAATTTTATTATTTGTTTTAATTATAATCTTATACCATTGGCCCATATTTGATATCAAATAATTAAAACTATTATTTTTCATTTCTTTAGGAGGTATTTGCTTAATTTTTGATGTATCTGTTATTATCTCATTTTCATTAGGTAAATTATAAAATGCTTGTGTGTACTCCAAATCACGTATCAAATATGATAACCAAAAAGCACCATCAAATTTTAAATTATGGAAATATATACATATATTCCCATCAATATTTATTAAATATGTAAACAATTCATCGATAGAATGAAAAACTTGAACGTCATCTGTATATAATTCAACACAAGCAGAAGCCCAAACCTCTGTACTTTCTTGTTTTTCAAAAACAGTAGTCTCAAAATCTCCTACAAAATATCTTTTTTTTTTGAAACCACTCATACTTAAATACCTTCTTCTAATAACCTACTTTCGCTCACAGACATTACACCATCATTTAAAATACTATATAATTCATTTAGATCAATATTAATATTTTCTGGTTTACTATCCCATGCTATTTTATCTGATAATTCACTGATCCTTAGTGCGTTATCTTGTATACGTTTAGCAACCTCTACTTCTCCATATTTTGATATAGCCTCCTCTAATATGTCTATTGCCATTTTTCTATCTTCCATTTTTGATTCTCTTAAATAATTAGACCAACCACGCTCATATCCAGTATCTGTAAATGTTTTCACAAAATTTGATATAATCAATTTAACAGAATTCAATGATGATACCTTATTAACACTCATTTTTTTCTTAGCTCTGGTTAATGAGGCTTTACGACTTGCCTCTCTTCTTTCTATTTTTCTACCTGTTATTCCGGAAACTACTTCACCTGTTCCTGTTATATATTCAGACATTTCATATATTTTTTGTGGTGTATATAACTGTAATTCACGAATTGCTTTACGTGTCACTCTTTTTGGTCTTTCAGGTATTGCTATATCAATTAAATACCCTCTTTTAGTTGCTCGACGAATAAATTGTTTAATTCTTCTTATTTCTTTGTTCCATAGTTCTTGATTTTTTGTCATTTTAAACCTCCAAAAAAAATACTGCTGTTAACCAGCAGTATTTTAAATAAACTATTCTAAACCGCAAGTTATAAATTTTTTACCTGCATAATTTTTCGAATCTTTTTTGTACACTTTAATACCTTTTAACTCTTCTCCTTCATCAGCCAATTCATCTACTATATCATTAAATGATGACCAAAACGGATTAGATCCTGTATAATATTTTTCACCATCAGTATCAACAATAATATATAATGGATATTCTCTTTTTTCACTTTTGGAATTTTTTACTAACAATTCAGCGTACAAATCAACATCAATTATTATTTCACTTTCCTGTTCAAGAATGTTATCAAGCTTAATTGCATCCGAAACATCCTTTAATTTAATTCTTTCTCTTGCTGTTAATACCCTATTCGAAAACTTAATCTCTGTCTTATAAATATTCTCACTCATTTACTTTTCCTCCTTCTCACTTGCAATACTGATAAACTTATCTTCTGGCATGCTGTAGACTTTTTCTTTAAATTCTTTGTTAATAATAGATACGCATATAACTTTTTCTTCGGTTGCATTGATTTTCTCTATTAATTTTTTTTCATTATCAATGTAACCACCTGTTATAAACGCTCTTTCAATAACTTCTTTTGCTTCTTCGTCGACAAATAAACCAGTACCCTCTGTCGTTTTTAGTGTTCTTGTTACTAATCTTTCTCTTGCCATTTTCCTTTCCTTTCTCTTAAAAAAACAATTGATGGTAAGAATAGGACTTGAACCTATAATTCTCATAATTATTCAAACTCGAGATATTTTACCGTTAAATTATCTTACCATGATGTGGTATTATGATCGGTAAATAATACCACAACCTTAATATCTTTTGGAGGTACATCTATTAGTAAGATGTATTTTTATTATATATCATTAACCTTAATTTGTCAATATATTCGTATAAAATATATCCCGAATTCTATCATTTGTTAATGTTGTATAATAGGAACACAACTCTAACTTTCTAATCATAGTCATTCTATTTTCTTCTGATAAAATTTCATTATAAATATTACCAAAAATTACTAATAATTCATACACATCCTCACTTAAATTTATTGCTTTTTTCGCTTTTTCAGCTTCAAAAATTCCATCTTTAATATATTTCAATTTTTTCACCCCCATATTAAAAACTCAATTGTGCTTGGTAAACTCATAAATACTATAAATAATATAATATACAAAAACCAATTAATCACGTGTTTCATTAAATTTTACCTCCCATAATCTTATTAAATAGCTTTAAACAAGAATGTAAATTATTAGAATAAAATTGATATTCTTTTAATTCTTTATAACTTTTAGTTAATATATAATAATCATATTGATCACATGCATCATAATAACATCTTTTATCATTGGTATCTATAAAATAATACAGCAATTCTAACGGTGTTATCTTAATAATATCATTTACTAGCATTACAGCTTCTCTATTACTATTTGCATACATCTTAACTTTATGAGATTTAATATTAGTAATTCTAATAAACACTGTATACTCTTTCATTTTA
>ERZ894244.1194-NODE-1194-length-14191-cov-26.706353_pt1 | contig 14191 bp, 17 predicted proteins | sample MGYA00380299_ERZ894244 | MGnify/ENA primary metagenome ERZ894244 (study PRJEB32331, sample SAMN06328444) | human gut metagenome | biome: human gut microbiome; feature: stool | host: Homo sapiens | collected 2014-06-26 ... | reverse complement strand
GAATTTCGGTATCAAACAATATCAGCTAAAATCAATAAAGTTACACAGTAAATTACACAGTAAAAGCCCCTCAAATACCAAAACGGTACTCGAGGGGCTAAACTTATGTATTATTCTTTTTTATCGGTATCATAATCAGTCTTACTGTCAACCGAGTCTTTCAATCTGTGTACAATTTTAACTAAAAACGGTGGAATCGGTGTTCCAAGCTCGCTCAGATTTTCGAGAATACTTATAAGCTCATTGATGATAAGCCATACAGCCACAATCAATCCAAAGCAGTAGCTGCTGTAGTCAATTCCCACGCTTGCGAGTCCTGCGCAGATAAGATAATCAACAACACCGCCCACGCATACGAGAACAAGATAGCTCAGTTTCTTGAGTATGCCAATCAAGCCTGTCTTGCTCTTAATCTCTTTATTTTTGTAGGCAGATGCCATTCCTGTGCAGTAATCTATAACCATTACCGCAAAGAGAACAAGAACAGGAATTAATAAGATGTTAAAATAAGCCGCCAATGCACCAAGTGCTACTGAAACAGTAGCCTGAATAATATTGTCTTTCATTGTTTTATACCTCCCACAAATCTTTCCTTGTAGTCCTCACTCACCATACCGTTAATTGTTTCTGCTAAAATCATAATAATTATTCCTCACTTTCGCAAATAATTTTTTTGTTTTCAAACTTTTTATATGCGTCAAGATACATTTCGCCTTTGTCACCATTGTATGTGCATTCGTAATACATCCCGTCGTGTAATGTTGTGCTGATAAGGCATTTGTGGTTTTGCAAAGTCTTACACGACCATACCACAAAAGTGTCAAAATCAGGTGTATCATCTGACTTATCTAAATGATTTAACACATACTTGTTTACCTCTGATACTGCAAGTTTAATAAAATTTGCATTTGTCATAATATTTTACCTCCTAAAAATCAAGTCAAAGTAATCTGCACTCTGTCAATGGCTTTTCCGAACGAACCTGCGTATCCGTCCTGCTTGCTGTCCTTTTCGTCATCGTGCTGCCAATCGTAATAGTCTTCATTAACTGCAGAAACTCTGTATGTAGCCTTATAGTAGCTGCCGTGTGCGGACTTAACATCAGCAGGAGTTGTATAATAAATCTGTACAGCATCAATATCCATTCCGAGAATACCGGCATAGCCGTTTACATCATCATTAAGATTAAAGCCTGTAACCCAGCTAAGCCAGTGACCGCCTTTAATATGCACTCTGTACTTAATCTTACCTTTTGTTACTCTGATTGCAAGACCGCTGATTGCCTCGCCGGCAATGCCTGCGAAGTCTGATAAACCTTTTACAGTTGGTAACCACTTACCGCCTGCAAATACGCAATATTCAATCGTAGGTTTATCATCTTTTTCGACTTTTGATTCCTCTTTGCTTTCAGAATTACTCTCAAGTTTATTTAAAAACTGTTCTTTCCACAGCTTGTCCTTTGCTGATGAACCGCACCAGAAGCCCGGGCAGATTTTACCGTTAGCATCATAATGGCGAATTACTTTGTCTTTTTTGATGTTATACTTTTTTATAAGTCGTTGAGCAAGTAAGATTACATTTTCAAGTGTCTTGCCTGTGCATTCTGTTGTTGAACCTGCAATTTCAATTCCGATTGAACGGCAATTAATATCCCAGTCGCCTGCATGCCAAGCAATATTTTTGTCAGCAACCGAGCGAACAACAGTTGTATCATCAACAAAATAATGTGCAGATGTTTCAACTACATTATTCTTAAAGTAGTTACCGTTGTTTTCTGCTGTGTCGCCGTTGTTGCCGGTGTAATGAATAACAAGTGTATCAATTTCAGAAGATTTTCTGTTGCTCTCTGTGAAATTACCTTTATTGCACCATATTTCTTTAAATTTATAAGACATATTTATACCTCCCATACCGCCATAATAGCGTTATAATATTCCTCCGAAAGCTCGGCTTTAAGTATTTTCCTGTCGTTTTCACAATTCATATATGCGTTGCGAACATTACCGCCGACCTGCATTTCTGTGCCGTCGATAACAACAAACTTCTGTCTTAATACGCTTACACTGTCTTTTGTGAGCATATCGAGTGTAATTCTTTCTTTGATTTCCATAGTGATTCGCTCCTTATCTGATTATGTAAGTAATAATGAAATTGATTTTTTCGTCCTCTGCAAAAATGTCCGTTGAACTGACATAAATCCAAGAGCCGTCAAGTCTGATGTTTATTAATTTATTTGCTGTTGAATATACAACAAAACTAGACAACCTACTTTCGTTTTTTGCCGCATACGGTAAACCTGACATCTGAATATATTTTTTATGAGAGAGCAGTGCCGTAATATTGACCGATACAGTTACAATATTACCATTTTTAGAATATACAAAACTGCCCTTGCAACCAGCATATATTTCTTGGGCTGGTGCTAATGTTCCTGTACCACTCTCAAAATTTGAGCTATCATATTTAGCCGCAAGCGACTTGTCTGTCGCTGTTTTGTTGTCTGTTACGGTCTGACTCAGAGTACTGATTGACTCATCAGCTGAGGACTTATTGTCTGCAATCTGCTTGCTTAGCTGAGCGACTGCATTGTCTACACTGTCCTTATCAGCTTTAAGATTAATCTTCATTGTCACTGTTTCGTCAATGTCTGTTATTTCATCTTCAAGCTCGGTTTTATCTGCCTTTGCAGATAGGGCTGTGTTAATCGCAGTTATTCTTTCGGTTAGCGTGTTGATGTTGCTATCCGCAAGCGCTAGGTCTATGCTGTTCTCGTATATGCCGTTTTCGATTTTGTTGAGGTTTTCTGCGCAAAGTGGTGTAGCTGTGCTCGGTGCGTCTTCCCAATTTGTTTTTGTGTATGCCATAATATTTATTCCCCCTTTGCCTCTATGCTGTCTGTCAGAGCTTTAATTCCGCTCAGTGTACGGCTCAACACATAGGCTTTTACTTTCTCTTTTTTAGGTTGTCCTGCGTTATCATAGACAAAATCACCGTTTGAATCAGTAACATAGCTTTCAATTTCTAATCCGTCACCAATCTGCACCCAAGGCCTGCCGTCAAGAGTAGCTGCAAGCGGTGTGTAGGAACAATTATAAAATCGTTCGCCTGTTTTTCCATGCAATAAACTTTGCACATCGTGCACCAGTCCGCCGCCAATGCCGTCATCTTTTTGCCAACAAACTACATTTTTTGTAAAATCATATGTTACAACATCCTCACCCCACTGTGATTCTGCAACGGTAGTTTTAGCTTTTCTGTCGGTGAACGAGTAACCGTACGAAAAATTAAAACTGTTATAACCTGTACAATCGTATTCCTCTGCGTAAAGATTTTCGTAAAAATCATACGTTTCTGTATTTTTGCCAAGTTCAATATATCTGAATACACCTTTACCTTTATTCGGCACAACAGCACCGAATAAACCGAGCATTTCACAACAATTTTTTAGTATCTCGCCGTATGTAATCGTGTCTGAATTTTCAAGCCACGCCTGATTATATGTCGGAAAATCACGCACGGTAAGCCCTGACTGTTGGTTTATTACTTCGTCGAGAATTTCTTTGTTATCCTCGACCTGAATCATATGCTTTCCGTTGTAGTTAAGGCATAGCACAACCAATTCGCCGATTTTATAGCCGTTTGGATAAGTTTTCCATAAATTAAACAGCTTATTTGTTGCGTCAATATCATATAACATAGAGAGTGCGTCATAAGCGACAATGTGTCGCTTATTGCGGTTATTCTTGTCAAGCTTGGCACTGTCAATAATACCGCTAAACAAATAATATTCCTTTGCAGCTACGGTTTCTCCCGGCAAAAGTGATGTACCTAAAAACAGCTTTGCAGATGGCAGCAGCTTTTCTCCGCTCGGAAAACGCTGCGTTAATTTTACACTTATCCATTTACCGACAAGGTCTGTTGTAAAAATTCTGTCGTCTGAATTTACAAGGTCAATATCAAATTCAGAAGCAATACAACCGCCGAATTTTAATTTACTTTCGTCACAAATTGACTGTGTAAGGCTCATACTTTCACTCGCTATATTTTTCTCTGTTATATCTGGATATTCACCGTCGGGAAATGAAATTGTCAGTATATTTTCAATCAAATTTTCGATTGCCTGCTTTTTGTGCAGGCTTGAAACTTCAAGCAAATTAACCACCTCTTAGTATTCAATGAATGTAAATGTTACGGCGGAATATTTTATATTATCCGCAGTAATTATCTTTGGTGTGTATGTAATATCGGGCATATATGCGGTCATTGTACGATAAGCAAGTAGTTCATCGTCCCAGTATTCAACATTGAGCTTGCGTTGCTGAGAATTTGACATAGCACCGTTTAAAACACTGCGAATAGTTCTCATTTCAGCAAGGGTAAGACCGTCCTTGGTATTGAATGTAATCTTCGTCTTGTTGTTCGGTGATGTTACTCGCCTTAAAAGGTTGTTGCTGTCACGATAAGCTTTAATCTCCGTACGCTGTAAAGGTGTGGCTTGATAACTCTCTTTAGCTATGAGCTTATGTGGAAACTGCAAGCCGTTTTTCGGGAATTTAATTAAATAGCCTTTAAATTCACTCAATCTTATCCCTCCTTACGCAAAAGCGGACCTGCCTGTGCGTTTCTTGATTTTGCTGTTCTCATCAGCAACAGCCTCAAAAAGCACTCTGCCGTCAGGCATAGTCAAGGTAATGTGAATATCACCGCCGTTGCCCGCTCCGCCGTATTCAGAAAGCACCTCAGCCATAGCCTGTTTCATAGCAGAAATAGGAGATACTACCTCAGGTTCTCTCTTGTTGTCGCCAAGTACGGCAAGAAATTCACCGTAATTTGCAGGAACATATGCCCCTGTGGCAAGTTTTGGAATGTGCACCTCATCAAGCCGACCTGCGTGCCATTCCTGTCCGAATAGCTTGCCGATAGCGTTAGCAACCGTATCCACACCGCTTAACATTCCGTTCAACGCTGAAATAAAGCCATTGATAAAATTTTCAAGTCCGGTTAAAACATTGTTAAGAGGCTTTTTGATGATGTTATACAAGGGTTCAAAAACATTTGAAAAAACTGTTTTGATTGCCGTTAGTGCGTTAGAAATGCGGTCTGCCATAGTCTGTGCCGAGCCTGAAATGCGGTTTGTATTTTTTGAAAATGTATTTGCAGAATTTTGGCTTGTTTTATTAATTGTACCGTCAAGGTCGCCAAACGCTTGCTTTGTGCAAATCAGCGCGCCCTGTGTTTCCTCTTGTGAATCAACAACGGCACCCGATGCTTTTTTCACATTCTTGTGTACTGATTCTGTTCCTGTTTGCGCAGCTGCCTCGAGCTCCCCCCAAGTTGTTATGCCGTCATCTTTCAAAAGCGAGAGAACCGTATCATGTTCAAGTCCGTATTCCGATGACAGACGAAGATAAGCATTATAATCCTTAGTTTCACCGTTAATAGCCTTGAGAGAGCCGTAACATTTGTCTTGCTCATCAGTGTAAGCATTCACATTGTTTTGCAATTCCTGTAAAGCGTCACTGGCTTCCAAATACTCGTCAACCGACTCCTGCATATGTTCCCTTACATCATCACCGCCATGCAGCATATTAATTTGTCCGTTATCGCTGTAAATCAAGTTTTTATATTCGTTTTTATCAAGCAATCCGTTGTTGGCTTTTTCCAAAATAGCTTTTTTTGTTTTGACCATATCGCCTTTTTGCTTGATTAATTCCTCGGTGTAATACTTAGCCTCTTTTTTGCTGAGAATAGAATTTTGATAGATATAATCCTCAAGTTCTTCTTTGATTTTGCCTGTATTATCCTCATTCATTGCAGTTTTAAGCTGAATTTCAGCTTTTTTCTTTTCTGTTGTTAAATCGGAATACATAGAGCTTAAGGTCAGCTTTGCTTGTGCAATTTCCCATTTGTCTACAAGTTCGTCAAGATTTTTAGTGACGGTGTCTATGTTGTCATGAATAACTATATTGCCGTCAATTTCTTCAAATGTTAAACTGTTCCAATGTTCGTCAAAGCCATCTACCTTTTCAGAAAGTAAATCAACGATAGTTTTATATTCACCTTGTTCGCTCTCGTCAATAGTTCCGTCTGCAATAATTTCCTCCAACCTGTCTTTTAGCTTGTCAACAGTATCAAAATTGACTTGTAAATCGAGCTTTGTATCGTTAATCTCGTTTATTTTGCTTGACATTTCATCAGACAAGGTCTGCCATTTGTCTGTAAGCTCTTGTGTTTTGTCAAGCTCATTTTTCAGAGAGGAATTGCTCCACTTTTCTTGATTGTAAACTTTAATAGCAGAAACCACCGCAGTTACAGCCGTGGCAATAGCCATAAAAGCAGCTGCGTAAGGGTGAGCCGTTATCGCAGTTTTAAGCGCAGAAAAGCTTTTCTTTATGTTTTCTATCGCAGACTTAAATTCCTTATACACCTTAAAGCCTTTAATAGCAGCCACCACTGTACCTATTGCAGCGGCAATGCCGGTGATAACAGAAATAGGAATTTTCTTTATTACACTTCCTAAAAACTTAAGTGCCTCAGACAAAGCGTTGACAACAGTCGGTACAGCTTTCTCAATCGTCCATTTTGCAAGCGGCAATAAAACATTCTTATATGCTTGCTTTAGCTTATCTCCGCAAGCCTTGAGCAGATTTCTGAATCCCTCGGTCAAGCGTTCAACCGCCTGTGCAACGGGGTTAATGTCAAGGTCCTCAAGCCATTCGAGGCGGTCAGCTGACATTTCATCAAGCAGCCCTGTTATATCTTCGACAATGCCTAATATGCTCTCCCAAATTTTTCTGCCTGTATCGTTTTTCTCCCAAGCGTCTTTAATTTTGGTTCTGAGAGTTTCAGTATAGTTATTGCAGTTGCGGATAACCTCAAGTATATTGCTCCAAATTTTCTCGCCCTTACCGTCATTCCACACCTGCCTGAATGTATCGCCTACCGTATCCAAAAGCTCAAAAAGACTGTTCCATTTGTCGATAAACGATTGCACCACACTGTCACCTAAGCCTGCTTTGTCCCAAGCATTTGTAAAAGCCTCTGCGATATCACCTACTGTGCTTACGAAAGTGTTAATTAAAGCGTTGATATTTCCAAGCACCTTTTCGCCTGTGCCGTTATTCCACACTTTTGCCCACGAATTTTTAATCGTTACGCAGGCGGTTTTTACCTTGTCAAGCGAATTTACAATATTGTCAATAGTCTTGCTTGTGTGCCTGTCGCTTTCAAGCATAGCTTGCTCAAGTGCATTTTGCATTGATTTGATTTCAGAGCTTGGCGCTTGCGTACTTGTGTCTGAGCTGTTGTCCGAGGTGTCGCTCATCACATTGAGTTCATCAAAGCCTGCAAGGTTCTTCTGTAAGTCCTCGGCTGCCTCCGATGTTTTTTCAATCTCAGATGTAGAACTGTCCGCTTGACTTTCAAGGTCTGACATATCGCTTACAGCTGAGCTTGTCGCATTGCTTGTTGCAGTAGAATAGCCGAACACCTGAGCTGTAAAGTCTTTAAACTTCTGTGCCGCAACGCTAAGTCTTGAAATAAACTGATTAATGCAATTAAGCAGCGGAGTAAAAGCATTTATCAAGCCTTGACCGATTGTAGCCTTGATACTGTCAAACTGCAACTGTAAAATTCTCGTTTGATTTGCCCAACTGTTTTGCGTTCGGGTAAAGTCACCTGTTGCATTATTGAGTTGGTCAAGCACAAAGTTATACCTAAGCGTTACCTTTTCCGCCTCAGTCATAGCAGATGTGGTCTTGCCCCAGCCGTTAGCCATTGCGTAATTGTCAAGTGCGTTCTGCGTCATCACAATGCCAAGGTCTTTGAGCGTTTCGGTTTCACCGCTGAAAACAGATTTCAGCTTTGTGTACGCCTCGTCTTGCGTTATGTTGTAAAATGACGCCACATCACCCGTAAGAGCCGTTAAGGCTGTTGACATATTAAATGCTTGCTGTTCCGTAAAGCCGAAAGCCTCTGCCATAGAGCCGAATGTACCGACATATTTTTTAGCCATAGTTTCGGATAAGCCGTAAGATTTTTGTGCTGACTTTGCCCAATCGTCCACACTTGCAGACATATGGCTGAAAGTAACATCAACTACATTCTGCACTTCTGCAAGGTCTGAGCCAAGCTCTATGCTTTCCTTGCTAAAACTTACAACCGCCGCCGTACCGAAAGCGGTAAGCAGCGTTCTACCAATCATTTTCGCCTTGCTTTGCAGTCTGTCAACAGCCGTTCTGACTGTTGTAAGCGACTGCTTAGCTTTACTTGCACTCATAGAAACTGATTTCTTAACGCTTTCGCAAGTATCATTTGTGCTTTTGCCGACTGCCTCGGTATTTCGCTTAGCTGTACTCTCAACCTTATCAACAACATTTTCGGCAGATTGCTCGACTGATTCTGATACCTTTTGCGCTGCCTGTGCGGTTTGCTTTGCCGAGTTTTGAGCCTGTTCAGCTTTTCCCTGTGTGGCAGTAATTTCACGCTTTGCTGAGTTTTCTGCCGCCTGAGACGATTTATCAGCCTGCCCTTTAGCAGTTTTTGCTGTCTGCCTTGCCCCCGACTGTGCTTTCTTTTGAGCCGCCTCAATAGCTTTATTGATTCTTGCAATATCGCTGTTAAGACCGCTTGTGTCGATTTTTGTATTAAAAATCAAACTACCGTCAACCGCCATGTAATCACACTCCTTTCTGTAAAATTAAGGGTGCAGCAAAATGCGGCCCCTTGTGGTATAAAAACAGCGCACACCCAAAGATGTACGCTGTAAAATTTGAAAAATTTTAGCCACCCCGTTTGGAGTGGCTTTTTAATTGAAGATAGATTAAAGGATTGCGACTGTCAGCTTATTTTTATGGTCGCCAATGACAGTTAGGACATTCTGCAATGTCATTATAGGAATTTATACAATGACATTGTGGGCATTCCCACTTATCATTACTAACAAACTTTGCTTGTCGGCTGTCGGTATGTTCCAAATGACAGTTAGAGCATTCGGTAGCCTCTGCTTTGTTCATACAATGACATTTAGGACATTCCCAATCTGTTGTTTTGGCGATTACTGAGCTTTTACCTGCACCCAACTCTTCAAGATAAGCAAGTATTTTAGCAATACCGCCAAAAATCAGGCATAATAATACTGTTGATACCCAGCATACAAGCATTAAAGTAAAATTAAAACTGCGGGTTACGGTATCAGTTAGAAAATTTGTATGTACGCTTTGGAAAACTGCGCCTAAAGCTATTCCTCCGACTGCACCAAGTATCAATAGTACGACTGTTATACCTTTGTAAAATTTGCTGTTCATAAAATCACTCCTTTGTTACATAATATAACAAAGTTTGTGTATTGTCAACAATAATTTTATGTAACACCTATACAAGATTGTTTATAAAATCCTCTTCGGCGTCAAGTTCTGCTTGCTGTTCGGGAGAGAGCTTTTCCTTGATGTCAACAAGCTCTTTGTGCTCATTGTAAAAATCACGCTCCCATTTTTCAAGCTTTTTGCCCTTAGCACGCTTGCCTCTTATGTTCATTACCTGCGAGAGCAAGCCGTCGCCAACCTCGCTGAAATAGCCGAGAAAAGTCCACCAATGCACATAGCTTGCAATCCTTGTTTCAAAGCCTGCAACCTTGTTAAGTGCTGGGAAAATAATGCTTTCGTCATAGCTCCAATCAATAATTTTGACTGGAGCTTTTTTCGATTTCGGCACATCCCCGCCGTCAAGAAACCACAATGCCTTTTTGAGTGCCTCCTCAACATTCTTTGGAACTTCCTTGTATAAGCAATTCAAGCATACTGCCGCTTTTTCGCAGTAGGTTAGCTCTTTGTCGGCATAAGCCTCGAAAATCAAGAGAGCAATACGAAAATCGGAATTAATCTCGTACTGCTCTCCGTCTATTTCAAGGCTTGTAGGAAGTAATCCAATCACTTTGCAAGCCTCTTTGCTTGATTGAGGTACTTCTCAATATGTTTGCTCTGCTGAGCGTGTGCGTTTTCAATGTCACTTACGATGACCGGCACAACGCAGTTGAGAAAGTTCTCAAAAATCATACTGCCATCATCACAGATTGAAAGGCAATTTACATCGCCAAACGCACCCTGACTTACACCTGCACCGAGAACATAGTCTATTTCTTTGCGGATTTCCTTGTCAACATCAAGAAAAATTTCAAAGGTTACATCCTCGGGTTTCATATTCTTGTACTTCTGCACAAGCGCTTCGGTGCGTTCTGTCAGCTTGTTAATTCGCTCAACGAGTGAGTAGTCTGTGGTGTTAATCTTGATTACCGTGCTTTCATCATTGTTGATTGCATATGTTTTTAAGGGTGTTTTAAAATTCAAACTCTGCATAGAATCACTCCTTATACAGTTTCGGTAAATGTCGGTACCTTATCTGAGATTGTCGCTGTACCCTGCTTTCTGTTGCCGTCAAATGTAACATTAAACGGAATGTTTACACCGCCCTGCGCACCGCCGTATGACTGCGGCTTAACAATGCAGTCCTCAATCCAAGCATCATAAGGGCCTGTTTTCTTGTCAATGAGCACTTCAAGAATTTTGGTTTTGCAGTCATCACCGGTAAGGCGGTTCATTGCAATGTCCTTAATTTTTGTATAAATACTGTCCCCTGTGTTTGCGTAATATGTACCTGCGTCAAGGGTAGGCTCGTAGCCGTTGTCATTTACAGAGGTTTCATCAAGAATGTTCTTTACTGTGCTTGTGTCCGGACTAAGCTCGACCGACATATCGTCAATGTCCTTGCCGATAAGATACCACTTTGGACTTTCGCCTGTGCCAAAGCTTGCGTCAATAAAATGTAAAAGGTAACTTCTTTTGAGTTTACCGATATCGGGTGTTGATGCTGCCATAATAATTCCTCACTTTCAATTTTTAATCAATTTTCAATAGCGTATTGGGCGGTGATTTGCAATTGGTACTGCACACCGCCGTTGTTGTTTTCGTCAGGTATGCTGTAAAGCATTCCGTTTGAGCAAGTGAGTTTTTTAAGCTCACCGCATAAAACGTTGTCGCCGACTTCAACTTCTATGTCACCCTCTGCGTGCCGTTCAAGCCACATTTGCAGTTCAAGCAGCATTCCGCTGTTTACAAGGCGGTCATAATCGTTGAGTGACTGACAGGTAGCGTACAGGATAAAGGTGTGATTGCGTATTTGATTCCCTAAAATGTCTTCGCTGACAAGCGTGTCACCTGTCGGAGAAAGTCCAAAATCCTGTACTTTGTTTGTTGAATAATCAATGTGCACAAGCTCGCCGATTTTCGGAAACTCCTGCACAACGGACCTTACAAGTTCGATTATATTCATTTTGCATTACTCCCAAGTCTTCTTGCCGCCGCTTGCAGAATATCTCCTTTGCGGTCGGCTTTCATTCGCTCAAACCACATTTTGCCCGCAAGCGGGTGCTTGTCCTTGCTGTAGTGAATATCTCTGCCTGTCGGGTGTTTTTTCTTGCCTTTAGGACTTCGCCAACCGATTATAATGCCGTCACCGCTATAGCGTCCGAATACGATATGCTCCGTACCGTCTTTTTCTCGCACGATCGGATAGTTAGGACCATACACTTTGCCATAGTAAAGATACCTTGCATAAGGTGTAATCTGTTTAATTTCTCCACTGCCGATAACGGTATGTATAGTTGCGGAGTTTTCGAGTACACCCATTTTAAAAGGTGTGTACGGCTTCATCAGCTTAATGCAATCCTTGTCAACCTCTCGTTGTGCTCTTGCTATATGCTTGTTTAAATCATTAGCAAATTCTTTATTCCACTTGAGAGAAAGAGTGCCGCTAACATCTGTCGGCTGATTTACATTAAAAAGCATTTAATCACCTCGCAGATACTTTGATGTGCTGTAAATCCGCAGGGCCGTAAAGCAAACGGTCAATACTCATTACTGTGTGAATTTCGTATTTGTCACGCAAGGATTTTAGGCTCTCTGATACGCTCCTGTCGCTTGAATTATCAAAGATAAAATTACACTCACCTTTTACAATAATGTCTTGAGAGGGGGACAGAGGGGATATATCAGCGTTTGGAAACAGACCGTTGCTCGGAAATAAAAAATCATTTGGAGCAAGAACAAGCGCATTTAACGGAATGTATATAGCTATTCCGTCAGCGTTCTGCATTCCGCTTTTAAGTACATTAGCGGCTTTGCACTCCTGCCAATGGCAATGCGGAATAATAAGCCTGTCAAAGCCTTTGCCGTTAAATCTGTAAAGGGTCAGCATAGTATCCGTAAACATAATCAAACACCTCTGTACAAAAGGTCTGTGTCTGCAAGATACTTATATACTGCGGATTTAACACATCGTGTAAGTTGCTTTTTGCGAACCTCACAGCTTTCATACGAGCGTGACACATCTCCGACTTTTTCTGATGTTATGCCCTCACTGCCGCTCATATTATCGGCTTTATACATCAGCTCTGCGACCTCACAGCAACAAAGTTTCACAGGCTCGATTATATCCTTTGTATCGTCGATATTTGAGCCTGTGTAAGCATTAATAATAAGCGTTGCCTCTCTTGCATAGTAGGCAAAAGCGGAGATAATGACCGCTTTTCTGCCACGTAAATATTCGGTTTTGTAATAGCTTTCGTCAGCGTAAGCGGTCATACTTCACACTCCTTTAAGACTTAACCGCTGTGTGACAGTAAATACCGGCGGTCTTGTTTTCGTACACATCTGCAATGCCTACCATTCTGTAACCGAACTTGTAACCGTCCGAGTCCTGATTTACCGACGGTTCAATTACCTTAGTGTCAAGGTGCTTAGTAAACTGGATAAGGGCAGGCTTATGAATAATCATAAAGTTGATGTTTGAGGCGGCAGTGGCTTTCTGATAGCCGCCCTTGGTCTTGCCGCTTGATGTGCCGTCAAGCTGTTCAATCGCTGTATAAAAGCGCGTCTGCGGCACTGTGATAATCTTAGCAAATCTGCTGAGAACCTCTCTTGACTTTGTTGTGTCCAAATCCTGCACAAGTCCGTAAAGAGTTGGTGTAATGTAAAGGTAACGCTGCTCGTACGGAACTTCGTCCTCGTCCATCTGAGTAGTACCCTTGCGGAGTGCCTCGATTACTGCCGCACCTGTGGTAAGGTTTGCAGGTGTGGCAGAGGTAATACCTGCGTGACTTGCGTATGCAGCAAAGCGAAATGCGTCAAGCTCCGGCACAACCTTGGTGCGGATAAATTCGCCCGAAAGTCTGCCGAACGCAACGCCTGCGGTTTCGATATTGTCCATTGTGTCCACATTGAACATTCTGCCTCGATCAAAGTTGCATTTTACGGTTTCGTTTGTGAGTGTAACATCGCCGTTCACATAACCGCTGTTACGGGAATAATTTGCAAGTCCGTCCATTGAAATCATTGGAATAATAAGTTCATTGGAGTTTGCGCCCGCTGTCGCAAGGTCGGACGCACCGTCAAGTTCGCTTGTAAGTGAACTCTGCTTGTAAACCTCGTCAAGCAAAGTAGTGTAAGTTTTAAAAAGTGCAATAGAATTTGCCATAAAAATTCACCTCGTCAATTATTTTTCGTCTGTACTAAGTCCCATTGCCGCTCTCATACTTGCAAGAGGGTTTGACTTAATACCTGTGTTTCCTGTATTTTTTACAGGATTTTGGAACGGTTCATCAGAACCGAACATATAGCTGTTTTCGCTCTTTACGCTTTCAAGAGCCTTTGTAATGTCATCTGCCTGATTTTTTGATGTTTTAAGACTGTCAAGGTCAAGCAAAGCCTTAACCGCCGTTGCGTTTCTCGCACCGCTCTTTGAAATAGCACCGTCAAGTACAGAGTTAAACTCCATATCCGCAATTTTTGTTTGATACTCGGTTTCTTTGTCTTTAAGGCTTATGTTCAGTTTTGCAATCTCGCTTTTAAGATTTTCGACATCCACGCCCTCAAACTCTTTAAGTGCTGTCTGCGCTGTTTCAAGCTGTGATTTGTAATTATCTCTTGCGGTTGTGATTTTTTCAACCTCTGCAACAGTCTTGTAATTTGCAAGCACCGCCTTGTCAAACTCTGCCTTTTTCTCATCGGGAATCGTAATACCAATTTCAGAGAGAAGTGTGTGTATGTTCTTCATAATATAAATCCTTTCTGCATAGCTTATATTCCGCTTTGCCTGCGGTAGAAATTCAGCCGTATAAACCAACGGCGGGGTAAAATAA
>ERZ894244.1191-NODE-1191-length-14223-cov-6.468874_pt1 | contig 14223 bp, 10 predicted proteins | sample MGYA00380299_ERZ894244 | MGnify/ENA primary metagenome ERZ894244 (study PRJEB32331, sample SAMN06328444) | human gut metagenome | biome: human gut microbiome; feature: stool | host: Homo sapiens | collected 2014-06-26 ... | reverse complement strand
GGTGGGTGTAGCCCAGCTTCACGGCGGCGTAGCCGGCCATGTCCGCACAGCTCTTCCTGATACACAGCGCAGTACACGTTGGAGGGCACGGTGTAGTCCTCGCCCAGATCGCCCTGTGCCACGTCCAGCGCGATGAAGGTCACGTCGGGATACAGCTCCGCGGTCTCCTTGATGGTCTCGGCAAAGGCGTAGCCGGGCATCACGATGACATTGTAGCCCTCGTCCACGGCCTTCTCAATCATGGCCACACGGTCGGCGGTGTTGTCGCCGGCGGGCTTGAAGTAGCTGAACTCGATGCTGTTGTCCTCGGCAAACGCCTTGCAGGCCTCATAGGTGGTCTGGTTGAAGGACTGGTCGGTGATGTCGCCATAGTCGGTGATCATAGCGATCTTGTACTCGACCTCGGGCGTGGTGTCGTCGGGGGTCTGGGTATCGTCGGGGGTGGTGGTTTCCTTCTGACCGCAGGCTACGAGCGCGAGGACCATAGCCAGGGAGAGAAGAAGAGCAAAGAACTTCTTCATAGTGCAAACCTTCCTTACAATTTTTTGAAATCATATCATGGACATGACTTCGAGCGTATTATAGCAAGGTTTTTTCAAAAGGGCAAGTCATATTTGCTGAAAAGTGTGAATTTTTGGCAAAAGCTTCATGGTGAAAGCGCACAAAGAGAGACCGCAGACGCGGTCTCTCTTTGCTCAGTATTGGAAAATGCTGCCGCCGACGAACTCGCGCACGATGGAGTCGCGCGGGACATAGTCCGTGCGCAGCGACGGCACGGAGTTGACAACGTCCATCAGGTCGCTCAGCCCGTGCTCGGCGATAAACTGATCGTCGAGCTGGCTGTAAAACTCGGGGATCTCCTTCAAATACCGCGCGAGGATGCACGGCTCGTAGTCGTGGAAGGTGTCGATGTGGATGCCCGCGTTGGGCTTATTGGGCATGATATAGTTCCGCTCGCCCGCGTCCACGCTCTCGGCGCGCTCGACCGTCTGGCGCAGGGAGTGCCCGCGGCCCTGATAGTCGCGGATCATGCGGCGCGCCACGCGCAGCTGCTCGGGACGAACGATGCGGTCCTTGTGCGTGATGATACGCGTACGTGGGGCAACGTAAACGCCCGTAGCTTCGCTTCTGAGCTGGTCGAAAATCAGCGGGTTGAGCATGTGGATGCCCTCGGCGATGATGACGGCGTCCTTGTCGCCCTGCATGGGCTTGTAGCCGCCGACGCCGCCGGCCTTGAAGTCGTAGACCGGCAGCTCCACGAGCTCGCCGTCCATCAGGCGGTGGATATCCTCGATGAGTAAATCGCGGTTCACGCAGTAGGGCGACTCCCAGTCGCTCGCCTCGGGCGGACGCTGATCAAGCGGCAGGAAAAAGTTATCCATGCTGAGCATGCAGACCTTGACGCCGAGGTTTTCGAGGTATTCGCGCAGGCGCATCGCCGTCGTCGTCTTACCCGAGCCGCTCGGGCCCGTCAGGCAGACGATGGGCTTTTGCCCCTTGTTCATTAAAATACTCGCCGCGGCGGAGCTGATCTTGTCGTGAAAGACCTCCTCGCAGCGCAGGACGAAGCGGGTATCGTCCTTCATGTTGGTCACAATGTTTTCAATGTCGATCACGCGCATGGCATGATAATCTCCTTACTTTTGGGATTCTGCCGCCATCTTTACGGCTGTTTCGAGCGCGATTTTCATCATGGCGGTGAAGCTCGTCTGCCGCGCCTCGGGCGAAAGCTCCTCGCCGGTGAGGATATTGTCGGAGATCGAGCAGAGGGAAAGTCCGCGCTTTTTCGTATAGGCGGCGTTGCAGTAAAGGGCGGCGGCCTCCATCTCGATGGCGAGCACGCCCATGTCCGCCCACTTGAGCGACGGGTTCGACGCGTCGTAGAACGTGTCGGACGAGTAGAGGTTGCCGACGTCCATGCGGACGCCGAGCTCCTTCGCCGATTCAACGGCGGCGGAGAGCAGCTGAAAGTCCGCGATGGGGGCAAATGTGCCGCCAAGGCCGTACTGCGCGGCGTAATTGGAGTTGGTGCAGGCGCCCATGCCCGCGACGATGCTGCCAAGCTTCAGCTCCTTCTGAAGGGCGCCCGCCGAGCCGACGCGGATGATATTGTCCACATCGTACTGCGTAAAGAGCTCATAGGAATAGATGCCGATGGACGGCGTCCCCATGCCGCTGGCCATCACGCTGACGGGAACGCCCCTGTAAGTCCCCGTGTAGCCCTGCACGCCGCGGACATTGTTGACGAGTCTCGGCTCATCCAAAAACGTTTCGGCGATGAATTTTGCGCGCAGCGGGTCGCCGGGCATCAGAACGGTTTTGGCAAAATCGCCTTTTACGGCGCTGTTGTGCGGAGTCGGCATAGAAAAGCCCTCCTCTTTCTCAGAATTGGCCCTTGGCCTCGAGTTCCTTCACCGCCTTGACGATGCGGGAGGTGCCGAGACGATCGGCGCCGAGGTTCAGGAAGTCCTCGGCATCCTGTAAGCTGCCGATGCCGCCGGCGGCCTTGACCTTCTTGCCGCCCGTCATGTGCTTCACCATGAGGGCAACGTCCTCGCGGGTCGCGCCGCCGCCGGCAAAGCCCGTGGAGGTCTTGATATAGTCGGCGTGAGAATTGGAGACGACCTCGCAGAGCTTGATCTTCTCTTCGTCGGTGAGCAGGCAGGTCTCGATGATGACCTTCAAAATGTTGCCGTGGCAGGAGATCTTCACGGAGTTGATCTCCTGAAGAATTTTATCGTACTGGCCTTCCTTGACCCAGCCGAGGTTGATGACCATGTCGATCTCGGTCGCGCCGTCGGCGACGGCGGACTCGGCCTCCATGCACTTGATGCCGCTGGGCGTGTAGCCGTTGGGGAAGCCGATGACCGTGCAGATGGGCAGCTGGCCGAAGCCATAGTGCTGCTGCTCGGCGACGTAGTGCGCGGCGTGATTCACATAGGTCTGCGGGATGCAGACGCTCGCGCAGCCGTATTTGATGCCGTCGTCACAGATCTGCTTGATGTCCTCCCAGGTGGCGGTCTGCTTGAGGAGGGTATGGTCAACGTGCTTGAGAATTTCCTTAACGTCCATGATATATTTCCTTTCTGTCGTTGAAAGCGTATTTGATCAAAAATCGTTTTATTTTAGCATGTTTCCGTGCTTTTGTCTACCGTTTCGGCAGGTCTCTTACAGTGCGCTGCCGAAATACTCCGTCATCGCGCGGATCAGGAATTCATAGTCCTGCACGCCCGCGGTCTCCCACGAAGAGTGCATCGCGAGCTGGGGCAGGCCGATGTCCACCGTGCTGACCGGCACGAGCGTATCGGAGATCGAGCCGAGCGTCGAGCCGCCGGGAAGATCGGAGCGGTTGGACATGACCTGCGTGGGAACGCCCGCGTTTTCGCACACGGCGCGGAAAACAGCGCAGGAGCGGCCATCGGTCGCGTAGCGCTGATTGGCGTTGAACTTGATGACGACGCCCTCGTTCATATACGGGCAGTTGTCGGGGTCGGCGTATTCACCGTGGTTGGGGTGCTGGGCGTGCGCGTTGTCCGCCGAGACGAGGAAGCTGCGCGCGAGCATCATCTGGAGCTCCTGCTCGTCCTTTCCGAGGCACAGGGCGATGCGGCGCAGCGTGTCGCGCAGGAACGTCGAGCCCGCACCCTGCTTGGTGGACGAGCCGACCTCCTCATTGTCGAAAATGCAGCAGACGGCGATATTTCCGCTCTCCTTCGCCGCAAGGAAGCCCTCGAGGCAGCCGCAGGCGCACTCGAGATCGTCGAGCTTGGGAGAAAGGATGTACTCCTCGTTCTCGCCAAGCAGCGTTCCCTCGCCGCGGCAGTAGAGGAACAGGTCGCTGCCGAGGATGTCGTTTTCTGCAACGTCCGCGGCTTTGGCGACGATGGGCAGGATGCCGCCGCTGTCTTTGCCGCCGAGCAGCGGCAGCGTGTCGATATTCGCGAGATACTTCATGCCGTCGTTCGCCGTGCGGTTCATGTGGATGGCGACATTGGGAATGACGAGCAGGTCGCGGTCGACGCTCACGAGTTTTTCGACGATCTCGCCGTTTGCGCGCACGAAGACGCGGCCCGCGACGGAGAGTGGGCGGTCGAACCACGTGGACATCAGCATGCCGCCGTATTTTTCGGTCGAGAGCTGGACATAATGCGCGCTGCGGCGGTCGGGATGCTCTTTTAAACGGAACGCTGGCGAGTCGGAGTGCGCCGCAGCCATGGCGAAGCCGCCGTCGATCATCTCCGGCACGCGGAAGGCGATGGTGCTCGAGCCGTTGCGGCGGACGAAATACTTCCCGCCGGGGGCTACCTCCCAGCGTTCGCGTTCGGAAAGCTCGGTATAGCCGTTTGCGAGGAGCTTTTGGCGGATGTTCTCGGTCACATGGTAGCAGGTGGGGCTATTTTTGATAAAATGCAGCAGTTCTCTTGCCGGTGCATGTTGCATGGTGATGTCCTCCACAGTTTATTTTTGTTTGGCGGTATTATAGCACACGTCATGCTTCTCGGCAAGCGGACACTCCCTCTGTGCCGCACAAAACAGGGGCAGCATTTGTGCATTTGTCCATATTTGGTGGAATTATAGTTGATTCTTTTATCGAAATCCTTTATAATACAGTTGATTTCCGTCCCCCCTCCCGCATCGAGCGGGCTTTTGTTTGCGCTCTTAAGCCGGAAGGAGACTATTTCTATGAACGAATCCTCTTCTCCCGCGCCAGCTCCGGTCTCACCGCTGTGGACGCGGGATTTCACTATCATCACATTGGGCAGCGTGATCTCGATGCTGGGCAATTCGATGTCCGGCTTCGCGCTGAGCCTGCTCGTACTGGATTACACGGGCTCGAACCTGCTCTATGCCATCTATATTGCGACATTTACGCTGCCGCAGATCGTCATGCCGATTTTCTCGGGCGCGATCCTCGACCGCTTTTCGCGCAAAAAGACGATCTACACGCTGGACTTTCTTTCCTCGGGTGTCTATCTGATCGCCGCGCTGATCTTGAGCAGGGGATGGTTCAGCTTTCCGATGCTCGCGGTGTTCTGCTTCATCATCGGTTCGATCAACAGCATCTACTTTGTCGCCTACGACAGCTTCTACCCGCTGCTGATCTCCGAGGGCAACTACTCCAAGGCCTATTCCATCGCCAGTGTGCTCGAGACGCTCTCGGCGCTCATCATCCCGGTCGCGACATATTTTTACAATCTCTTCGGCATCGCGCCGCTGCTCGGCATCAACGCGCTGTGCTTCTTCATCGCCGCGACGGCGGAGACGCAGATCCGCGCCGAGGAACACTACATCGAAAAGCAGCGTGCCGCACTCGCGCTCGAAGGGCAGCATTCCTCGGGCCGCCAGCTCCTGCGTGACATCAAAGAGGGCTTTCGCTATCTGATGAGTGAAAAGGGGCTTCTGCGCGTGGCCATCTATTTCACATTCAGCATGCTGGCCTCGGGCGCGTCGCAGGTCATCACGCTGCCGTACTTCAAGTCGACATTCGATAACGGCGAATACATCTATATGCTCGTCTGGGGCATGGCGATCTTCGGCCGCGCCATCGGCGGCGGCATCCATTATAAAATCAAGCTGCCTGTGCAGCATAAGTATTCCATTGCCCTGATGGTTTATGTCGTCATCTCGCTGTGTGAGGGCTTCTATCTCTACTGCCCGCTGCCGGTGATGATGGTCTCGTGCTTTTTAACGGGTATCCTCGGCGTGACGAGCTACACCATCCGCATCTCCGCCACGCAGAGCTACGTGCCCGACGAGAAAAAGGGCCGCTTCAACGGCGCGTTCAACATGCTCAACACCGTCGGCAGCTTCACGGGCAATCTGCTCGCGGGCGCGCTGGTGGCGTTTCTCCCCGTGCGCGGCGTGCTGACGGGATTCATGCTCGTCACGGCGGCCGCGGCGGTCGTCGTCATTGGCGGCGGACGCAGGGACGTGTCCGCGATCTATAACCGGCAAGAATAAGAAATGTAACAATAAAAATTTGATGGAGGAAACAACATGAAATTTTCCGAAATGACCTACACCCGCCCCGATCCCGCGGCGAGCAAGCAGCGCCTTTCCGCGCTGACGGCGGAACTCAAGGCCGCCAAGAGCTATGAGGAAGCGCGCAAGGTGTTCCTTTCGCAGCAGGAGCTGATGAGCCACATCTCCACCGCCGCGACGCTCGCGAGCATCCGCCACTCAATCGACACGCGAGACAAATTCTACGACGGCGAGGAAAAATTCTGGAACAACTTCAACCCTGAGCTGGAGGAATACAATCAGGCGTGGACGGCAGCGATGCTCGAAAGCCCGTTCCGCGCGGACTTTGAGAAGGAATACGGCGATCTGATGTTCGTCAACGCCGAGATCGCGCTCAAGACCTTCTCCCCCGCCATCATTCCTGAATTGCAGCAGGAAAACGACCTGACGCAGGAGTATGAAAAGCTGCTCGCCTCGGCGCAGATCCCGTTCGAGGGCAAGGTCTACACCCTCTCGCAGCTCTCCCCGTTCAAGACCTGCGCTGACGATGAAAAGCGCCTTGCCGCATGGAAGGCCGAGGGCCAGTGGTACAAGGACAACCAGGCAAAATTCGACGAGCTCTACGACAAGCTCGTGCATCTGCGCGACGCGATGGGCAAAAAGCTCGGCTACGAGGGCTATACCACGCTCGGCTACTACCGCATGGGCCGCAACTGCTATACGAAAGACGACGTCGAAAAGTTCCGCGAGGCGGTCGTCAAGTATCTCGTTCCCGTGGCGGACAAGGTGTACCGCGAGCAGGCCAGGCGCCTGGGCAAGCAGTATCCGATGAGCTTTGCCGACAACGCGCTCGAATTCCGTTCCGGCAATCCCCGCCCCGCGGGCACGCCGGACGACATTCTCGCCCAAGGTATGAAGTTCTACAGCGAGCTCTCGCCCGAGACGAAGGAGTTCTTCGAAACGATGCTGCGCGACGAGCTGCTCGACGTGCTCTCGACCGAGGGCAAGCAGGCGGGCGGCTACTGCACGAGCATCATGGACTATCAGGTGCCGTTCATCTTCGCCAACTTCAACGGCACGCAGCACGACGTTGAGGTCGTGACACACGAGGCCGGTCACGCCTTTGAAGCGTGGACGAACCGCAAGCGCATCCCCGTGGACTACATCTGGCCGAGCCTTGAGGCCTGCGAGGTCCATTCGATGTCGATGGAGTTCTTTGCAGAGCCGTGGGCGGACGGCTTCTTCGGCGCCGACGCCAAGAAGTTCCTTTACAGCCACCTCTCCGGCGCGCTGACGTTCATCCCCTACGGCACGATGGTCGACCACTTCCAGCACATCGTCTACGAAAAGCCGGAGATGACGCCCGCGGAGCGCCACGCCGTGTGGAAGGAGCTGCTCGGCGTCTATATGCCGTGGATGAAGCTCGACGGCGAGATCCCGTTCTACTCCGAGGGCATGGGCTGGCAGCGCCAGCACCACATCTATTCGAGCCCCTTCTATTATATTGACTACTGCCTTGCCCAGACCGTGGCGCTCGAATTCTGGGCGATGATCCGCAAGGACGTGGGGAACGCCTGGCAGCACTACATGGCCTACACCGTGCAGGGCGGCAGCCGGACGTTCACCGACCTTCTCAAAAACGCCGGCCTTGAGAGTCCGTTTGACGAAGCGTGTCTTCGCGGCGTGTGCGCCGAGGCAGAGAAGGCCCTCGCGGACTTTGACCTCACGGGCATCGAATAATGGGTGAACAGCACAAAAAGCACAACCGCCGCGAGCACCTGAACGACTTTCATCTGAACGTCGCGGGCGAATATGTTTACGACGGGGCACTCTACGCCTGCCAGAGCGATGATGCAAAGCAGCGCAGATCTAAGCGCGCCGTGTGGGGAATGGCAGCCATTCTGACCGTTGCGGTCGCCGCGGGCGGGTGCATTCCTGCGCCGGGGATGCAGAACTGTTTTTACGTTCTGCTCCCCTACCTCGGCGAGTTTCTGGGCGCGGCGAGCGTCATCTGGGCGCTTGCAAAGCTCGGAACGGATTGGGGCACGGTGCGCGAGTACAACTACAAAAAAAGCGTGGCCGTTCTGCCCGTGCGAACGGTGGTCACGGCGGTCTTTTCTCTTCTCGGCATCGTGTGCGAATTGATCTTCTTTTTCGTCAATGACCACGCAGGACAGACGTTTTTCGCGCTGCTCTATGTCCTGCTGAAGCTGATAGCCCTACTGAGTGTCCTTGTTCTGCGCGCCGAAATTATGCAGGCAGAATGGGACAAATTGCCTAAAAAAAATAACTTCTAAGATTTTACTCTGTACAATGTGCATCCTTTCATGCTATAATCAAAAAAATTCTACGCGCTGTTTTTCGGCGCACAGATGTCCATAGGAGGCGCACTTCCCTTTCCGCGCGTGTATACGCGCGGACACCTTACTTTGTGCTGCACGGGGCGACCCGTTTTAGCAAAAATTTATAAAGGAGTAGATTCAATGAAAAGAACACTTGCACTGATCCTTTCTCTGGTCATGTGTCTTGGTCTTCTGGCCGGCTGCGGCGACAAGAAGACGGACGACGGCCAGACCGACGGCAAGACGCTTGTTGTCGGCACGCAGAACTTCGACGGTAAGTTCTCCCCCTTCTTCTATACCAATGACTATGAAAACCAGGTCATGGGTATGGTCTTCGACGGTCTGTTTCTCGTCGACCGCGAGGGCTCTGTCGTCCTCAAGGGCATTGAGGGCGACGTCCGTCCCTACAACGGCACCGACTATACTTACAAGGGCATTGCCGACTGCGACATCGTTGAAAACAGCGACGGCACGGTCGACTACAACATCACGCTGAAAGAGGGCGTCAAGTTCTCCGACGGTGAGGAAATGACCATCGACGATGTCATCTTCTCTTACTATGTCCTGCTTGACCCCGCTTATGACGGCGTTTCCACGCTGTACTCCCTGCCCATCAAGGGTCTGGAAGCCTATCGCAGCGGTATGGACACTGTGCAGAACCTGATCCTCGCCGCCGGTCCTGACGCCTACGCCGCCAACGACTTCTACACCGAAGAGCAGTACAACGCTTACTGGACCGCCTTCAACGCCGCCGGCGTGAAGTTCGCCCAGGAGATCCTTGACTACGTGGTCGCCTCCGGTTCCGCCACCGCTGACGACTCCGTCGCCGCGCAGGCTGGCAACTGGGGCTTCGATCTCGCCGATGACGCGACCGTCGAAGACTTCTGGGCTGCCATCGTTGCTAAGTACGGCTACGACATCTCCGATGACGGCATCAACGCCGAGACCGCCGGCACCAGCATCTCCTCCTTCCTCGAGGCTGAGCTGGGCGACGCCTACACCGACTATGCCGTCGCCGTCCAGACCGGCGAGTCCGCTCCCAACGTTGCCGGTATCGTCAAGACCGGTGACTACTCCATGACCGTCACCCTCACCGAGGTCAACGCCACCGCCATCTATCAGCTCCCCGTCACCGTGTGCCCCATGCACTACTATGGCGAGACTGACAAGTATGACTACGACAACAACATGTTCGGCTTTGTCAAGGGCGATCTGTCCCACGTCAAGTCCGTGACCTCCACCCCCATCGGCTCCGGCCCGTACACCTTCGAGAGCTGGTCCAACGGCGCCGTCACCCTGCAGAAGAACCCGACCTACTGGAAGGGCGAGCCCAAGATCGACACTGTCATCTGGCGCGAGATGACGGACGAAGATAAGATCCCCGGCGTTGTCTCCGGCACGATCGACGTAACTGACCCCTCCTACTCCAAGGAAGCTGCCGAGCAGATCAAGGAAGCCAACTCTAACGGCGAGATCTCCGGCGATACCATCCAGACCGACCTCGTCGCCAACCTCGGCTACGGCTATGTCGGCTTCAACGCCAACCGCGTGAAGGTCGGCGACGGCAACGGCGGTGATGAGGCCTCCAAGGATCTGCGTAAGGCCATCGCCACGGTTATCGCCGTTTACCGCGATGTCGCTGTCGACTCCTACTACGGTGAGTTCGCCAACGTCATCAACTACCCCATCTCCGACACCTCCTGGGCCGCTCCGCGCGTTACCGATGAGGGCTACAAGGTCGCCTTCTCCGTTGACGTCAACGGCAACGACATCTACACCGAAGGCATGAGCGCCGACGACAAGTACGCCGCCGCCAAGCAGGCCGCTCTCGGCTACTTCGAGGCTGCCGGCTACACCGTCGCTGACGGCAAGATCACCGCTGCTCCCGCCGGCGGCCGCATGGACGCTGAAGTCATGGTTGGCGGCAGCGGCAAGGGCGACCACCCCTCCTTCATGGCTCTGACCCTCGCGTCCGACGCTCTCAAGGAGATCGGCTTCAACCTGATCGTCTCCGATATGTCCAACTTCGCCGAGATGACCAATGCGATCAACGCCGGTACTGCCGACATGTTCGCCATGGCATGGCAGGCCACGCCCGACCCGGATATGTTCCAGATCTATCACAGCCAGGGCGGCTCCAACGAGAAGTCCTACTGGATCAAGGATGCCGACCTCGATGAGCTCATCATGATGGCTCGTCAGTCCACCGACCAGACCTACCGCAAGACCCTGTATAAGCAGTGCCTTGACATCGTGGCCGACTGGGCGGTCGAGATCCCCATCTATCAGCGCCAGAACTGCGTGATCTTCTCCGCCAAGCGTGTCAACCTCGACACCGTGACGCCTGATATCACGACCTACTGGACCTGGTACAACGACATTGAGCTGCTCGACCTGCAGTAAGCTCCGTCGCTGCACAAAAACATTACTTAGGCGCATGGCTACCCTGCGGCTTTTGCCGCGGGGTAGCCTGCCCCAGGCACATCTGCTTATGATCCAAATGCCCCGGTGCATCGGAGCATTTGGCTGATATGCAGAGAGAGACATATCAAACCCGAAACGGCGACAAGACCCCGGGCGCGGGGCGGCCGTTATCAAAAAACGGAGGGATTCTATGCGCAAATATCTGGTAAAACGCCTGCTGCTGTCGGTGGTGATCCTCTTTTTTGTGACATTCATCATCTACCTGCTTATGCGCTGCATGCCCAGCTCCTACGTGGAGAATATGGCGCGGCAGCTCTCGCAGGCTCCCGGCTCCAAGCCCTATGAGGAGTGGCTGGCACAGCTCAACGCACAATACGGTCTGGACCTGGGCCTCATCCCCGGCTTTTTCGTCCAGCTCAAGAACCTGTGCACCGGCAACTTCGGCGACAGCTGGAAGTATACCGTGCCCGTCATCCAGAAGTTCAACGAGGTCATCTGGGTCTCGTTCATCATGGGCGCTATCTCGCTCGTGTTCGAGCTTCTCATCGCGGTGCCGCTCGGCATCGTGGCCGCCACCAAGCAGTACAGCGTGACTGACTACACCGTCACGACGGTCGCACTGCTGGGTATGTCGCTGCCGACGTTCTTCTTCGCGACGCTCTTAAAGCTCATCTTCTGCATCAAGCTCGGCTGGTTCGACCTTGTCGGCCTGACGGGACGTGACTTCAACTCCCTCAGCCAGTTTGGTCAGATCCTCGATATGGCAAATCATCTGGTGCTGCCCATCGTGACGCTGGTCTTCATTTCCATCGGCCCGTGGATGCGCTATGTGCGCACGAACATGCTCGAGGTGCTCAACGCCGACTACATCCGCACCGCCCGCGCCAAGGGCCTTTCCGAGCATAAGGTCATCTATCACCACGCCTTCCGCAACACGCTCATCCCGCTCGTGACGTTCATCGGCGGCTCGCTGCCCGGCCTTTTTGCCGGCGCGCTCATCACAGAGACGCTGTTCGCCATCCCCGGCATCGGCTTCATCTCGTATAACGCGATGGTCGCGGGCGATATCCCCTTCTCCATGTTCTACATGACGTTCCTGGCGATCCTGACCCTGCTGGGCAACCTGATCTCCGACATCCTGTACGCGGTGGTCGACCCCCGCGTGCGCATCGCGTAAGAAAGGAGGACGTGACGAATGAGTTATTTTGACGATAGAACCGATAAAGACGTTTTCAATCCTGTTCACGGTGAAGGCGATGCCCGCCGCCGTTCCTACGAACTCAACGACAAGTACGCAGGAAAGGACAACACGCCCTCCGAGGAAAACAAGCCTCCCGAGGAGGATTACTCCCTCAACGACGACCGCCGCGTCAAGGTCCTTTCCCCGGGCACGCTGGTCGCCAAGCGCTTTTTCCGCAACCGCCTCGCAGTCGTGGGTCTGACGATCCTCGCCGTGATGTTCGTTTTCTCCTTCATCGGCGGCCTCATCAGCCCCTACGGGCAGGACGAGGTCTTCTACCGCGACGATATCCAGCTCAAGGAATACGCCGCCATGAGCGAGAACACCGAGTACCGCTATCTCGTGGCCGACGGCCAGGAGTTCGGCACGATCCTCCAGGCGCAGCTCACGCTGCACATGGGCAAGGACGACAGCTTTTCCTACAAGGGCGTCACCTACGACGTGACCAAGGAGGGCGACTCACTCTACTCCGTCTCGAGCGGCGGCAGACTCCTTGCCATCGCCTATAAGGACATCATCAGCTCGAGCGACCCCAGCCAGAAGTTCGGCTTCAACTTCAGCTTCAACGCCCTCAAGGCGCACGCCAACGGCGAAGCGGAGTTTACGGCCAACGGCAAGACCTATACGCTTGATGAAGACAGCGTCATGCTGAATGGCGAGGAGATCGCCTACATCAGCCGCTTTGTCATCCAGTCCAAGGTCAGCGGCACGGTCATCAGCAAGGACTTCAAAGAGCGCGTGCAGCAGGCCGTCGAAAACGGTAAGACCAAGTACACCTATGTGAACGACGCCGGTCAGGAGCGTGAGATCAAGCTTGAATACAATCCCGCCAAGTACCAGTGGTCGATCAAGGAGGGCACGTCCACCCGCGTGTTCGACGCCTATTCCTTCCCCAGCTCCGCGCACTGGCTCGGTACGGATAAAAACGGTATGGATATGCTCACCCGCCTGATGTACGGCGGCCGCGTGTCGCTGATGATCGGCTTCATCGTCGTCATCATCTCCGCGGCGCTCGGCGTGGTGCTCGGCGGCGTCTCCGGCTACTTCGGCGGCTGGGTGGATAACCTCATCATGCGTATCGTCGATATCTTCTACTGCATCCCCTCCACCCCGCTCATCATCATTCTGGGCGCAGCGATGGACGGCATGCGCGTCGACCCGCAGATTCGAATGCTCTACTTAATGTTGATCTTGGGCTTCCTCGGCTGGCCGGGTATCGCCCGTCTCGTCCGCGGCCAGATCCTCTCTCTGCGCGAGCAGGAGTTCATGACCGCGACGGAGGCCTGCGGCATCAGCGTTTCGCGCCGCATCTTCCGCCACCTGATCCCCAACGTCATCCCGCAGCTCATCGTCAACTGCACGATGAGCCTCGGCTCCACCATCATCACCGAGGCAACGCTCAGCTTCCTCGGCCTCGGCGTCAAGTTCCCGTTCGCCTCCTGGGGCAACATCATGAACGACGTTTCCAACTCTTACGTCCTCACGAGCTACTGGTTCATCTGGATCCCCGCCGGCATCTGCCTGATGCTGACGGTCCTCGGCTTCAACTTCGTCGGCGACGGTCTGCGCGACGCGTTCGACCCGAAGATGAAGCGTTAAGGAAGGAGGGCATCAGAAAATGGCGAAAAAGAACAACGACGGCTATCTTTCCGCAAAGGAATCACGCCGTATTTCCAAAGCAAACCGCAAGATCACCAATCAGCTCGAAAAGCAGCACAAGCGCAAGAATGTGCCCGAGAGCGAGTATCTGACGCAGATGAAGGACCGTGCCAACGTCCTTGAGATCGACAATCTGCACACCTACTTCTTCACCGATGTCGGCACGGTGCACTCCGTAGACGGCATCTCCTTCAATGTCCCCATCGGCAAGACGGTGGGCGTTGTGGGCGAGTCGGGCTGCGGCAAATCCGTGACGAGCCTTTCGATCATGCAGCTTTTGCAGCGTCCGCAGGGTCAGGTTGTGGAAGGCGAGATCCGCCTGAATCTCGGCGACAAGGCTTACGACGTGACGAAGGCCCCGGACAGTGTCATGCAGCATCTGCGCGGCAACTTCATCTCCATGATCTTTCAGGAGCCGATGACCGCGCTGAACCCCGTCTTCCGCATCGGCGACCAGGTCGATGAGGTCATCGCCCTGCACAACGAAGAGGGCCACAGCAAGGAGCAGATCAAGGAGCGCACCATCAAGCTGCTCGAAATGGTCGGCATTGCCAACAGCGAGGGCGTTTACAAGATGTTCCCGCACGAGCTCTCCGG
>ERZ894244.1189-NODE-1189-length-14238-cov-7.778185_pt1 | contig 14238 bp, 8 predicted proteins | sample MGYA00380299_ERZ894244 | MGnify/ENA primary metagenome ERZ894244 (study PRJEB32331, sample SAMN06328444) | human gut metagenome | biome: human gut microbiome; feature: stool | host: Homo sapiens | collected 2014-06-26 ... | reverse complement strand
GTCACCATATCAATAATGGTATGGCTCCCGTTCTTGCGCAGCTGGGAGAGAATTTTTTGAGCCTCATCCGGGCGGACAAAGTTGTCTGCCAGAATGCGTTTCACATTCTGAACGCCCTGCTCAATGATTGTCTCATCGTCTGAACTACAGTACTGACCCAGCAGGAACTCCAGCACATAGACCGGAACATTTGCTCCTTCTTTTATTTTCTTTGTCAGGTCTTTGCGGACGATCCGACCGTCAAAGTTGCTGCGCAGCTTCCGGCGCAGTTCTTCACGGGTATCGTCTGCCGCCATATCCATCATTTCCATACGGAATTCCTGCCTCCTCTATATCAGAATCCGAATCCAAAGTCATCCGCAAAGGCAATGTCCATGATAACAGGCTGCCTCCACTGCTCCAGACCGCTTTCTTCGTCATAAACCACAAGGTAATATTGCTTGTCCTTGTCGTATTTCTTATTCTTGAATGTGAAACGCATCCGGAAGATACGCTTCTGCGCATTTTCCTCGCGACTGTCCGCCACATAGCTGTTTTCGTTCGAGATTTTCTCATTGTCTTCCGAGAGGAAGAAAATACGGTATTTTGCCGCTTTTACAGTATCACTGACTGCATCCGACTGGATAAAGTCCATGGAAGTGATCAGGTTCGTAATCTTATGGACGATGCTGACCAGAGCAATTTCTGCATTCTTTGTTTCCATGTGACCGCGTTCCATCTTAAACTCCAGCACCGGCACCAGCATTTCCTGCGGTGAGGAACCGCCATGCACATAGTTAGCACCGCCTCCGGCCACCTTAAAGACATTACTGCTGACAGGATAGGACACCATCTTGCTGTCCTCGTTCCCCAGAATGCGTCCCATGCTCATATGGTCGATGCCATCATCTCCCAGTGCCGCCTTGGACACAATAAATCTGCGATTGGCAAATGCTTTGTCCGCGCTTTTCCCGGAGATTTTGTCACTTTCTGTCAGCTTATCACGCTTATAAATAAAGCCATGATCGGCAGTAACGATAAAATGATAGGTGTTGCCGCTAACGGAGATTCTATGAATCAGATCCACAATTTCCTGAACGGCTTCCTCACACGCATTAAACACCTCATCCTCGGTATTTGCCTTGTCTCCACGCGCGTCGATCTGATTATGGTATACATAGATGATCTGACGTTTTGTCAGCACATCTCGCAGCTCTGCCACTTTCAGATTTTTGATATCATCGAACTGTACACAGACACTATCCGGGTTATAGCTTTGCAGCACCTGCTGCCGACCTGCCAGATTATCGCAAAGGATACCATCTGCCAGTACCTGAAAATCATCCGTCATTTCCAGTGTCTTATGTGGCAAAAGTGCTGCCATACCGAGCCTCGTATAAGACGGAAGAACACTCAACTGTACAGAAAGTTTTGCCGTGCATTTCGGGTCATCCTGCATTCTGGCAAACAACTCCTGTCCGACCTCGTAACGCATGGCATCCGAAATGATGACCACGGTGCGTTCTTTGGTATATCGCAGATTGGCATTGTAAAAATCTCGCTGCAACGGAATTACCGAAAATGCGGCATCCTGCTGGATTCCAGCATTCCAGGCAGGGAGCAGGCAAGCCAGATATTCGTTCGTGTAGATATTTTCCACCAGTTCCCGAAGCGGCTCAAAGCTTTCCGTGCTCTCCAGCTGGTCGTAATAATAGTAGAATTTTCGATACTGCTGATCCATATTGTAATCCGCAGCAAGATATCGGTCGATGATTGGCTTTAAGCCATCTGTGGCATGGTAATCCGCTTCCTTCACCATGCTGTATGCACTGGAAAGCAGCTGATAGGTCTTCCCGGTCTTTCTGCCAAAGTGCATTTTAGCCCGTTTTTCACAGAGTTCCGGAATGGTAAATCCGTTTACGATTGCACCGATATCTTCCGAAACAAGTCTGCTAATGAGCCACTTTACCAGCACCTGATCCACGGCAAGGAAAGTGTCGCACTCCACCAAATCGTCCACTCGCATTCCTGCAAATGCCGAAAAAACATTCAGCCCTTTGGCAACATGTGCCGACAAAGCGTCGTATTTATCCCGGTACAGGACGCTGTTCATCAGGCTATCGAGGAATGCGATGATATTGCCGGACTTGTAGGAAACAAAGCTCTTCCATGCTACCGGAAGCTCTGCCTGCACATATCGCCCAGTATAAGTAACGAACAATGTTACCAAAAGCCGTTCCAAACTCGGTTTTGTATCGGTGTATCCGAAATGCTGCTCACAGAGCTGCCAGAATGCAGACAGCAGGTCGTATTTTTCAAACTCCTGCAAGAAAGCATTGTCCACCAGCTCGCCATCCGTCAACACGATGCGCACGACTTCCTCAAAAGAGCAGGTACGCGCCTTGCAGACTGCACTGAGCAGACCGACAAGGATATTTTCTTCATTGAAGTTTTCGATTTCCAAATCATAGAACCGCTGAGTGCGCTCTTTGTTGGCGAAAAACTTGATGTGCTTCTCAATAACCGGCTTGTACTTTTCCTCAATACCCAGGTCAACCGACAGCAAGGAGGCTCGGTCAGCAAAGAACCGTCTGGAATACAGCATTGTGTCTTCCAGATGGTTGTCCCTTACATCCGGTTTCGGAAACGGTGCATAGATCAGATAATTCGTGGTCTTATCCACACGCTCCAGAAAATACTTTGTATAGAACTGGTTATCCGGCTGGAGATAGTAGATCTTCGCATTCTGAAGCTCCACCGTCTCCATATCCTCGAAAAATTCTGCCTTGTCATCGTACCAGAAAACCAGTTTCCGGGTCTCCCCGGTAAATTCCGCATTCAGGCGGTCTATAATTTGTTTCAAGTTCAATTCTGCCATATCATTGTCCTTTTTCCTGTGATTGGTCTTTATCTCTTACAAGAGAACTCAGCAATAGCTTCATCTTTTTCCGGTAAAACTTTGTTCTTTTGATGTACCGTGGAATCGTCATGTGATACGCCTGCATAAATTCCAGTATCCATGCCAGATCATAGGATTTCTCGGTTGACCAGTCACGATATTTTCTATGACAGACAAGCCAAACACCAATGATATTGTAATCCAACGCATCTTCATCGGTTTCATCTTGAATACAATGACCGCAGAGGAAGCGGTATGCCACCGGATCATGGGCATATGTACGTTCAAAACGCTGCCATGCCGCCGCGACATCATCCTTTGTCCAGTGATTTTGCATTTTTCCACTCCCTCCGGTCATTTTTCTTATTTCTTTTCTTTCACCATGATATTCTTGCTGTCCGCCAGCACCTCATAGAACTTACCATCCTGCGCAGTCTGGAGTTTACGGTAGTTGACCTTTACGCCGTCATCGAGGTCAAGCTCGATACGGGAAAGTGCCAGATGGCTGATCTTCTCATCGTATTCCCGGCATTCCTTCAGCTGCTTGGCAAGTTTATCCTTACGCTTGGAGGCTGCTGCCACCTCGCGGGCATTCCCGCTGTGATCCATCATATCCTGCATCCGGTTGATTTCGGACTCATACACACGCTGCATCTTGTGCAGGTAGTCGATACGCAGGTTGCCGATGGTGTCCGGCGTGTAGCGGTGCAGGTAAACCAACGCCTTGAAGCCGTTCTGCTTGCCACTGTCAAACAGCCAGTAGATCGGACGCTTGCCAGAACCAGTGACAGAGTAAGTCTGGCAGTGATCCTTGAAGAAATCGTTCAGGAAGTAGTTGCGGATGATCTCCCGGCTGGTGCTGCCCTTATTGCCAAGGGCTTTTGCGATATAGTCGAGGTTTGCTTCCAGCGTATCAGCACCGTAAACTGCTTTCAGCCATGCACACAGGCGAGATACGATATCATCGTCCAGATATTCTTCATCGGTGATGGGGATAACATTGTCGGCATCTGGGAAGAACATTTCATCCACCACAATACCCTCATTGCGGTATGCGCGTTCCAACTCTTCAGAAGAAATCGTTCCAGGGCGTTCGTTCATCTTATCCACAAATGCCTGCAAGGAATACGGTTCTCCCGCAAAAAGCAAGCCATCCTTATAAGTAGAGTAGCGGCCAAACATACAGCCAACGGCATAGCTGAGCAGGCTCTTGATGTCCCGTTGCAAGTCAGCCTTGCGCACAGTCACATCCTTATCCTCCACTTCCGGGGTCAATTCATCCTGCAAGCCGTAAATGTCGATAAAAATGCGGTTCAGTTCTTCTTCGTTGGCTTTCAGCCGGTTAAAGCGGTCATCACATTCTGTCTGCCACTGGGTAAAGGCTTCGGAAAGCGTAGAGACATTGCGGAGCAATGGGTGCTTCTTAAAGTTCCATGAGGTTTCAAAGGAATCCCAATCTCGTTCAGACAACTGTACATTTCCTTCTGCTATCTCAATAATTTTTCCTTTATTCTTTTCGTCTTTCTTAACAGGAACGCTTGACACCGCTCCGGGAACAAAATTTAGCGTCGGATTAATCAGTTTAATAATCTCATTTGCATACTTGGTATTTAACAATGCCAATAAATAATAAAGTGTTTCTCGATTTGTAAAGACACCCGGCGCAGCATCGCTAAAGAAGATTCCCTGTTTCTTCAAGCGCAAGCTAATATTGGCACTTGAAATTTTAGTCCATACAAGGCATTCTCTCAAGGCGCAATCAATATTTACGAGTCTACCTCCAGTTGCTCCCTCTGCTGCAACACGGATTTCCTCGCCATTATTAAACCAGTTGACAACAAAGCTTTCATTGCCTGCCCAACGTCTAAAATCTCCACCCTTACAAAATGGAAACCACTTATATTTCATATCTTGAGTATCAGCAATATTGCTGTATCCAAAACCAATCTTCTGGCAATTAACTTCTTCCCACAGACGCAAGAAGCGCGTATTATCTGTTGTTGTCATGCCACTTTTAGCATCTGCAATACTTCCAACAGTTCTTTCATCAAAAAGTTTTAGCACCTCCGGACTGATCCAATATGCAACTGGCACACCCGGAATTTTTGAAAAGCTGATTTGTCCAACGTGGTATTGATTTTGACCAGAAATGAACATATCCGCTTTTCCCTGCTGAGAAGTCGGCTCAATCAGGCGGCAATAGGTGCCCTTATAGCCCTCCACATGGTTTGCACAGCGCACAAAGGCAGTGGTCTGCACCACCTCGCCGCCAATTTCCTCAAAGGCTCGTGCGCCCAGATGCGCCATGTTGACATTTTCGGTCAGCATCATCTTTTCACGCAGCTTTTCAAAGCTGGACAGGAACATCCAACTATGCTGGGTGATCATTGCCTGATAGCCGTTGTCGGCAGTCATGGCACGGCAGCGCTCAATAAAGACAGCAAACAGGTCTGCTTTGCTGTCTGGGTAGTTCTTTTTGACAAAGTTGTTGACGTTGGCGCTGAGGTTGCTGGTTCCGGCATAGGGGGGATTGGTGCAGGTAACCCAATACTTTCGTGCCATGGTCTCGCAAAGGTCAATGAGCTTTTGCAGCTCCTCGGCGGTCTGCTCCACACCAGCACTTTCCAGCGAAATTTGCACCTCATCGTCAATGCCATCCACAAACCGGCGCAGCAATGCCCAGTTATACTCCGGTACATTGAGGATGGAGCCGTACTCCTTGGCATCGGTCAGGATATCCAGCAAGCCATCCAACTGCATTTTGGCGGTGTTCTTTTCCAAGTCCGAAAGGCCCGCCCCAAAAAACTTGAGGTGAGCCCGGTTGATGGGGTTGCTTTCCTGAATGGCGTGGACGTGGCAGGTGTTTTCGCCGTTGAGGATGCGGCGGTTGTACTGCCGTGCCTTCATCATCACAGCAAAATAGGCAAGCTGATAGGCACGGTCGTCAATGTCCAGACCGTAGAGGTTGTGTTCCAGAATGCTCTTGGCGGCATCCCGCTGGCTGTAACCCACGCTTTCGTAGATCTGCATCAGCACGTCAAAGGCATAGACCAGAATATGCCCGGAACCCATGCAGGGGTCGATGAGGGTGAGGTCTTCCGGGCTCGGGGCGGCGTACTCCTTGCGAATCGTCGCCAGCTTTGCTTGCACCTCCGGCTCCTGCGGGGCTTCGTCCAGATAATACTTCCAGTTTTTCCGCAGGTCGCTGTCCGGGTGACCCTCTACCCACAGGCGGCCAAGGCTGTTTTCCACCATGTAGCGGACAATCCAGTCCGGGGTGAACAACTGGGTCACCGCCGGGATCTCCTCTTTGGTGATCTTGCCGTTTTTGGCAAAGGCCGCCGCCTTGGGCTCGGTGTTGTAGTACTGATACAGCCAGCCGATGATCTCCACCTGACCGCCCTGCTCGATGTTGAAGTCCTTTTCCGGGATATCGTGGGTCAGCTTGTACACCACGCCCTCCTGATCCACCACCGAAAGGTTCAGCAGGACTTCGGTGTAGTCGGTGGTTTTTTCAAACAGACCGGGCAGGATCTCATTCAGCGCATTGCACTGCTTGATGAACAAAAAGCGGAACAGCTCGTCCAGCTTGTTGTCCTGCTTCCACTGGATGATCTGGGCTTCTTCCTCGGCGGTAAAGGGCAACTCGGCATCAAAGGGGGTGGTGACCAGATCCGGCTCCACCTTGCCGCTCTCGGAGGAAAGCACCCGCAGGTGGGAGGGCAGATAGTCGTTGACCTCCATGAACCGCACAGCGATCAGGCGGTTGAACCATGTATAGGCCACTTCCTCCATGATGTACTGGTAGGCGGTGGCGTAATCGGTATCTGCCTCCTTCTCCCGGATGGCGCTCACAAGCTGCCGCCGCTGCTTGATGGCCTCGCCTGCCACCAGATACGGCTCCGTTGCACCAATATCGTAGAACTGGGCATCCAGCGTGCTCTGGGGCAGAGGGTCTGCAATGCCCTTTTCAGTAATGCCCATCAGTCCGGCACGGTAACAGATATCTGCAATCAGCTTGTTCCGTGCCCAGATGGCAAAGTTTTTAATGGCTGTTTTGTTCATGGTTGTGTCTCCGTTACTCACCATCAATAAATTTCTTAAGCATCGGCTTAAATGCCAAAAGCTCGTATGATTTAATGTAATAACCTAAATTCATCATCATCCGCGATTGAACGATTGCTCTTTGTTGTGTTGGAACATCAACCACAGATATATCGCCGTTGACTCCAATTGTTGGTCCTTGAAATAATACACCTAAAAGGATAAACCTACTTTTTCCAATATAATGTGTTCCTTTTTTATCTGTATAGCCATTTTGATCTAGAATAAAGATAGGTGATCCCGATGAGCCAGGAAAGCATGCCATATCAACAACACCTATACTTCTTTCATTGAAATCGTACCCCGGATGACTCGCAGTAAACCCCTTTCTAAACAACGGATAATTGTGAATTTCATCCCACAACCCACGTGGATAACCAACCATTAAAACGCTTTCTAGTGCATCTAACTCTTTCAAATGTTCTTCATCGCAAATCAAGTTTTCTTCGTTTATACGGCAAAAGACTCGTTTTCCAGTTCTACGATAAACTTCATCGAATAGTGGCTTGGTAAATGTAGCGCACAAATCATGCGTAGGATGAAATAACCACTGTGTTTGATATGTTACCAAATAATTCTCGCCGGAATCTCCATGATCATCGCCCATCAGGTGAAGTTCAAAGCGCATGGTTTCATTCGGGTTATTATTCACTACATGCTTATTTGTAACAAGCATCAAAATGCTCTTCCCATCAATCTCAAAATTAAAGAAAAAACCAGTTCCGGAACCACCGTCTAATGTTTCTAAGCGTACAGTATTATATAGTGTTTGTTCCGCAATACTTTCAGGTTTCATAAAATCAACCTCACAGTTCCACGTTCACGATCGAATCATCGGCAAGTTCCTTCAGCAGGCTCTGCCGCAGGGCATCCAGATATTTATCCACATCCTCTGCACTTTCCAGCCGCCAGGACGCTGCCCGTGCCACCGTTTTGATGGAGAGATTTTTAGTGGTGCGCACCTTGACGACCGGCTGCACTACCGTTTCCTTCGGCTGGGGGACGGTCTCGCCACGCTTGCGGGCTTCCTCTGCAAGACGCTTCTGTTCCACTTCTGCCTGTGCAAGTGCCTGCTGTGCCAAGCGGTTGTCCTCGTCTACCATCTCGTTCAGCAGACGGATCTTCAGCGCATCGGACTTATCCTGATAGCTGCGCAGCACCGACACATTGTTGCAGTGCACAGCACCGTCCAGCAGCTCCTCGAACCGCTCCATGTAACCACTGTGCTTTGCGTCCTTGTAGGGCTTGTCGTTCAGCACCTCCAGCACACGGTTGCGGTCGTCCTTGATGGCTTTTACCACCGGTGCCGACTGCTCCTCCAGAATCTCGTTGTACAGAGACATGAACTTTTCCCGCAGCTCCGGCAGCTTGGGGATCTCACGGTAGGGCGTTTTCATGCCCACGATGCTGCGCATCTGCCGGACAACATCTTCCAGTGCGGTGTTCACGATATAGGTCTTGCTGTCATCGTAAATGCCCAGCATATCCAGTGCACGGCGGAAGATCTGCTCCTGCTCGCTGTTGGGGCTGAAGAATTTCTGCACCGGCTCAAAATCCTCACCAAAATCCAGCAGCTCATCCTGCCCGTCGCTGACTTCCTTGAAAAATTCCAGCGGAGCGTTGATCTGCAGCAGGCTGCCCATTAGCTTTTTGCCCTCGGCAAGGACCTGTCTGCCGGGATAGGCGTAAAGCTGATACTGGGGCTCCAGACGGTCGATGGAGGTGATGGTGCGCTCGCAGTAACGCCGGAACTCGCTCATCATGGTGTCCTCGTCCTCTGCCGTGGGCAGCACGTTGAACAGCTCCTTCATAATGGTGCGGACAGCCTTTTTCTGCTTTTCCGGCACCCGGACACGAACCTCCATCAGCAGCTTGTCCACAAACTGCTTTTTGGTGATGTAGCCCACAAGCTCTTCCTCGGTGCGATTGTTGGCGTTCACACTTTCGCCGTTCACCGTAAAGGCAAGGTCGCCCCGTTTGAACAGCCGTGCCACCAGCCACTGCACATCGTCCTCCACAAAGCCGTAGGGAGCTTTCATGAACCGATCCTTGATGGTTTTCATGGAGGTCTTCATGTGCATCCGGGAGTTGCCGCCGATAAATTGCAGAACGTCATCCAACGCATGGACATTTGCCTCAGAGCTGTCCTCCAAGGTGAGGGAGAGCTGGTTGCTGCTGCGGAACAACTTGCGGATGTCGGTCTCGCCCATGGGGGCGGTAATGTAGGACAGTTTATGGTAGACCGTCTGCACCAGACGACCGATTGCCTCGTTGATGCGGCTGTTCACTTCCTTGCCGGAGGTACGCAGCACATCGCCGTTTACATAGATGGTGGCATCCTTCAGTGCCTCGGTCAGGTAGAGCTTGGCGTTGCTGTTGCGCTCCCGCATCTCCACTCGCTTTGCTTCCTTGATGGCCTCGTACTTTGCAAGCTGTACGGAGGTATTCTTACGCAGGAAGCGCTCAATCTTCAGGTAGGCGCGCATTTCGGTCAGGAAAGAATCATCGTTGGGCAGTGCCACCAGCACTTCCTTGCCCTGCCCGGAGATCATCCGCAGGGTAGAGTCCTCCACGCCGCCCTCATACCACGGGGTCAGCACACGCAGCCCGATATCGTAGCTTTGATTTGCCTTGTAGGGGCGGTCATCCACCGTCTGGTTGAACGGGAAGGTGTACCGCCCGCCGAATGCCGGATACTGGTACTTTTTGCTGGGGAAGATGTCCTCAAAGATCATCTCAGCGATCTTCGTGAGGACTTCCGGCATCTCCACGTTTTCTTTTTCGATTTCGTTATTGATCTCCTGCTCCTCATCGGTCAGGAACACATAGACGCTGCCGTTTTTCTGGATCAGCATCTGGCGCATCAGCACCTTCAGGGCTTCCTCCACCTCTGCTTTCAGGGCAAGGCGATCATCGTCGATGTTGGAGATCATCAGGCTGGTGATGTTGTCCACATTTGCCTCGATCTCCACCACATATTTGATCAGGAACAGGGTCTTCAGCACGTTGATGGCAAAGACGTCCTTTTCCTTCTTTTCCGGGTTGATGTAGCTGTTATCATAGGCACGAATGATCACGCTGCTGTGGCTGTGGTCAAGGAAGTTTTCCAGTGCATCGTAGAATTTATGGAACGGCACGATGGCACCGGTTTCCTCATTCATCAGCTGCATGGCAGACTCTTTAAACAGTGCCAGCATAGAGCGCTCACCCTCTGACAGATGCTTACCGGATGCACCGTGGGTACGGATGCTGGTCAGCACACTTGCCAGAAGGTTGAACTGATAGGGCACAAAGGGGTACACCTCTGCAAAATCTTCCGCATTGGCGTACAGCTTTTTCTCCACACCGTCGTTGAAAACAATGAGGTTCTTGATGATGGTGCCCTTCTGGTCGTAGATCAGCCGCAGGCTCTGGGCTGCGGTGTCGGTCTTTTCCAGAATACGCTTTTTGATAACGGCATCCACGTTTGCGGAAGACAGAGACAGACGGGTATCAAAGCGTCCCTGAATCTTGGAGAAATCGTTGCCCTTCACCTTGGTGATGGAGTCGATATCCTGCTGAGAGGTCACAATGACCCACGCCTTGCCCTGACATTCCTTGCCCAGTTCCTCGGTCACAGTCTGGAGGTTCAGCATCAGCTTGGAGTCATCGCCGATATACTGACCGATCTCATCCACCAAAAAGACAACATGGTGGTTGCTGCCCTTCTTATCCAGATAAGCCTTCACTCGCTTGGCAAAGTCCTCGATGCTGATCTGGTAGGGCTCCATTGCCTTTTCGCACCAGTTGCGGGCGGCGGGCTCGCTCATGCCCATATCCACCAGAACCTCCACAACGGTGTCCTGAATAAAATCAAAGTCCTGCCGGGAATCCTCCCACGCATCGCCATAGGCATCCTCAAATTTTTCCTTGAACGCAGCAAGCTGGTTCGCCTCAGCAAGGTGGCGTTCCAAATCCGCAAGGTAGGGCATGGAGCCGCAGAATCCCTGCATCTCGTTGAACACCTTCAGGAACACGTTCACGATGGCATCCTTGTTCTCCTTGCTGTTGGATTCGCTTTTGGAGTCGATATTGAACAGGATCACATCCGTTGGCGTGTCTGCTGCCAACTTCATATCTGCCAGAACCATCTGGTTCGTGATCTTTTTATCGTCGATGAAGAAATCCAGTGCGTGCTTGTCGCCCACCTGCTTGTTTTCCAGTAGGTAGGACAGGATCTTCAAAAAGTGAGATTTACCGCTTCCAAAGAAGCCGGAGATCCATACGCCCATTTTCGGCGTGGTGCCCAGAATACCTTTTTTATAAGCCGCAAAAAAATCCGCAAAGTGCCGCTGCAATTCACGGGTCACCACATACTCTTCCAGTTCCTGTGCAACATTGGTCTCTGCGCCCTGACCGACTACGATAACACCCTGAAGTTCACGGTCGATCTCCTTACGGAACATCTCCTTGATCTGCATAGCTACTGTATCCTCCCTTTATTTCACCAGCCGGAATGCCCGGTAATAGTTATCGTCCTTAATCTCGTTGAACAAGATCAGTTCCTGTTCGTTGTAGGTGCCCGGAAAGAACATTACGACCGGGCAGCGGACAAATGCCTGATGCAGGTTGTTCAGAACCTTATGGGACCGCAAAATCGGATAGCACTTTCCGATACCCGTCAAAAACACGATGGCGTTCTCCGGCGTATGTTCCTTGATATACTGCACGATGAGGCTGTCATTGTCATTGATCTTCATGGCGTTGGTAACTGCTTTGGTGATCCGTTCCATCCCGTTTTTCTTTTCAAAGTCATAGCACTTTTCCAAAAAGCGCTTCTTCTCCAGAAAATCAATGATGACATCGTAGAGATCAAATACCACCAGATCAAAGTCATCATCGCCACGGGCATTTTTGCCTTTCATATACTCGATTCGAGCACGAACTTCCAGCTCTTTTTCCGGTGGATAGTCGAAAACCCAGTAGTTCACCTCGTTGGCTCTGCCGGTTCCCTTGCGGAAGGACGTTTTCCGGATTGCCGCTTCCATCTCATCCAGCCGGTCGCTCAGGCATCCATTCACAGTTTCCATCTTATCTTACCCCCGTAAGCGCATTGACCATAATGGCATATCCATTGTCTTGCAGCCAGCGTTCCAGCGCAATGTCCAAAATCGGGCGCAGGATCTTGCGTGAGCTGCCCTTGTTTCCGTCCAGCATTCCTGCCTCGTAGAGCTGCGTTTTGTATGCCGCTCCCAGCCGATGCAGCGTGTAGTCCTGAAAGGCTGCTACTTTCTCGCTTTGCGCCTGCTTGTCCTTGAAGAACACCCGAATGTCCGCATCAGTCAGTTCGTCCACTCCAAGGATCATCTTTTCCCGCACAACTTCGTACACAAAGTCAAAGAAAAGCGTATCGTGTGCAAGTGCTGCTACCAGCGCAAACATCTTCTGCGTTGCAATATCGCTGCTCAGGAAAACCGGGTAAAAGCTGGGGTCCAGCATCTTTATGCGCGCCGTAACGGTAGAGTAGATCATCTGTGCCCGTGCCTTTGTGGATGCGCTGTAAATATTCTCTTGCTCGTTTAGCAGTTTTATTTCCGAAAAGCTCTTGCCCTCTGCCAGCAACTGGACCGTTTTCCGAAACTCAATAAACCAGAATGAAAATTTCACGGCTCCTGCACTATATGGTTTTCTGTTCATCTATATCTTCTCCATTTTCATTCTTCGATTTAATGTATTTTCCGCTCTTTACTCTAGCATCTTTTGGTTTTGGAGCATCTGCAGGAATGATCCACTGGTGCCCAACACGCTGTGCTCCTTCGATGCGGCCTTCTGTACACAAGGTCTGCACTCGTCTTGCACAAATGCCCCATTTTTCAGAGATTTGTTTAATTGATACGTATTCCATAGTAACCCTCAACATCGTTCATTCACGGATGGTGGCGGTCTATAACAAACCATTTTTATTTTACTCCAACAAACGAACGAAATCAATGCAAAGGTCTTACAAATCTCGGAATGGTTTTTTATGTCAAATACACCTTTCCCACTCGTTCAACAATAAGCGTGGAGTCTCTTTTCAAGGTTCCGCTCCTATTGTTCGAAATATAAATGCTGCCGATAACGTTCATGTTTAACTAGAGCTAAAATTGGCTGAATACCGACTGAAAGGATGCATTGTTGTGGCAAACTGCGCAAGGCTGACATCATGCGAGTCGTCACCCTGATCCAAGTGGTAGAGAATCGCAAAGCATATCTCATACCCTCGATCATTGAATATTCTTCTACCGGGCGCTATAATAAAAGAAAACGGTAAGGAAGTGCACCTATGCTCTACCCCGGACTGTACGAACAGGTCATCAACAACGCGCTGAACCGCGAGCTTGCAGAGATCCCGGAAGCCCGCAAGTCCACTGCGCCCATCGACACGGCGGAGGCTGCCAAGGTACTGGCGCAGTATCTGACCGACGTGGTGCAGAAGGGTCTTGAGAATGTGCAGGATAACGGCGGCGGCATCGAGGCGCAGATCCAGCTGGCAAATCAGATCGTGACCACCATCCAGAACACCACACAGGAAGCTGACTTTGCCTCGCTCGGTGTTGACCAGCGGGCAGAGCAGCTTCTTGCGCTTTTGCAGCAGAATGACCCGCGCCTTGCTACAGGAAAAAACGCAAAGGACCTTGACCGCCCGGAGACCTCCATTGCGCAAAGTTCCCTGTTTACCGGCGCTATCCATGAGCCGCAGATGTACACGGAGCTGAAAAAGGAGATCGTTTCCGCCGACCGTATTGATATGCTGGTCTCCTTTATCAAGTGGAGCGGCTTACGCCTCATCATGGACGAGCTGCGGCAGTTTGCGCAAAGCGGCGGTGAGTTGCGCATCATCACCACCTCTTATATGGGCGCTACGGACGTAAAAGCCATTGAGGAGCTACGCGCACTGCCCAATACGAAGATCAAGGTGAGCTACGACACCAAGCGTACCCGGCTCCACGCAAAGACCTATGTGTTTTATCGGGACACCGGTTTTACTACGGCGTATGTAGGCTCCTCCAACCTGTCCAATGCGGCAATTTCCAGCGGTCTGGAATGGAACGTCAAGGTGACCCGAAAGGACCTGCCGGAGACCATCGAAAAGATCGCAGCCACCTTTGAAAGCTACTGGAACTCCAGCGAGTTTGAATATTACGATGAAGGGCAGCGGGAACGGCTGATCCGCGCCCTGAAAGCCGAAAAATACAGCGAGGCCGACCACAGCGGGATCTATACTCTGGATATTC
>ERZ894244.1164-NODE-1164-length-14412-cov-134.764087_pt1 | contig 14412 bp, 9 predicted proteins | sample MGYA00380299_ERZ894244 | MGnify/ENA primary metagenome ERZ894244 (study PRJEB32331, sample SAMN06328444) | human gut metagenome | biome: human gut microbiome; feature: stool | host: Homo sapiens | collected 2014-06-26 ... | reverse complement strand
TAAGCAAAGATAGCTAATTTTAAAACTTACCAACCAGAAATTTCCGCTGAGCCTAATAAACTATCTAGTTTATTATAAATGTCATTTTCTTCAGGGTATACGTTGATGATAGGATGAAGTCTGTCTTTGCCTAATAAGTTGTAATGTTCCTCTTCTGTACCTCCTACAACTATAATTCCTTTGCTCATGGCATATAATGCATTTTAATCCCAGGGGATAAGAATAAAGTTGATCTAACATTATATCGCACCCGTCCATAAAATATTCACATTCGTCATACGGGGTGAAAACGGTTTGTTGTTTGATTTCGCATGCAGATGGATGTCTGTAATATAATTTATAGAGGGAGCTATAAAGCCTCAACATCTCCAGTGGAGTCGCGGGGGTGGAAGCCCACCCTTCTCTACTTCTACCATAGAGGACGTAAGTAGCTGAAAAGCGAAAATGGATTAGAAATTTTCATTCTAATCCATTTTCGCTTTTGGAGGTTCCTGGCGGATTCGAACCGCCGTACACGGTTTTGCAGACCGCTGACTAAGCCACTCATCCAAGGAACCTTGTCGTTAGCAATCTTTGTTTCTCGATTGCGGTTGCAAAGGTACGACATTTTTTTTAATCTGCAAATATTCTGCTATTTTTTTCTCACTTTTTCTGCATTTTTTTCGCAACCGTACTTTGGCTTGTTCTGCATAGACTTCATGGCGCAGTCCGAACTACAGCATTCACACGGATTGCTATTGTTCTTTATGCGCTTGAAATACTGAAAGATACGTATGCTTATCCATATGGTGCAGAGGCATACAATTGCAATAACTATAATTTGTTGTAACTCCATGCTTGATAAACAAATAATTTTAGGTTTAGGTTTATTAAACGATAAGACTTCCTATTTGAAATACAGTAAATGCAATAAGCCAAGCCAATCCAGTGGTGTATCCTGCTGTGAATATGGCCCATTTCCAACTGCCGGATTCTTGCTTGATTGCTGCGAAAGTGGCAATACAGGGGAAGTAAATCAATACAAACAGCATGTAAGCTAATGCAACCAGTGGAGTAATGGGGATGCGGTTAGAAAGATTCACATTTTCCACATCTCCTTCATTTGTGTATAATACTCCTAGTGTGCTTACTACCAGTTCTTTAGCCCCCACACCTGAAATAAGTCCGATTCCTAACTTCCAGTCAAATCCTAGCGGTTTGATAACAGGCTCTATGGCTTTGCCTATTTGTCCGATATATGAATTTTTTTGTTGCTCAGCCACGCTTTCGTAAGCATCATGTTGTGGATAATACCCTAGAAACCAGATAATAATTGAGGCAATCATGATAATGCCTCCCATCTTTTTCAGATATTGTGCTCCTTTTTCCCATGTATGGCGCATGATACTTTTAGAGGTAGGCATACGATAGGGGGGGAGTTCCATCACAAATGGAGAATCTTCTCCTTTCACCAGAAATTTACTGAAAATACGGGCCATTATTACTGCCAATAAAATGCCTGCTGTGTAGATGCAAAGTAGCATAAAGCTGGCGCAGTTAGGGAAAAAAGCACCTATCATAACTAAATATATGGGAAGACGAGCACTACAGGACATTAAAGGATTCACCAACATGGTGATTAGTCTGGACTTTCGGTCTTCTATAGTACGTGTTGCCATTATGGCAGGTACATTACAGCCGAATCCCATAATCAGTGGAATAAAGGACTTGCCATGCAGTCCCATCCGATGCATTATTTTATCCATGATAAATGCAGCGCGTGCCATATACCCCGAATCTTCCAATATAGAAATAAAAAAGTATAATATGAGGATATTCGGCAGGAAAACGATAACACCGCCCACTCCACCGATAATACCATCTATCAGTAAGTCTTTCAAAGGACCTTCAGCCATATTGTTCCGTATCAGGTTGCCCAACTGGTCTACTAGCCATTCAATACCTTGCATAGGGTAGTCACCCAAAACAAAGGTTCCCTCAAACATGATGTAAAGGAACAGGAAAAAAATAGGATATCCCCAAATGCGATGTGTCACAATACTGTCTATCACGCGGGTTGTTTGTTCTTTTTCCAAATGATTGTCGGTGAATGTTTCCTTCAAAGCTCCGGTAATAAAACCATATTTAGCATCCGTAATAGCTTGCTCGCTGTCTTCGTTCATCACTTTACGGATACGTAAGGTTTCCTTGTTGCGTATCGCTATAATTTCTTTGCCATTAGGCAGTGTAGAGATGAAATTTTCTATTTCCTTATCGTTTTCCAGTAATTTGATAGATAGGAAGCGGGTGGAGTATTTATGGCGTATGTCTTCGTTTTGACTGATTGCTTTTTTTACTTCTTCGATACTGCGCTCCAGTTCAGGACCGTGGTTAATGTGAATATGGCGCATATATCCGCGTGGGCGGGCATCTTCCTCTTCTTTGTGGCTTCCGAATTCGTGGTCGGGTACATAGGTTTTGTGCCAGTCTCTCAGATCTTCCAGAATTTCAGAACGTATTTCGCCCTTTTGTGACAGGAAATCCCCGCCTTCGTAAATACCGATGATAACATGGAACAGTTGGTCTATGCCTTCACCCCGCCGGCAGACAGTAGGTATCATAGGCACTCCGATCAATTGGCTTAACTTGATGTAATCCAGTTTGTTGCCGCTGCTTTCCAGTTCGTCATACATATTCAGTGCGATGACCATACGCACATTCATGTCAATCAATTGGGTGGTAAGATAGAAATTACGTTCCAGGTTGGAAGAGTCTGCCACATTGATGATTACATCCGGAGTTTCTTCAATGATATGTTTGCGTACATAAAGTTCTTCCGGAGTATAGGCTGAAAGAGAATAGGTTCCGGGTAAATCTACAATACGGAAATGATAACCTTGGAAGTCGAAAAAACCTTCTTTGGCATCTACTGTCACACCACTGTAGTTTCCTACATGTTCATGGGCGCCGGATGCAATATTGAATAGCGAAGTCTTTCCACAATTAGGATTACCTACTAAGGCTACATTGATTGTACGGCGTTTGCCTTTTGCCAGTGCCACCAGTTCTGATTCGGACACGGGTACATCTTCTGTTATGGAACCATGGTAAGGGTTCTGCATCGTGCGTGCTTCCTGCTCGCTTACCACCTCAATCATATCTGCCTCTTGTCTTCGGAGAGAGATCTCGTAACCTAGTAGTCTGTATTTTATAGGGTCTTTCAAAGGGGCGTTCAAGATTACCTCTACGGTTTTTCCTTTAATAAAACCCATTTCAACGATTCGCTTGCGGAAACCACCGTGACCTAACACCTTGACTATTACGCCTTTTTCTCCTGTTCTTAATTCGGATAAACGCATCTTGTTTTAAATTTTTCGCAAAGATAAGTTATTACTTAGAAGTATGCAAACTATTTAGATTGTTTTTAAATAAAGAACAGGCACTTTGTTTTTGTCTTGCAGAACCCTTATCTTTGTGTCATGTTTCATTGGAATATTCAGAAGTATATAGAGGAAAAACAACTTTTCACTTTGCATGATAAGGTGTTAGTGGCATTGAGTGGCGGAGCGGATTCGGTAGCTTTGTTGCGTGTCTTGCTTGTTTTAGGGTATCATTGTGAGGCTGCCCATTGTAACTTCCATCTTCGTGGTGAGGAGTCCGATAGAGATGAAAGGTTTGTCAATGAGTTGTGTAAAGGGCTGGGAGTGACTTTGCATGTTACTCATTTTGATACAGTTGCTTATGCTTCAAGGCATCATGTTTCTATTGAGATGGCAGCTCGCGAAATGCGCTATGATTGGTTCGAACAACTGCGTAAGGAGAGGGGGATGGCTGTTATTGCCGTAGCCCATCATCGGGACGATAGTGTGGAAACTTTTTTATTGAATTTGATACGTGGCGCGGGAATCAATGGCTTGAAAGGTATCAGTCCGCATAACGGCTGCATTGTACGGCCTTTGTTGGAGGTGAGCCGTCAGGATATTTTGGATTATTTGCGTTGTTTGCGTCAAGGTTATGTTACAGACAGTACCAATCTGCAAGATGAATATATGCGTAATAAAATCCGTCTGAATATTCTTCCGATGTTGCGTGAGCTGAATCCTTCTGTCAGTGAAAGTATAGCTGAAACATCCAGACGTCTGACTGATGTTTCTCTTATATATAATAAGGAAATAGAGGCGGGGAAAGAAAGGGTGATGGAAAAGTCCGGCCATATTCTTATTTCTCGTTTGATGGAAGAGAGTGTTCCGGCGGCTTTGCTGTTTGAGATTCTTCATCCGTTAGGTTTCAATTCCGTTCAGGTAGGAGATGTATTCCGCAGTTTGTCTGCCCAGTCGGGAAAAAGATTCGTTTCTGCCGGATGGGAGGTGCTGCGCGACAGGACGGAGCTGATTATTCGCAGGAGGAAGCCGGCGGATGAGGAAGTGGAGGAAAATGTGCCCCCATTCCGGCTTGCAATGGAAACGCAGGAAATAATGCCGGACTTTGTCATCCCCAGGAATAAGAATACGGCCTGTTTGGATGCGGATAAGGTGGTACTACCTCTCACGGTGCGTAAATGGCGGCAGGGGGATAAGTTTGTTCCTTTCGGAATGAAAGGGAAAAAGAAGGTCAGCGATTATCTGACAGATCGTAAGTTTTCTCTTTTCCAGAAAGAAAATCAGTATGTGGTTTGCTCAGCAGACCGGATTGTATGGCTGGTAGGAGAGCGTAGCGATGACCGTTTCCGGGTGACGGAAGATACGAAACGGGTACTGATTATACGGCAGTTGGAAGATAAGTAGAATTTTTTTCTTTCCTGCTTTTTCATGAATGACAGGGAATGTTTCCTGAAATCTTGTAGCAAAAATCCGCGAATCATGCAACAAGATTTCAGAAATCATGTAGCAAGATTCGCGGATTTCAGATGGAGCTTCCCGGTATTATTTGCAATACTTCTGTATCAGTCCGTCTACCACTTCATCGCCCAGTTCTTTTGCTTTGGCAAAATTTGCACAGGCTTCTTTGTTTTTCTTTAATTGTATCTGGCAGTATCCCAGCATACGATATGCGGCTGCGGCTTTCGGGTCTAAAGAGATAGCCTTTTCCAATGCTTCTATTGCTTCGTTATGTTGCCCTACACGTAGATGCACCGAACCTTTTTCCACCCACATGGCTACATCCTCAGGAGTCATTTCTACTGCTTTATTAATGTCGTTGATAGCTTGCTGATACATTTTACATTGTATTTCCGCCTGTTCGCGTTGCAGATAAAAGGCGGCTGTAACGCGTCCACCGATGGCATCATAAAAAGTATCATAATCTATTACCGCTTCACGGTATTTGCCTGTCTGGGCTTTTATCTCTGCCCGTTCATAGAAATAAGGAGCCGCTTCCGATGTATAAGGCTTGGTGAAACGTGCCACAGCACTATCCATCAAGGCAATAACCTCGTTCATATCTGTTCCTTCAATCAGTTGTTTGGTTTTGGCTGCCGAGTAAAATGTAGCGGCAGAGGCTATGGAAGACTGGTTCACTTTTTCATAAGCGGCGTATGCCTCAGGATATTTTTTCATAGCAAACAGAATGTCTCCCTCCAATTGTGTGTAAATGGGTTGGTTGTCGGCCTGCATGGCATCATGAATAATGGAGAGAGCTTTGTCGTAACTCCAGTCACCGTATGGTTTCTTGTCACCTAAAGAGATGGTGTACGAATAAATTAATTTAGCGATATTATATTGCGTTTCACTCTTGTTGGCTGTCACTTCCAGTGCTTTCTTCAGGTCGGCATCTGCCAAAGCGTTGTGTTCATCATCATTAAATCCCATATAAGTAGTGGCACGGCGTATATATCCGTCCGCGCTGTTGGGATATTGTTCCAGGAAATCGTTTAATGTGGTGATATATTCGTCCTGATTTTGTTGTGAAGATGCCATGAACAGGTACACCAGTGCTTGGTCTTCTGTTTCGGGCAGTCCTTTTTTGATGCCGATTTTATTCAGTGACATATCGTTCAAAGAAAGGGCGGTGATGCTCAGCGAGGCACCGTATGTAGCTCCGATGGCATAACTTTCCTTGGCTTCATCCGATGCGTTTTTTTGGATTAAACCTAATACTTCTCCATTGGCATTCATAATAGGGCAACTTACTGTTTTTTCGTTGGTTGTCATTGCCAGTGTATAGTAATATGCCTTGTCGCCGATGGTGTCTACTTTGGTGACGGTCCCTGTCTGGCAGGTTGCCGCTTTTTGAGTCGAGTAGGGTAGCAGATAGACTGTTTCACCTACCGATGCCGGCTGTGATGCCGATTTTAATGCTATGGTCTTTTTATCGGTTTCAGTATTAAATTTTACGATGTCATACATGGAGTTGGCTCCCAAGATACGCAATACAGGCAATTCTTTACTGTCCGCATTAATGATTACTGCACGTTCGGCTCCTTCAAACAGGGTATAATCGGATAATGCCGTTCCATTTTCATTGATATAGAATCCATTTCCTGTATTCTTGATTTTGTTATCTTTATCGTATGTAACGATGGAAAAAACGGCTTTTTTAGCTTTGCCGGCCCACTTTGGGGTTGCTTGTGCATAGCTTAGCTGGGCGGCTATGCCGCATGCCAGTATCAAAAGTACTTTCTTCATGATATAGTTAGTTGTTTGTTAACGATGATACGGTATTTATAAAGCGGATGCCGTTTTGTCTTCTGTGAAGCCGCGTTGCTTTACAGCTTCATAAATCAGAATACCTGCGGCAACCGATACGTTCAATGATTCTATTTTACCCATTAACGGTATTTTGATCCATTCATCGCACAGGGAAAGGTGTTCGTAGGGAACACCTGTGTCCTCGGCTCCCATAATGATACATACAGGATCTTTATAGTTTGCTTTGGTGTAATCATAATCACCTTTTTCCGTGGCTGCTACAATCTTGAATCCGCAGTCTTTCAGATACTTGATGGTATTAGTCAGATTTTGTTCGCGGCATACGGGAAGAGTGTGCAGAGCTCCTGCTGATGTTTTCATTGCGTCGGCATTGACACTGACACTGTTTTTCGAGGGAATAATAATGGCATCTGCACCGGCACATTCGCAGGTACGGGCAATGGCTCCGAAGTTACGTACATCGGTAATTCCATCCAGCATGACGAATAGGGGTGTTTTTCCTTCTTCAAACAGGAAAGGTACCAGATCTTCTGTTTTCTGGTAGGTGACAGAGGAGATGAATGCTACAACTCCCTGATGGTTTTTCCGGGTAATACGGTTAATACGCTCCACGGGTACACGCTGAACAGGGATGAGGGTATTTTTCAAGCAGGTAAACAGTTCTTTGGACAGTTCGCTCTGTATATCTTTCTTCACCAATACTTTATCTATCTCTCTTCCGGCTTGTATGGCTTCAATAACAGCGCGTACACCGAAAATCATTTCATTCTTTTCTAACATATTTAATAAGTGGTTAATGGTTAGTGACAGGTGGTTAGTGGTAATTGGCACTAGCCACTTATCAGCGCCTTTGCATTGTTCAGGGCTGCCTCTGTCAAGGTAGCCCCACTTAGCATATTGGCAATTTCTTTTACTCTTTCTTCATCAGTCAGGCGGCGGATGTGGCTGTTGGTGCCTGTTTCCGTATCTTCCTTATATACTTTATAATGAGTGATGCCGCGTGCTGCAATCTGGGGCAGGTGGGTGATGCTGATGACCTGACGGTTTTGTTTTCCCATCTCCTGCATGATGAGCGCCATTTTCTCGGCGATGGAACCGGAAACTCCGGTGTCTATTTCATCAAAGATGATAGTAGGCAGTTTCACAGCTCCGGCTATCATGGCTTTCAGCGAAAGCATGACACGGGCAATCTCACCACCCGATGCTACGGAAGCTACATTTTGTAATGTTCCATTCTTGTTGGCCGAAAACAGGAATGTCACACTGTCCATCCCTTTACTGTCCGGTTCCTTGCGCGGATTCAGTTCCACCACAAAGCGCACATTGGGCATACCGAGAGGAACCAGCAGGCTTTGCATCTGTCTTTCAATGTGCTTGCCCGATTGGGAACGGAGTTTTGTCAACACAGCAGCTTGCTTTATCACTTTGTCATATAGCGTTTCTTTTTGGGCGGTAAGTTCTGCTATACGGTCATCAAAAGAAGTGATGGCGTTCAGCTTCTCATGATAGTCGGTTTGCACGGCTATCAATTCCTCTATTGTTTGTACGTGATGCTTCTGTTGCAAAGAGTAGATTAAGTTCAGGCGTTCATTTACATAATCCAGACGGGTGGGGTTGAACTCCACTTCCTCCTGTGCGCCTGCTATTTCATGCGACAGATCTTTCAGTTCTATGTAACAACTGTCTAAACGCCCTATCCATTCCTGGGCACGTGTGTACACTCTCGCTATGTTATGCAGGGTTTGCATACATTCTTTGGTAGCGGATAACAGGCTGGCATCTTCCGAAGCCATTATTTGGTCCACTTTGTACAAACCCGCTTTTATCTCTTCGGCATGATTCAAGGTTTCGGCTTCCTGTTCCAGTTCGGTTTGTTCTCCTTCCTGAAGGTTTGCATCATCCAGCTGTTCCAGTTGGAACCGGATGTAATCTTCATCCTTCCGGCTTTGCTCGGCTTGCGTTATGAAGTCGGCCAGCTGTTTGCATACGTTTCTGTACTCGGTATAAATATCCTTGTATGCTGAAAGTTCGTTGTCATCTTGTGCCAGGATATCCAATACATTCAATTGGAATCCCTCACTGTTGAGCAACAGGTTTTGATGCTGGCTATGTACATCTATCAGTTTCTCGCCCAGTTCCTTCATCTGCGCCAATGAGGCCGGAGTATCGTTTATGAATGCGCGGCTTTTACCTGATGCATATAACTCGCGGCGGATAATACATTCATCCGGATCATATTCCAAATCTCTTTGGGTAAAGAAAGGCTCCATCTGATAGGCGGAGATGTTGAAACGTGCTTCTACAATACATTTATTGGCGCCTTTCTTGATCGCTTTGATATCGGCCCGTTGTCCCAGTAACAAGCCGATAGCGCCTAGAATAATCGATTTACCGGCGCCGGTCTCTCCGGTGATGACAGAGAAGCCGGGGGTGAAACTGATATCCAATGTATCAATCAATGCATAATTCTGTATATAGATAGATTGCAGCATATTCTTGCTCCTTTTTAATAATTTGCTGATTTGTCAATTTGCTAATTTGCTGCGCTGTTGTATTCCGCATGGTAATTAGCGCATTAGCACATTGGCAACGTGGCAAATTAAGAAATTATTTATTATTTACCAGTCTGTCAATAATATCCCTTGCTACTTCCTGTTTGCTTTTCAGCGGATAAGGAGTTGCTCCCTGACGGTCTATAATCGTTATTTTGTTGGTGTCACAACGAAACCCGGCTCCTTGGTCGTTCAATGAGTTCAGTACAATGAAATCAAGGTTCTTACGTTCCAGTTTTCTTTGTGCATTTTTTGTTTCATCATTTGTTTCCAAGGCAAATCCCACTAATGTCTGTCCGTCTTTTTTCCGGTTTCCCAGTGCGGCGGCAATGTCTTGTGTGGGTTTCAGTTGCAGTGTTAAATTATCTTTCTCTCTTTTGATTTTATGACCGGCTACGGTTTCCGGGGTAAAGTCGGCCACTGCCGCACACAGGATGCCGGCCGAAGCTGTAGGAAACTCGCGGATGGCGGCTTCGTACATTTCTCCGGCACTTTCCACATCTATGCGGCGGATGTTAGGGTGATGGGCCTGAATCGTTACCGGTCCGCTGATTAGCGATACTTCCGCTCCACGTGAAGCGCATTCCTCGGCAAGTGCGAATCCCATTTTTCCTGAAGAATAATTGCCGATAAAGCGTACCGGATCTATTTTCTCGTAGGTTGGACCGGCGGTAATGACTACTTTCTTTCCGGCCATGTCTTGTTGTTTGGCAAAGAAAGCTTCCAGAATTTCCACTATTTTTTCCGGTTCTTCCATTCTGCCTTTTCCTACCAGATGGCTTGCCAGTTCCCCTTCTGCCGGTTCTATAATATGATTTCCGTAAGAACGGAGCGTGTCCAGATTCTTCCGGGTGGAAGGGTGTGCGAACATATCCAGATCCATTGCCGGAGCTACGAATACGGGAGCTTTCATTGACAGATAAGTCGTGATCAGCATATTGTCCGCTATTCCGTTGGCCATTTTACCAATAGTGGATGCGGTAGCCGGAGCGATAATCATGGCATCCGCCCATAGTCCCAAATCAACGTGGCTGTTCCATGTCCCGTCACGCTGGGCAAAAAACTCGCTGATAACAGGTTTGCTTGTTAATGCAGACAAAGTGATAGGTGTGATGAATTCTTTGCCTGCGGGGGTAATCACGACTTGTACTTCCGCTCCCTTCTTAATAAGTCCGCGAATGAGTATAGCCGCTTTATAGGCGGCTATACTTCCGGTTATACCTAGTACGATTTTTTTTCCTTTCATACTCATTTCATCATTCCCGATTCACGTAGTCTGATTTTTGTCAGTACGTTTTTCGTGTTCAGCGTAAAGTCACCGTTCAGTATCCAGCTGTAGTAGCCCGGATCTTTTTGTAATACTTCGCTGACCGACATTCCTTTGTATTTCCCAAAATTAAAGACTTCCACGCCTTTGTCATCATAAACAATGCGTCCGGCGAAATCTACGTTCTTGTTGAAACTTGAATATTCGGCTAGAAATGCCATATCGTTTTGCAATTCTTCCGGATAGCGGTCCAATTGGGATTTCAGTACTTCGTATGTGGCACGTGTGTCGGCTTCGGCTGTATGGGCATCTTCCAGATTCTTTCCGCAATAGAATTTATAGGCGGCAGACAGGGTGCGCTGTTCCAGTTTGTGATAAATCACCTGCACGTCAATGAATTTTCGTTTCATCATGTCAATGTCTACTCCTGCGCGCAGGAACTCCTCGGCCAAAACCGGAATGTCGAAACGATTGGAATTGAAACCGGCAAGGTCACATCCCTCAATGTCCCGGGCTATCTCTTTTGCCACTTCCTTGAAAGTAGGGCAGTCCGCCACATCTGCGTCATAAATACCGTGGATGGCAGAAGATTGTTCGGGAATATGCATTTCCGGATTGATACGCATGGTCTTCGTTTCTTCGTTGCCGTTTGGGTACACCTTCAGATAGCATATTTCCACTATTCTGTCTGTGTTTATATTTGTTCCCGTTGTTTCCAAATCGAAAAAAACAATAGGATTCTTCAAGTTCAATTTCATTTTCAGCTTGTATTATATATTGTTTTTCCGCCACATGGTGGCGTGTCGTTTTTAGTCGTTCAGCATCATAGGCATCAGCAGCATCAGCAGGTCTTCTTTTTCTTCCTGTTCTACAGGAACAATAACACCCGCACGTGAAGGATCAGCCAGTTCGAAAAGTATTTCCTGTGCCGAGATATTGTTTAAAATATCGATCAGGAATGTTGATTTAAAGCCGATGCTCATGGGGCTTCCTGTATATTGGCAAGTCAGTGTTTCTTCTGCTGAGGTGGAGAAATCTATGTCTTGTGCGGAGATCTGGATCTGATTTTCACTGAGGCGGAGTTTTATCAAACTGCTTGCTTGTGATGAGAATACAGATACACGGCGGAGCGCACTGATCAGCATCATGCGGTCAATGGTGGCCTTGTGCGGATTATCCTGCGGAATTACTGAATTATAATTGGGATAGCGTCCTTCGATAAGACGGCATATCATGCTGTAGTTTTCTAATGTAAACGTAGCGTTACGGTCGTCAAAATCAATTTGCACATCTCCTTGTTCTTTCGGCAACAGGTTCTTCAGCAGGGTTGCCGGTTTCTTGGGCAGAATGAAAGCGGCTTTTTCATCGCCGTGTGCCACAAATGTTTTATTGCGTACTAATTTGTGCCCGTCTGAGGCTACGAAAGTGATGTCTTCGGTAGTGATATCAAAATAAATACCATTCATTACCGGACGTAACTCGTCATCGGCAGTAGCGAACAAGGAACGGTTGATACCTGCCAGCATCACCGGAGCGCCCATTGTTACGTGTACCGCATTTGCGCCTAATGCGGGAGCCTGCGGATATTCGTCGGCATTTTGTCCCATCAGGCTGTATTTACCATTCTGATATTGTACGGTGATTTCCAGATTCTCTGTATTTACCAGGAAAGTCAGTGGTTGTTCGGGTATTTCTTTCAGGGCTTCGAGTATGGTTTTTGAAGAAACGGCAAAGCGTCCGTCACCGTCACTTTCATTTACTTCCAAAGAAGTGGACAGGGTCGTTTCGCTGTCAGAGGCAGTGAGCGACAACGTTCCGTCAGTCAGTTCCATTAAGAAACAATCAAGAATAGGTAACGAATTTTTGGAGTTGATTACTCGGCTAATAGCTTGTAAATGACTGAATAATCCAGTACTTGAAACGATGAACTTCATAGTTTTATATTATTATATTTATATTCTATATCTCTATATTCATTTAACTGCCAAAGTTACGAAAAGATTATGGTTCAAGCGCAAAAAATGGCGAAAAAATTAGTTTACTCGCAAGGAAAAGTGTACTTTCGTGGCGAATTTAAATAACGTAATATGGAATTAGCAGGAAAAGTAATAGCAGTCCTCGAACCGAGAGGAGGAGTTTCAAAGACAGGAAATGAATGGAAAGTACAAGAATACGTAATTGAAACGCATGATCAATATCCTAAAAAAATGTGTTTTGACGTATTTGGAGCAGATAAGATAGCGCAATTTAATATTCAGGCAGGTGAAGAGTTGAATGTGTTTTTTGATGTGGATGCCCGCGAGTGGAATGGTCGTTGGTTCAACAGTATCCGTGCGTGGAAAGTAGAGCGTGTGGGTGCCCAGGGACCTGTTGCACCGGATGCTCCGTTTCCTCCCATGAATGCTGCTCCCGCTGCACCGGTAGATTTTGCCGCGACAGACGAGAAGGATGATTTGCCTTTCTAGGGGATAGAGGATTCCCATAAACATAAATAAGCCGGCAGGATCCGTGAAAAGGATTTTGCCGGCTTATTTTATATAGTCTGTTTTTATGGTCATTCTCAATCATGGTGTGAAGTGTTGATGGGATATTTGCGTTCCATGAATTTCCATTTATCATCCGGTGTGGTATGATTACGGTGGAGTAAATTAAACAGGCGGAAACTATATTGCTGTAGTTGCCGCCTGTTCTTTATTTGGTTAAATAAAAAAGTCTTAAAATGTAGTGTAGAAGATTTGCATTTTCAGCTTATTCTCAGGATTCGTTCCACCTTTTAACATAGCGCTTTCCATACCTAAGCTGTTGGATATTTCAACTATTTCATTGTTTGAATTGGATACTGCTTTGACAGGTATGATGACAACTCTGTTCCAGTCCGGATTTTTAGCGTCCCATTCTTTTCCGTCTTCTTCCTTTTCAGGATCTCCACCTGCTGCTGTTATGCCTTTTTTCCGTTCCTCAATGCAGTAAGTGATTAAGGGAGCGATGTTGGTAAAGGTGTATGTATTGTTACTGCTGCTATATGAACTTAAGAAAGAAGTCTTGTTATCGATAATCTTGTTTTCTTCAAAGAACGAGAACATATCTTTCTTTCTGACCATCAATACATATTGGGGGATGCCCATTTTGTATTTGGACTCTTTCTCGTTGTAGCGTGTGAATGATACATTTACACCATTTAGCGTATCTCTTTTATGTTCATTGTAAATCTCTGCAATGGGGAAAGTCGCTTCTGTAAAAATACCTGCCGGACTTTTGAGGTAAGTATGGTCCGGATCTTGGGCTAACTCTTCCAATCTGTTACCGTTACTGAAGTGGTTGGCTTGTATCACTTCCTTGGTTGCTCCAAAGAAATAGGATTTGTAAACCAACGAATCCCGCTTGCCGGAAGAACTTTCTATCAGGGCTTCAAAATTAAGATTCAGGCTTAAACCGTCAATGTATAAAATGGTTCCGTCGCCATGAGTACAGCGAATGTAAACTCCCTTTAATACATTCTTGATAAAACTTTCAGGAGTCTTGAAATACTCTTTGTTCTCCTTGTATTTGTTGAAGATGTGATCGCCTAATGAATTGGGCAATTTGATAGTCTGTATAATTGTTCTTTGCTTGACACCGCTGCTTGTGGTTGTAGTTTCATCTTTGCTTGTAGACGGACCTACTGCCGAATAGGCTTTTACAGCGATAGGCTTTCCTTTTTCGTTATAATAATCTTTAGGATCCACACTGGTATAGAAAGTGCTTAGTTCTTTTTCAGGAATAACCTTGTCCAATGTGTCAACCTGTAAGCGCATGGCATTCAGTGAGTCGCCAAAGAAAGACCCGTATTGCAGACTTATATTTACTCCGATGACTTTGGTCAGCTCTTCTTCAAATTTGAAGTTGTCCATACAGGTGAACTGTGCTATAAAGTCGGCAGTAAATTCTCCAAATTGCTCATCGGTATATCGTCCTAAATATGCAGTAC
>ERZ894244.1141-NODE-1141-length-14587-cov-16.448527_pt1 | contig 14587 bp, 11 predicted proteins | sample MGYA00380299_ERZ894244 | MGnify/ENA primary metagenome ERZ894244 (study PRJEB32331, sample SAMN06328444) | human gut metagenome | biome: human gut microbiome; feature: stool | host: Homo sapiens | collected 2014-06-26 ... | reverse complement strand
CGAGATTCAAACCGGACCCGTTCAAGGCCGAAAACTTCTACTACAATGAAGAACAAGACTTTTGTATCTGCCCCATGGGACAGAAGATGCAAAGGATAGGGACTAGACATGTGAAAACAGCATCCGGATATGTCAGCGAAAATGCCAGGTACAGAGCCATCAGATGTGAAGGCTGTCCGCTAAGATGCCGATGTTTTAAAGCAAAGGGGAACAGAACGATAGAGTTGAATCACAGACTCAGAAAATACAAGCAAAAAGCCAAAGAGTTGCTCTGCTCAGAGGAAGGGCTGAAACACAGAGGACAGAGATGCATAGAACCGGAAGCCGTGTTCGGACAAATGAAAAACAATATGAATTACAAACGTTTCCGCCATTTTGGAAAGGATAAGGTCTTCATGGACTTTGCCTTCTTTGCCATTGCCTTCAATATAAAAAAGATGTGTGCAAAAATGACTAAAGAAGGTATGGATTGGCTGATTAGACCGTTTTATGAGCTTACAGTTGTTCTATTTAGATGTTGAGAACGCATAAATCAAAGAAATCCTCAAAATATCGCAGCTTAAAAAAATGAGTCGATTTTTATAGTCAATGAAAAAAAAGAAGGCGCATCGTGTATTACGACACACCTTCGTTTATCATAAGTTGCTTGTAATAGAAGCGTTATCGTCTTTTCATTGTACGGAGGGTGTCTTTTGTTTCCTTATTTATGCGGAGAGATTCGATTGTTTTCTGTATTGCCTTGTTGTAAGTCCAATCGTCCAGTTTGCTTTGTTGCAGGTATTTCATTGTCTTTTGCGGAAATTTAATAAAGCAGATAGAGATCATCCATGCCATAGCCATGCGTGCGTAATAGGCTTCATGCTTAAATAGATCGGCATATGCTAATAATGAATCAATATGCTCTTCGTTTATATAATGGAATAACATTACAATACCGAAACGTATTTCAAATTCCTTTTGTGATTTCAGATAAGGCTGGATAAATTGCCATACGGTTTCTTTTCCTTTTCGTACGGCTGTTTTAAGTTCACTGCTAAAAATATCGCATACTGCCCAATTGTTGATTCGAGGAATAAACAGGCTTATATAGTTAATCTGTTCGTCAAGGTTCATTTTGGCTAAGCCAATAATCATTCCCTGAAGCAGGTAAGAGTGGAATTTTCGATATTTCGGATCTGCTAGTGCTTTTAGTTCTTTTCGAATGTTTTCAGCTGTAGTTGTTTTCATATAGTTTGTTTTTTACAAAAATAAGAAAAAAGAGTGTGTTTTGATTATATGTCTACTCTCTTTCTTATTTCTTTTGTCAATAATGTAGTCACTCTATTCCTTTTTTATAGATTCACAGGGTGTTATTTTGAAATACTCTTTATATCTGTTACGAAAGTTTTTTAAGTTTCTAAGTCCGATCATCTCCGGCACTACATTTACAGGACATTTTCCGCTTTCTAACAGTTCGCGGGCTTTTTCCATGCGGATACGGTAGATAAAGAATTTGGGAGCTTCTCCTGTCAGTAATTTCCATTTATTGTAGAAAGCGGTTCTACTCATACATAATTGTGAAGCTATGTCGTCAATAGTCAGGTCCTCTCTGTCTATATTCTCTAAAATGAATTCTTTTACTTTGTTGATAAATGTGAAATTAGCGTTATCTAAGTTTTTTGTTGTCTGTATCCTTATAAATTGTTCACCGAATATTTGTTGTAAAAATGCTTTTCTAAGGAAACGACTATTTCTAATAAGAACAGTTATTTCTATTTTTAAATCTTCTATATGGAAAGGAATATACAGAAATGTATCAGCCAGAGATGTCTCTCTTTTGTGACGTCGGTCTATATCAATGTGGGAGCCGTAAAGGATAATAGGAATAATGGAAGTATCTCCGGATGTTTTCAATCTTGACGATAGTTCATTTCCACTCATCCCGTGCAGTACGGTATCGCTAATGATTAAATCCGGATGTTCCTCCTTTATACTTTCCAGTACTTCTGAACCATTTTCGAAACTCTTTATAATGTAGTCTTTTGATAAATGCGCTTCCAGATAAAACCTGAAATTTTCATTACTGTCAGCAATGATAATAGTAGGCTTGGTTGAGCCTCTTTGGGGAGGAATCTTGTGGAATAAATTATCTATTTTTTTCTCTTCTTGATTTTCATTGATATGTATTCTAGGGCGTTCGGGTACATTTTTGTATGAATGCTTTAGTGGGAAATTCAATGAAACATTGTGGTTTAAATGATTGATAAGAATCTTCCCGTTGCATAATTCTGTCAGTTTTTTGCAAAATATACTTTTTGCAAAATCATATTCAAGTTCTTCCTTCCGTTTGAGCAACGGATGTCTTTTGCATTTATAGCATTGTATCAGTTTTCTATTTTCGAAGTTGTTTATGCTGATTTTCCAGTGTTCTGTACTTAGAGAGATTGAGAGTATAATTGTTTTTTTCGGTTCGGTATAGTCGATAGCGTTCTTAATAAATTTGTCGATGACTGGAGATATTTTACTTTGGTCGATCCATGCACTGGCATAATGAAATTCAGTTTTAACTTTTAATTTTACCTGCTTATTTGCGGCATGATCTTTTAGTGAATTGACTCTGTCTTTAAGAAAATATCCTAGTTCATACTCTGCAATATCTATGCTTTGGGGATGAATAAACAATTGTTTTAGGTTCATTAATCTGTATAGATGCTCATTGAGACAATCTATACTGCGTAATAGTTCCTGTCTGATTTCTTCAGGGTAATGCTTGTTGCATATCATTTGCAAAGAGATATGAATCTGAGTAATAGGAATACGTATGCTTTGAAAAGAATCTATAAAATACAGATTCTCTTCCTTCAAAAGATTTGTTTCTTTTTGCATGGTGATAAAATAGGATAAGGACCAGTATAATGAGACTCCTCCTGCTGTTAATAGAAGAATGGAGTTTAATAGATTGGGGATAGCTATTACTATAATGATAGAAGTGAGGAGTGACGTTGTTATTAAGTATTTCATATCAATTCGTTTTTTAGAAACGCCACTTAGTGGGAATTGACCCACTCCTTTTGTTTGAGAAAAAAGAGGAAGCTCACTGTAACTATGATCTCATAGTTGTACATTGATAAACTCGAGTAGAATAATGTTTGAGATTATTTACTTTTTGAAGGTCAATATCTGGAAAACGAGGTCTATATGTAGAGTCTAAATCCTAACATTTTGAATCATTTTTCAAGGAATGGTGAATTTCCTCCAAGTAACAATAATTAATAAATCAGTTTTTCTTATTTGTTGAATGTCGCATATTATGAATGCGGCACGATGTGGGAGGTGAGCGTATTGTTTGTATGGTGCTATTGAGAGAGCTCCTAATTAGCACCTGTTTGCGTTTTCTCATATATAAAGTGAATAATTATGTAAAACGTCTTTTGTTGTCAGAAGGTATCTATTGTTACTTCGGTGTAAAAATAATGATAAGTAATAATAAAAGGACCGTTTTATTATAGTAAATGACTGAATTTGGTAATATGGTATTGTAAAGGTGGTGGTTGGTGTTGTAAAATTATGTTTTGTTAATGCTGTATTCCTATCATGTTTTGTGATATATAAAAAGAGCGTGTCATATATACGTATGACATGCTCTTTGATCGTTTTATAGCAAATAAGTATTTACCTATTTTTTGCTCATATCGAAGTTGAATGTAGTAATGGGGAACTCATCTAAAGTTGTATTACCCACTTCTACCTTTGTCGCTTTTATAGCAAATTTTAATGTTTTTCCATTATAGGCAAAATCTCCTTTTTCGTCTGCCTGAACAGTTACTATCACAGTAATTTCGGTTGCTTCTTTTTCATTTGCTGTTAGTTGAGTCGAAGGATCAAATTTAATTTCTAGAGGTTCGGGTTGAAGTTGAAGTAAGATGTTATCTTTGTTTTCGTTGAAAGTAGCTGTGTAGGGAATTTTGTAATTGATATCTCCGATAGCTTTAATAATAATTTCAGCTTGGTCCGGATCTTCGATGATACTTTTAATCAGGTCGTCAACAGGAAATTTATTGATAGCAATTTCGTTGTCTTTTACTTCTGCGTTTACTTCAATTCCTACTGGTTCTTCACTTTCACCAGCATTTTCTGTGGGGATGACAGGGGCTGATTCAGTTGTCATTTTACCCAAGTAGTTTCCTTCTACGTCTTTAAGAGAATATACAGGAATATCCTCATCGTCATCATTACTACACGAAGTAAAGGTGGTAGCCAAGCTTAGTACCATTACGAATAAAACGAAACGATTAAAACAATATACTTTTTTCATTTCAATTAAAGTTTTCATACTGTTAAAAATTAGATTGTTAATTTTCAAAATTAAGGTGTACGTACAATAAGTAAATACTTGAGATATTGAAATACTGCATGAAGATAATAAAAAAGACAAATAAGAATAGTGACACTATTTTCTGAGGAAGGTGTCACTGTTTGAGTGGGATAGTGAGGCTGTCTAACAACAAAAAGATAGATGGTCTCTTTTTGGTAAAATCATCTTCTATGGTCTATGCAAATAGTAAGAGTTGTCTCATCGGTCTTTCGATAACACTCCGGAAGGGGTTCAATCTTTATTGGATTTGAGAGCTGGTTATCGGCTCTCTTTATCCGAACTCTTGTCTGTGCTGAAAACATGGTAAGTTATGTTATTGCCTGACAAAGACTTGGTGAGATTTTGAGGATGGATTATTATACGTGACAACTTGGTCAAGCAAAAAGTATTAAGCATAAAGTCATTGGAAACATTCTCCCAAATGGCTAAGTTCGCTGCTTGCGGAGGGAAAACACAAAGCGTCTTTAATCAATGTTGTAAGAGCCAATATCATAGCAATGTCTTTTTCCGTGATACGAAAGTAAATTCCATTCTATTGGTCGTATAATAAAAAGTTCTTAATTTTGAAAATGTCTTATGTTTAGGAAGTAGCTATATACTTCTGATGAGCAGTTACTTGCATATACAAACTTACCCAAGAATACGTTGATGTTAGTAAACTTGGGTAAGATTTTATAGATCTGCTCTGATACTAAAGAATATCAGTTTAAATATCAATATGTATCTATTATTTCTTTAATACTATTCATGTTGTTTATCACTTTTCTTTCCTCAAAAATACCAAATAAAAAGTCGTTTGTCAAGTGTTTCAGAAGAAAAGCTGATTATTCATTGAACCAATCTATTTTCTTTGAGAAATACATCACCATTGCCAGGATAATAAATAATCCCAAGCTGCCTGTCAACAGAGCAAAAGTCTCTAACTGGATAAGGACAAATATATAAAGATAGAGTACTCCCAATAACCCAGACATGATTAATGAAGGTTTCTTTCTCTTGGTGATGCCAAACATATATCCGCCTACCAGTATAATAGTCAGTGTAGCAGATAACAGATAGGCAGGGTTGAAGCCGATGTGTTCGGAGAAGGAGAGGAGCAAACTGTAAAATAGACAGAGTGCCAATCCCACTAACAAATACTGTAAAGCATGAATACGGGTTTTATTCATAATTTCAGTGAAGAAGATAACGCCGAATGTCAACAGGATAATCAGGATAGCATACTTTGCGGAACGCATGGATTGCTGATACTGCTCTACCGGAATCTTGAAATTGACGCCGAAACTGGAATTATCTATATTTTTAATATTAAAATTGGTATAGTCAATCATTACTTGTGAGTAATTCCGGTTCAAGTTCAAGACTTGCCATTGTGCCGAAAATTCTTTCTCGGTAATATCCCGGTTATTGGGTAAATAGCTTCCTGTAAAGCTCGGTGTGTTCCAATTGGCTTTCAAGTCGACGCGGGTTGTTTTACCCAATGGGATGAAGTTAATGGATTGCGAGCCTTTCAGTTTGATTTTTACTTCGTAAGGCAATTTCTTATTGTTCTTCAGTTCCGATAAATCCGCAATGGCATGTACGCCCGTATTATCAATCCCTCTGTTATCCATTCCCGGCTCAAATACATAGACGGAATCTCCGAAGGTGATACTAATCTGTTCGCTGATACCACGCATGTCGGTCAGATTCAGACAAATAGCGGCTCTGTCGAATTGCAGTTGCCCCATATCTATTCTACTCTTTATCAGTTCTTCCGAGCTGAAAGAACCTTTCAGAGTCAGTTCCGATTGATACACATTGACTTCATAGAGACTTCTTTTCAGGATTTCGGTCTTTAGTTGCCCGTTAATCAAAAGCTCGTCGGGGAAAAGTATCAGGTCTTTGATTGACACCTTCTTTTCTCCGTTGTTCTCTGTAACCACCGGATATTGGATATTCAGATAAGGGCCGGTGACGGTCTGTGCGAGACTCCATTTCTCGCTTACCTCATTGATTGCTTCTTCCTGCGTGCGTCCCCGTTCGGAAATAAGATTTTCAATCATGAACATAGGAATCATCAGAAGAAGGATTAATCCCCCGATGATGACCACTTTGATTGTTTTGGAGAAACGGTGAAGGCATCCCATAGGTTGCTGTGCCTGTTGCTCGTTTGAATTTTCATTGAAACCGTCCATAAGCTGATAGTGTTTAGATGAATGAATTATTTTGATTTTAAAAATTGCTCCAGAGCTTCAATATGAGATTTGAAAGCTTCCCTGCCTTGCGAAGTCGCTTGAAAGGCAGTTCGCGGCTTTCGTCCGACAAAACTTTTGTTGCATACGATATATCCCAGTTCTTCCAGGGCACGGGTATGACTGGCAAGGTTGCCGTCGGTCAATGCGAGCTGTTCTTTCAGAAAATTGAAATCAGCTTCCTCATTCACCATCAGAACAGCCATGATACCCAGTCGTACCTTGCTTTCGAATGCTTTATTAATATATTGGAATGATTCTATCATTTATGATTTCTTTCTTTCGTAATGTAAATAGAACAATATGCCATAGAGGATATGGAAACCACCGAAACCTATCGTCCAGAACAGAAGTGAATGACCCGCCCAGAAACAGTCGACAGCGCCCAGGCAAATGAAAGCATATCCCAGCCATGCCACGCTGGAATAGGTAAACTTGGATGCATTGACCAACGCCAGTCCGTAGAATAGAAGCATGACAGATGCCAGAATATCATAATACTCGTGCATCAGGATAGAAATACACACAATGCCGCCTGTCAGCATCGGAAGCGAAAAATTCCATAATGCCCGATAGGTGAGCCGGCTGAAAAAACTCTGTCCTGTCTTTTTGGATTTACAGTAAGACAGGATACCGGCAGTAACGGCTGCGGCTGCCAATACCGATAAGGCTATTATAACCATAAATTCCAATGTGACGATTAAATACGTCTCTGGTGTGATAACTAGTGTCGCGATGTACGCGCCAGCCAATGCGTAAATGCCTGCCAGGATTGCGGCAAGCCCACTAACAGAGATAAACTTTGAGGACTTTTCCATCAACTCTTTTATCTCATTTACCGATTCTAATGCTTTATCTTTATTCATGTAAAAAGTACTTTGTAATACAAAGTAAAATAAAACATTTAAGATGAACAAGATTTTATCTGATTATTTCAATAAATAGGTTCAAAAAAGAAGTTGGATAGATGAAATTAGTCAAATATTTGACTAATTCGACGAAGATACGTATCTTTGCGCCTGAAAAGGTAAAAACGATAATAAAAATGAGAGAAGGAGCGGAGTTCAGAGAACTCATGTTGCAGGTTGTCCGTACACGTATGGCTTTTCGTCGGTCTATGCAACGAACATTAAAGAAGAATAATGCAGGTATTACATTTGAGATGCTTCAAGTATTGAGCAGTTTATGGCACGAACAAGGCATCAGCCAGCAGATATTGGCGGAGCGTATAGCGAAAGATAAAGCATGCCTGACTAACTTGATGAACAACCTGGAAAAGAAAGGATACGTCTGCCGGAAAGAAGACCCGAACGACCGTCGTAATAAACTGGTATTTCTGACTCCGGCGGGTGAAGAGTTTAAAGAGCAGATTCGTCCGGTTTTAGACCAGGTTTATGTATATGCAGAATACATTATCGGTATTGAAAGTATTGAAACCATGTTGTCTGAATTAAACAGTGTTTATGATGTTCTTGAAAAAATATAAACTATATCCGGTCATTTTATTCAGCCTGTTTTCTTTTCCCCAATTGATGCACGCACAAACAGACTCTTTATTTCTTACTGTCGACCAGCTCTTTGAACGGGGCGTACAATATAGCCTGCAACTTCAGGCGGATGCAATGAAAGAATCTATGGCGCAGGAACGGACACGGACTGCAAGAACTGCGCGACTACCGGAACTACAGATTGGACTGAAAGGCGGATTCGTCGGTCAACCCGTCGTTTGGGAACGGGGACTGTCCGCACCTCTCTACCCGGACGCGCCGGACTGGTCACAAAATTATGCGATTGATTTGGCGCAACCTCTCTATCAGGGCGGTAAAATCCGAAGTGCTATCCATAAGGCGGATATTGAAAAGCAAGTCGCCGAATTGCAGACTTTGATCGACCGGGCGGAGATTAAACTGAAACTGCTGAATCAGTATATGAATCTCTTCAGCCTCTTTAAGCAGCATGAGATACTGATGCGAAACATTGAAGAATCGGAACTTCGGTTGTATGATATACGGCGGATGAAAAAGGAAGGGCTGATTACTAATAATGATGTATTGCGAAGTGAGATGCAGTTGACTAACGACCGCCTGTCTTTGCAGGAAACGGAAAACAGTATTGTGCTTGTATCGCAGCAACTCGATATTCTGTTGGGGCAGGACGAGAATGTATTATTGCGGCCGGATACTGCCCTGCTTTATCAAGCAGTTGCCTTGCAATCTTATGATGATTATATCGTTCAGGCTTATGCGAACAACCCGGTGATGAAATTGCTTCGTGCACAAACGGAACTGGCAAGGAATGAAATCCGTTCAACCAAGTCTTTCTCATTACCCGGTATATCGTTATATGCATCGAATACATTGGCACGCCCTGTCTCGCGTACCTTGGCGGATATGTACAATAACAACTGGAATGTGGGCGTATCGGTTTCTTATCCTTTATCCTCATTGTATAAGAACAATCATAAAATAAAAGAGAGCAAAATGAGGATGTCTTTGCGGAAGAACGAGGAAGAGCAGAAAATGCAGGGAATCCGCATGGAAGTACGTTCCGCATTCTTACGGCATCGGGAAGCCATGCAGAGGGTAGAGGCTTTGAAACTATCCGTCCGGCAGGCGGAAGAAAATTATCGTATCATGCAGAACCGCTATCTGAATCAACTGGCTATCTTGACTGACTTGCTCGACGCAAATTCCGTCCGTCTGAATGTCGAGTTGCAGTTGGTTACTGCACGCACCCGTGTGATTTATACTTATTATCAACTTCAGAAGGCTTGTGGCCGTCTTTAATATACAAAACAGATATGGCAAATCAATTGAAAGAAAAACAGAAGAAGCTGAAAAAGCTCAGAACCCGCAATATTATTTTAAATTTGGTATGTATCTGTCTGGCAGGTTCCGGCCTTTGGTGGACTGCCACTTATTTTTGGCGTTATGTAAATTATGAAGTGACGAATGACGCTTTTGTAGACCAATATGTAGCGCCCCTGAATGTACGGGCTTCGGGCTATATAAAGGAAGTGCGTTTTAAAGAGCATCAATATGTGCGTCAAGGCGATACTGTGCTGGTGCTTGATAACCGTGAATATCAAATTAAGGTGAAGGAAGCGGAAGCAGCTTTGCTGGATGCGCATGGTTCGCAGGAAGTGCTTCATTCGGGCATTGAGACTTCCCATACGAATATCGCTGTGCAGGACGCTAACATTGCCGAAGCAAAAGCGAAACTTTGGCAACTGGAGCAGGATTATCATCGCTTTGAACGTTTGTTGAAAGAAGAATCTGTCCCGGAGCAACAGTTTGAGCAAACTAAAGCTACCTATGAAGCGGCAAAGGCGCGTTATCAGGCATTGGTTGCTCAGAAACAGTCGGTACTCTCGCAATATACGGAAACAAGCAAGAAAACAACGAGTGCGGAAGCCGCCATTTTGCGCAAGGAAGCAGACCTCGACTTGGCTAAACTGAATTTGTCTTATACGGTTCTTATCGCTCCCTATGACGGATACATGGGCAGGCGGACTTTGGAACCCGGTCAGTATGTACAGACCGGACAAACCATTTCTTATCTGGTACGCAACAAGGACAAATGGATTACCGCCAATTATAAAGAAACGCAGATTGCCAATATCTATATCGGCCAACAAGTGCGTATAAAAGTGGATGCAGTGCCCGGAAAGATTTTCCACGGAGAAGTTACCGCTATCTCCGAAGCGACAGGTTCCAAATATTCATTAGTTCCTACGGATAACTCCGCCGGAAATTTTGTAAAGGTACAACAGCGGATACCGGTACGGATTGAACTGGAAGATGTCTCTTCGGAAGAAATGGCACAGTTGAGAGCCGGTATGATGGTAGAAACAGAAGCTCTGCGCAAATGATAACGATGAAAGAGTTGGAAGCACCTATCCGCCAATGGGTGCCCGATTGGCTCGGACTTGTCAGTATCTTCGTCGTGATTCTTCCTGTCACTATGCTCAATGGTTCTTATACGGGTAGTATGCTTGAAGTTTCGAATACACTCGGTACGAATTCGGAAGATATAACAATGGGATATTATGCCGCTTCGGCAGGCATGGCTATCGCGTATCCCATTATTCCTAAAGTCCTGGCTGCCTTTTCCGTGAAATCGCTGTTGTTGATTGACTTGATACTGCAATTCTTCCTGAGTTGGGTTTGCGCCCGTACGCAGAATGCTGATATTCTGATTGTTTGCAGTTTTGCCGTCGGTTTCCTGAAAGGTTTTCTTATGCTGTGGTTTATCCGTTACGCCCAAAAGATTTTCAGCCGGAAGAATGTGCGTAGCGAGTTTTATTCTTATTTTTATCCGTTAGTGTACGGTGGGGGACAGGCTTCGATGTTGGTAACCGCTCTGTTGGCATATCATTATAACTGGAAATATATGTATTACTTTATGATGATACTGATTTTGATAGCTATCTTGTTTGTTATCATCTGTTTCCGTCATAACCGCCCCATTAAAGCCGTTGCCTTGTCCGACTTGCATATTCGGGAGATGTTTGTTATATCGACCGGACTGTTGATGTTGATGTACGTTATCAATTATGGAAAAGTGCTCGATTGGATGGCGTCCGGCAAGGTATGCGCATATATCATCATAGCTCCTATGTTGATTGCCTTGTTTATCTGGTATCAGAGCCATTCGGAGAAACCTTATGTAAGTCTTGCACCCTTATTTCAGGCTAAAGCGATTGTCGGCTATCTTTATATGATGCTTGTCATGTTTTTCAGTACATCAACCACCTTATTGACTAACTATCTGACTATTATTCTGAAAGTGGACACTACGCATACCTATTCCCTTTATATCTATCTGCTTCCCGGGTATATAGTCGGTGCGTTTATCTGCTTCTGGTGGTTTCGCTGGCAGCGTTGGCGTTTCCGCTTTCTGATAGCGGGGGGAATGAGTTGCTTTGTGATTTTCTTCGGTATCCTGTATTTCGGCATCTCTCCGAATAGCACTTATGAAATGTTATACCTGCCCTTATTCTTTCGTGGCTTGGGAATGTTGACTTTGATTATAGCTTTCGCCTTGTTTGCCGTAGAAGATTTGAATCCGAAATTCTTATTGTCGAATGCTTTCTTTCTGATTATTTTCCGTTCCGTATTGACGCCCATTATGGCTACTTCGTTTTATAGCAATGTACTGTACCGGCTGGAACAAAAATATATGTATTCTTTGTCGGAGACTATAACGACTGCCGACCCACTGGCAGCGTCACGGTATAGCCAATCTTTGAACAACGCACTGGCGCAGGGGCACGGAAATGCCGAGGCGGCACAACTGGCTACTAATTCTTTATATACCACCTTGCAACAGCAAAGTCTATTGCTCGCACTGAAAGAAATACTGGGCTATCTGCTGGTTATATCAATCATCATTGCTGTTGTTTCCCGTTTTATTCCGTTCCATAAGACACTCCGTGTCACATTTAAAAGAACAGGCGACGATATGGTTTAATTTGTCCTTCGCGGATTTTGATGAATGGTAATGTAATGATTGTTAGTGAATTTTTATATCTTTATGGTAAAATCTAAAATATGGAGACAAAGAAAATAATCTCAAAAAAGAAAGGCTTTTTCGAACTATTGCTTGTGACTGATGGGCAAGGATATATGATTGATCGATATTGGGAACGTGGTGGTATATTCGTTCTTTTACTATTTATATTGTCAGTACTGCCATATTCATCGAAAGCCCAGATGTCGTCTGATAGCCTCGTCCAAAAAATAGCCGGATATATTGATGCTATACAGAATTTTGGGGATGTACTGCCGCAAGAAAAAGTCTATTTACACTTTGATAATACCAGTTATTATCAGGGAGATCCTATTTGGTTTCAATGCTATGTCGTCACACCCGGACTGAACCATCCGACGGAGCTAAGTAAAACACTCTATGTAGAATTGTTGAATCCTGGTGGTGAGATAATTTCAAAACGAGTATTACCTATACGGAACGGTCGTTGTCACAGCAGTTTCGAATTGATGCAACTTCCTTTCTATTCCGGTTTTTATGAAGTCCGTGCCTACACGAAATATATGTTGAATTTTGGGGAGGAGATTATTTTCTCACGCGTTCTTCCTGTTTTTGATAAACCTGCTAATCCGGGTGAATATAAAGAGAAAAATATACAAAAGTATGCGGTTTACAAGTATCCGCAGACCAGAAAGAAAGCAATGAAGGCAAAAAAGGTTAATTTAAAGTTCTTTCCTGAAGGAGGAAATTTGGTAAAAGGTGTTCCTTCACAGGTTGCTTTTGAAGCAACTGATGCTTACGGAAATCCCATAACGCTCTTTGGTAGGATTATCAATCGGAGAAAAGAAGAAATCGGTCATTTTGCCACTATACATGAAGGGCGGGGCGTATTTACTTATATACCTACCGGTGAAGACGCTGACAAAGCCGAAGTGGAGCTTGGTGGAAAGAAGTATCGCTTTGACTTAGTGACCGTAGAACAAAGAAAGAGTTGCTATCCGGTTCAATACATTATTGAATGGGGATAGCAACTCTTTTTCATCTATATCGGTGATCTTTTTATAAAGTAACGCCTGTCTTGAAGATAGCTATTTCGCGATAACCTTTCTTTTCATTGTTAACGAATTCACCGTTCGCCACTTTGATAACGTAGTCGATAAAACGTTCGCAAGTCTTTTCCATTGGTTCGTTCTCAACGATTACTCCTGCATTGAAGTCAATCCAACCCGGTTTGTTCTTCGCTAGATTTGAATTGGTGGAAATCTTCATTGTCGGGACAAAGGTACCGAAAGGCGTGCCACGTCCGGTAGTGAAAAGTACCATGTGACATCCGCAAGCGGCAAGGGTAGTAGCGGCTACCAGGTCATTGCCCGGAGCAGAAAGCAGGTTAAGTCCTTTCTTTTGCAGGCGTTCGCCGTAAGGCATTACACCGGACACATAACTCTTACCACATTTCTGTGTACATCCTAAGGCTTTTTCTTCCAATGTAGAGATACCGCCGGCTTTGTTTCCCGGAGACGGATTTTCACCAACAGGCTCTCCGTGTGACAGGAAGTATTCTTTGAAATCATTAATCAAATGTACTGTCTGTTCGAACAAGCCTTCGTCTGAACAACGGTTCATTAAGATAGTCTCTGCACCAAACATTTCCGGCACTTCGGTCAGGACACTCGTACCGCCTTGTGCAATCAGGAAGTCGGAGAACATACCCAATAGCGGATTGGCTGTAATGCCGGAGAAACCGTCAGAACCACCACATTTCAGACCCACACGGAGTTCAGACAAAGGAACATCGGTCCGTTCATCTTTGGATACTTTGGCATACAATTCACGCAGAATTTCCATTCCTTCTTCATATTCATCACCTACTTTTTGAGTTACCATGAATTTTACACGGTCTTTGTCGTACTCACCTAGAAATTCACGGAATACATCCGGCTGGTTATTCTCGCACCCCAGACCTACTACCAACACCGCACCTGCATTGGGATGAAGCACCATGTCACGAAGAATCTTTTTCGTATTTTCATGGTCGTCGCCAAGCTGTGAGCAGCCGTAGTTATGTGGGAAAGCAACGATTGCATCCACGCCTTTTCCTGCTGTTTCACGGCGCAGTCCTTCTGCTAATTGTCCGATAATACCATTTACGCAACCGACAGTCGGAATGATCCATATTTCATTTCTTACGCCGACATCGCCATTCTTGCGGCGGTAGCCTTTGAAGGTTAAGTCTTTATGAGGGATATCCAAAGAGACCTGAATCGGATTATAGGTATATTCCAGTAATCCGGCGAGGTTCGTTTTGATATTCGTTTCGTTCATCCAGTCGCCTTGTTTCTTTGCCATTAGGGCGTGTCCGATAGGATAGCCGTATTTAATGACGTTTTCGCCTTCGGAGAAGTTCTTTAATGCGAATTTGTGTCCTGCGGGGATGTCTTCATTTAATGTAATCTCTATTCCATCTACGGAGAGATATTCTCCTGCCGGGAGGTTAACAATGGCAACGGCA
>ERZ894244.1118-NODE-1118-length-14811-cov-8.575359_pt1 | contig 14811 bp, 13 predicted proteins | sample MGYA00380299_ERZ894244 | MGnify/ENA primary metagenome ERZ894244 (study PRJEB32331, sample SAMN06328444) | human gut metagenome | biome: human gut microbiome; feature: stool | host: Homo sapiens | collected 2014-06-26 ... | reverse complement strand
CTTGCCATTACGAAGCACAGCTTTCCGGCACGGAGCAGTAGGCTTCCACGAACCACTTGCCCTGTTCAAGCCAAAGATTCCGCTTCTGCCCGCAGATCATGCAGGTGAAGCACTGCCCCTTCCCGCCAAGGCGCGATGTGCCACGCCTGACAGCCAAAACACGGTCGATTCCATAGATATGGCTTTTGTCGTAGTTGATGGCAAGAGGGCGGATCTTGCCATCAGGTGTAAAGCGAACGTCCACTTCAACGTATCTCTTTTCACGGTGGAGCTTGTTGTCATCACGCATCGAGGGGCCTCCTTCTCATTTTTTAGGTTGTTTTGCAATGGTTTAATTTGGGCTTTTTAACACCAAATTGGTGTTTCCGGCTCGATTATACCGCGATTAGTTTTAGTTGTCAACTACAAATTTACGAAAATATTTTCGAAGTCCTGTCGATTTTACTTAAACCACGCGCCACAACGCAATTCACAACCGTTAGTGTTCCTTCACCCCCATTTTCTCCTTAACCTTGTCCGGCACATCGATCAGACCAAAGCGGTAGAACATCCCATAGATATACGACACGCCCCGGATATCTCCCAGCGCCTTGGGTCTGTCCACTATCTCTCCGATTTTACTGATATTGTGATACGCCAGCGTCACGGAACTCCAAGCAAGGCTCTTGCTGTCCTCTCTGCGGTCGATCCACAGCTCCTTGGTGAACTCATCTCCCCTGCCCTTTTTCAGCGTATATGTAAAGGGCAAGCCGGACAGAGTCTTGAACTTATATCCACGAAAATCCGCCACACACTTCCAGAGGTTCACTTCGCTGGGGTTCTTCTTCAGCGCAACCACAGCTCGGTAGTGACGCTGCCGCTCTGCCCCGGCACTGATATTCGCTGCCTCAGCTTCCTCCGGGAAGTACACGCCTTTCTCATACGGCAGATAAGAGGTCACAGAAGGGCGGGACAGCTGCAAGGCAGACATGGTGGAGGTGACCGCAGCAGAATAACTCTGCGTACTTCTGAAAGAATCGAACGTCCGCTGGACGAGCTTCGCCGTGTCCGACTCGTAGACCCCGGCTGTGATGAGCAGCTTCCGAACCTTGATAGGGTTGAGGGCTAGTGCGTCTGCAATGGCTTGCAGGGGCATTTTGTCCGTATAAAGGTTAGCAGCCGCTTTCATCTGCTGTGCCAGGTTCTTGGCTGCACTGTACTCTGGCTTTGATGGTTTTCGCCCACCGCCGGGCTTGCGGGCACGTGTATTACCCATTAAATTTCACCTCGTTTTAATTTCCGTCATAAACTATATATCGTGCTGAAGAATACGCCGTGTGGACTTCTGGAATTCAGTCCACACGGCGTATTGCTTTATTTCAGTTTTTCGAGAATCTCATCAGCCGTCATGCCGGATGCAAGCAGTTTCTTCAGCACAGCTTCAGCCTCGACCTTCTTAGCAGCTTCGGTAGCCTTCGCCTCAGCGGTAGCCTTCTTGGCCTCCAGCTTTGCGATTGCCTTTTCGGTCTGCTTAATCTCCGCTTTCTGCGGCTTTAGACTTTCACGCAGTGACTTGATGTCCTCCTTCAACTCTTCAATGTGGGCGACAGTCTTGGCAGCCCCTTCCTCCAAGAGAGCCTTGTCCTTCTGTAGCTTTGCGATCTGTGCATCAAAGTCGGTAGATATGGTAACACGGTTCTTGCTGCCTTTGGTTCTGGCCATACTCCGATAAGATTATGTGAGATTGGATGTTAGTATAGCACTGTGGGAATGAGTTAGCAACGTATTTTCACTCATAAATAGTAGCTATCAATTATTTTCAAAATAGGAGAAATATCGTCATGAATGCAATTATCCTGTGGTATATGTATCGTCACACGATCAGTATCTTCTTTGTAACAAATGCCACTCGATACTTTCCTCAAGTCAGCATAATACATAGGACGTGCATTCCTCAACGAAACATATATGATAATTACTGGAATACGATCCTGTTTAGCATAATGAAGGTTGGATACCGATATACTTCCGCAGGAAACTACAGGAGATCTTTTCAGTGGGACGATTACAGAATCCGTCCCCTTAATCTGCAGAAAAGCAATTTTACCAGTAGGGACACCGCCATCGAAGCACTCAATTAGAGCATCAATGCCATAGTCTCGCTCTGATAGCTCCCTAAAAATATAGTCGCCATTATCTCCAAAACTATTTATTCTGCTTCGAACACAGTCCTTTGAATTTAGTTCTATAACATGTGTTGATGTTCTAGCCATTTTTGCTTTCTTTCTTCTTGGCTTCCTTGAATACTGTATACTCTTTTCTGAAACAGTTATTCATGTGATGGATAATAAGACACGCAAATGCCAAAACAACTACGATCAAAATCAACCATCCCAGAAATTCTCCAACCGTATCTACACTCACAAATGAATTGACCGATTGAAAAGCAAAGGCTATTACTACCAATGTAATTCCGAATCTCGCTTGCTCTCTTTGTACCAGTAAAGATTCATCTGCTTTTAAAAGAGCTCCCATCGTCAACGACTTATAAACGTCTCCCGGCCTCAATTTTAGGATGCTCAATACCGCCCATACTGTTCCCCAAACATTGATGAGTGAATATATAATTGAAAGAATATTTTGCATCATATTATATTATTATCCCTTCGTCCGCCACAGCACCCATGCTGTGTTGTCTGCCGCCCACCACGTAGAGGTGTGCAAAGTTCCGAGCGACAAAACCGTGAGAAATTTCCCACGGCTCAAATATAATCCTTTAAAAATTAGTTTTCAAGGGTACAGGTGAAATATACATCAACCCGTATGCTGCATCAAGGCTGCGTTCAGACCGCGTAGCCCTTGTTCTTGATGACCTCCACGACCTGAGAGACATACTTCTGGCAGATGTCGTGGTCGGGAGCCTCCACCATCACACGCACAACAGGCTCCGTGCCGGACTCACGCACCAGAATACGACCGGTATCGCCCAAAGCCTCGGCCACTGCCTTGACGGCCTCCTGCACCGCCGGGTCGTTCTGTGCAGCCTTCTTGTCGGTCACACGAACGTTCTCCAGAACCTGCGGGTAGATCTTCAGCGGCTCAGCCAGCTTGCTCATGGGCATCTTCTTGGCCAGCATGACTTCCATCATCTTCAGGCTGGTCAGGATACCATCACCGGTGCTGGCGTACTTGGAGAAGATGATATGGCCGCTCTGTTCACCACCGATACGGCAGCCGTTTTTAGCCATGTACTCGTAAACATACTTGTCGCCTACTGCGGTCTTAGCGTAACCAATGCCCTGCTCGTCAAAAGCCTTGTACAGACCGAAGTTGGACATAACAGTGGTGACCACCGTATTGGTCAGCAGCTTGCCACGCTCCTTCATGTAGCAGCCGTAGATGTACAGAATATGGTCGCCAGTGATGACATTGCCCTTTTCATCCACGCACAGGCAGCGGTCGGCATCGCCGTCATAAGCGAAACCAACATCCAGACCCTTCTCTACCACGAACTTCTGCAAGCCCTCAATGTGGGTAGAGCCAGCGTTGTTGTTGATGTTCGTACCGTTCGGCTGTGCATTGATGACGTAGGTGTCAGCACCCAGCGCATCGAACACAGACTTAGCGATGTTCCATGAACTACCGTTGGCGCAGTCCAGACCGACCTTGACGCCCTTAAAGGAATAGACACCGAGGCTAATCAGATAACCCATGTAGCGGTTGCGACCAGAAACATAGTCCACCGTGCAGCCGATGTGCTCACGATGGGCGAAGGGCAGCTCAGGCCAGTCCTTATCGAATACATGAAGCTTTCCGTCAATGTAATCCTCGACTAACAGCAAGATCTCCTCTGGCATCTTCTCGCCATAGCAGTCGATCAGCTTGATACCGTTGTCGTAGTAGGGGTTGTGGCTGGCAGAGATCATGATGCCGCAATCAAAGTTATCCACGCGGGCGATGTAGGCCACACTGGGCGTAGTAGTGACGTGGAGCAAATAAGCATCTGCGCCGGAGGCGGTCAGACCTGCGACCAGACTATACTCGAACATATAAGAGCTACGGCGAGTGTCTTTGCCGATGACGATACGAGCAGGCTCGTTGTTGCCGTTGCGTTCACGCAGGGCATTATAGTACCAGCCTAAGAAGCGGCCTACCTTATAGGCATGATCTGCCGTTAATGCAATTCCAGCTTCGCCACGGAAGCCATCGGTTCCAAAATACTTTCCCATTATAGTTTTTTCCTCATCCAAAGAGTGAATTGACGAATATATGCTTTAGCCGAGATAGACTCTCGTTGCCTGCTGCTCACCACGGAGAGGTAGCATACTTGAGCAGCACAGCCATGTGGATTAACACATGGCCGATAAATCCTCGAAAACGCAGAGTTGTTTATCACGGAAGATTTTTTTCTATGAACTCAGAAACTATCTTTTCGTATTTCTCTGGATTTGTTCTATAGCATTCCTTATGTGTTGCACCAGAAACTATATATAAGTCTTTTTCGCCTTGACAACTGTCATAAATCTTATATGCCATCGACAGAGGTGCTCGATTATCTTTATCACCATGAATAATTAGAATTGGCACATTTGTCTTTGATACCGCTACGCTTGCATCTGCGTCTTTCAAGTCAAAATGGCCCCAGATTTTTGTTCCCACATTTACCATCTGAGTAAATATATCACTTAACAATTCATAACGCAGTTTATTCTTGCTCCCTACCTTTATCATTTCTAAAGGCGTTGTAAAGCCCGCACCATCAATGATTCCACAAACAGACTTTGGTAAATTCAAGTCACTACTCATCAATACGGCAGCCCCGCCCATAGAAAATCCCATAAGATATATAGGCACCTGTTCTCCAAATTCAGAAGCCACCCAATTTGCCCAGTCACAACAGTCATATCTTTCCAACACACCAAGTGTCGAAATATTTCCTCCGCTCTCACCATGTGCTCGCAAGCTTACTAGTAGGAGGTTCCATTTATGCTCTTCTGTAATTCTGTAAATTGGCACTCCACATATATAGCTATCAGACCAAAGTCCATGAAAAAAGATGATAATTGGTGCATTTTTCTTTCTTTCAAAATAATGGCCGACTAATTTCACTCCATCAGATGCCGTGATCGTAATCTCCCTATTTGGCTCATTCTTTATCTTGTACGCTTCTGTTATTATTTTATACTGCCATTCATCAGCGATTTCTAAATCCGGCCAGTGTATTTCTCTTCTCAGGCAGGCTTTCTGAAAAGAGCATTTACTTATTCCCAGCAGTGTCAATATTCCAATACTTAAAATCAACAGGATTATTAAAATTTGCCTTCTATTTACGCATATTTTCATCATCGCAATTCCCATACATTGTATCAATTTATTTGTTTTGATACGTTTCCAACTCTGCTTGATACTTTTTGGCATCCTTCAAGAAGCTCGCCGCAATCATCACGATGACTGCGCCAATCGGGAATGCCGCCACGATGCTGACCGACTGCAGGTTGTTCATAGAGCTTTCCGCAAACAGCAATGCAATGGGCAACAGAATCAGCAGGATGCACCACATCAACTGGATGCCCTTATTGGGCTGTTCATCATCCTTGAGGGTGTGGTAGCTGTAGCAGGATGCCGTCAGTGCGATAGAATCAAAGGATGTTGCGTAGAAGGCGATCATCGTAATCAGAACAGCCACCATAACGACCGGCGCACCCGGCATAGTTTTGATCATATCCACGATCATGCCGTACATATCGCCGTTTTCCAGATACTTCGCGATAAAATCCGCCTTGTCAGTCATTTGCAGTCCCATGGAGTAGTTACCCAGCACAATGAAGCTGGTCAGTGTAGAGCCCACGCCAAACACATAGCCGCCCAAAATTGTCTGGCGTACCGTTCTGCCACGGGAAATGCTGCCAATAAAAAACGGTGCCGCCACACACCAAACCATCCAGTAGGCCCAATAATAAATGGTCCAGTTTTGGGGGAAGTTGGAGGTACGCAGCGGGTCGGTAAAGGTGGAAAGGTCGATGAAATTCTGCATCATCCGTCCCAGCGAGGAAAAACCGGTTTCGATAATATACCGGGTCTCGCCGCCAAACAGGAGGACAAAGGCAAGCAATCCAAAGAAAAGATAGATGCAGACATTGGCCAATTTGCTGATACCCTTGAAGCCATGCAGCAAAGAGTAAGTATACACGGCGCAAGTGATCAACAGGATGATAATATTGATGACCGTGCGACTGACAGCAACATGGAATAGCTCTCCGATGATGGTTGCCATCAGCGGTGTTGCTACGCTGAAAGTAGTGGCTGTACCCGCCAGCAAAGCGAACACCGCCAGCAGGTCAATGATGCGACCTGCCCAGCCATCGGTGTGCTTGCCCAGAATCGGGCGGCAGGCTTCCGAGTATTTCTGGCGGGTTCTTTTTCTTACGTGCAGCATAAAGCCGAATGCTACCGCCAGCACCAGATAGAAGCCCCACGGGATAAAGCTCCAATGGAACAAGGGATATACCCCTGCCCAGTCCTGAATGCTGCCCATCTCTGCCAGATGGGGGTCGGTTGCATACAGCACCCATTCCGAAAAAGAGTAAAACAGGATATCCGCAGCAAGACCGCAAGTAAACATCATGGAGCCCCATGCAAAGAAGGAATACTGAGGCTTTTCGTTGGGTTCACCCAGAACAATATCCCCGTACTTCGAACACGCAATGTACAGTGACAGGATGAAAATACCCAGTCCGATCACCAGATAATAGGTGCCAAAGGTATCTCCGAAAAAGAACCGAATCTGGCTCAGGACGGCGTTAGACTGTTCAGGCGCCAAGAAGAACAGGATGCACAGAGCCACCACAATTGCCAAGGGTACCAATGTTATCATCCAATCAATTTTCCCACGCACTCTCTTTGGATTCATTTATCCTTCCTCCGCATATTTTTTATAGCTGGAATCCAGAGCAACCAGTTCGCTGAAGTTGTCCACCTCGATGATATCGTCCTGATTCATCGGACGGATTCCCAGTTGATATTCTTCCGGATAGCAGAACAGTGCCACATCATCCCAGTAAATCTGACGATTCTGCTTCTGTTCAAACTCGATTTCCAGATGGTGCTTCAGTCTTTTTCCGTCCTCTGCTGTCCAGCGAGAAATGCTATATAACTGCCATCCACCCTTGCCGCCTGTGCGGCTGCAGGAGATCACGATGCCATCTTTTACCGTTTGCAGCCACTCGTCCGTTTCCTCGTCCGTCCATACGCTGTTGTAGCCGGAACGCTCAAACTCCGGAGCCAGAATATCCGGGTTATAGATAATTTGATCGCCATCCAGAATGATCGCATTTTCGATGTGATCTCTTGCTACATACAGGGATGCGATATTGTTGCAGGTATCATAGTAGGGGTTTTCAATCAGTCGAACGCCAGGATACTCTGTCACCAGCGGAGCGAACTGTTCTTTCAGATAGCCCACCACGATGTATATCTCCGAAATGCCGTTTTTGTGCAGCCCCTCAATTACCGTATCGATCATCCGCTTGCCATTTACTTTGACCAGCGGCTTCGGCGTTGTCAGCGTGACCGGGTGCATCCGGTTTCCCAACCCTGCCGCCATAATAATGGCTCTTTCTACTTTAGGCATTTTTCTGTGCCCCACTTTCCCCTGATTTCTTCAGTTCATCCTGAACGATTCTGTAGTAGTCTTTTGCGTAGCGATACTGCCGCAGAGAATACTCGCCAAATTCCACACCCAGATTCCGCTTATACTCGCACCAGTTGCTCCACAGCAGACCACAGGCAGCGATGTAGCAGTAAATCTTAATCCGTGTCGCATCATCGCAACCGTCTGTAAAATATGCCGCAATCAAGCGATCCACCTGCCGCTTATTGTAAAGCGAATAAATGCAGAACATTGCGATATCCACATGGGGATCCTGCATACCCGCATACTCCCAGTCGATCAGACGAATTTCCTCTTTTCCATCCTTCTGGACAAACAGGAAATTGTCAGGAACTGCGTCAATATGCGTCAAAATCTTCTCACCAGTGTGAGCATCAATATAAGGCTTCAAGGACCAGACATTCGCCTTGGTTTTCTCATAATCCTTGTAAACAGAAGGAGTACCATTCCACAGCGTTTCGTAGAACTCCATCTGCCCGAAAATATCAAATTCATGCGCCACCTTCAGCTTCAACGCATGGAAGTCACGCAAACGGTTCATGCACTTCTTGACATCCTCATAGTCGGTAGGGTCGCATACCCGGGCGTCCTCCAGAAATTCTGTGATCTTATAGCCGTTCTCCGGGTTAATATAGGCGATATCGTCACAGATGTTTTTATCAGCGATGGCATGATACACTGCCGCTTCCTGACGGCGATTGATAAGCTGGTCTGTACCCTCTCCCGGAATGCGCATAATGTACTTTTTGTCCTTACAGGTAAACAGAAACGAACGGTTGGTCATTCCCTTCTTCAGGACTGTAATATCCGTGACTTCCTCCGGTTTTGCGCACAATGCCTTGCAGATTAAACGAATCGCATCCGTTTTCAGTTGGTTAGAATCGCTGTCGATCTCACGAAGCTGCTCATAGGTGTTGATCTCCACAACATCTGCCGAATGCACCACCCGGGCTGCGACGATCATGCGATCCTTATTATAGAGTGCTTCTTCCCAAAACGAACCATCATACTGTGGGTTTTTGCAGAGTTCCTCGATGCGTGCAGAAACCGTATCGGAGTCCTCTTTTGTAAGGTAGCTGATACCGATCATCGCATTACCACCGATATTTTCCGGCACAGTTACCAGCTCCATCTTGCGGTTCACACGGACATTACTTTCGTTTTCCACAAGATCGCTGACCATATACCATGAGTACAGCTCATGACGGTGAAACGGATTGCGGTCACACCAGATATCACAAGGGACAATGTACGCATTCTCCAGATGCTCTTTTACCAGTTTGAGAGAATGCAGATTATTCTTTGCCGCATAGTCCGGGTTGACCACCAGTTCCACGCCGTACTCATCTATCAGGTATTCATATTTTTCCTTCATGAAACCTACAATAACGTAGATTTCATGAATCCCCACTTCGTGAAGCTGCTTGATGATCCGTTCAATCAAGGGTTCCCCATTGACTTCCAAAAGCCCCTTGGGCATTTCTGTGTTGATGGGGACCATCCGCATACCAAAACCGGCTGCCAGAATAATTGCACGTTTTGGAGTCTTATTCTTGTATTCCGCAACAGCCTTTGCTGTGGGGCAAATTGCTTCGTTCAGATACCCTGCCTTAATGAGTTCCTTTAGGGAACGGTTTACTACTCCCAATGAATGTCCTGACACTTCAGCTAAAATGCGTTGATTGATAAACGGCTCAAGCAGCAGGGCGTTCAGAATATCGCTTTCTTGTTTATTCATGTACACTCCTCCATCGCTTTTTGTGAACATTATGGTATAATTTAAAGCCACCACCAGATGAAGGCAGCCTTAAAAAAGCAATTAATCTGTGCGGAACAGGTCGCGGCCGTAGACCTTCTCCAGCACATCATCCAAGCAGTTGTCATAGCGGTTAGCAATGATAGCTTAGTTATATTGTGTGACAGCCCAAATTAAGAACTGGCATATTTCCACTGAATCCGCTGTAACGCCCCTTTTTACTTAAATAAGGCCCACTAAGTTTTCTTATATCTAATTGACCATTACTGCTCCATCAAATAGCACTCCAAGTGATGTTTATAAAATCTCTCATTTTCTGGTGGCAGTTGCATATAATCACCAAAAGATCTGGTCAATACCTTGTCGATTTCTGAGGGAGCATAAAAATACCTTCCCTCAAATTCGATTTCGATTCTATTTTTCAGCCAGTCTTTTTCATAGGGGATACCATCCCATGGGAGTCCCATATATTTTGTAGGCGTTTCATCGAATTTCATGTACCGTTTATGCATTTTTAGCAGAACTTTATGGGCATCAAATAATCTTGAAACGTAAAAGGCAACATTTTTACTTATCCTTTGCTTTAACGTATGTCCTTGCCCAGGCATCAATTCTGCAGAATGCTGCACAACTCTCGCCCAAAATAATTCCTTATCCCGATATTGAATCCGGGCACTCTCCTTTTCTGGCAAATAATCAAATGGGAAAACGTCAACAAAAGCACCATATCCATTAATATGCCGATATCTAGATTCATTTACCACCGTCTTTGCATCACACACCTTCGCACAGTAGTAAAAGGTATCATCTCTATTACTCACATCAATATAGTTAAGTTCCAATTCTGGGTGTTCCACAATGTATTTTCCGAGTTTATAGTAGTCGTCTCTAGGCATAACGATATCTATATCATCATCCCATGGGATAAATCCCTTGTGCCGCACCGCACCTAAAAGTGTTCCATAGAACAACATATAAGTGAACTCGTTCTCTCTGCAAATTTTATCAATCTTAACAAGTACTTCTAGAACCCTCTCTTTATATTCTTCAATTTCAATTTTTCGCATTTCATTTTCCCTTCTTCAATTTAAACGTCGCTACTGAAAAGTGAGATACCAAAATTCGATTGCAATTTCAGCTTGCTTCTTTATGTTTAGCCCTCATTAGGGTAATGAACTTCTTAAAAAGAAAAGAAAGGTTATCCCTATTAAAAAAAACAAACGCTACAGCTGCAATCACAGAGCATAGACCAATATGGAAATCAAGCGAAACCGCTATCGCCTGACCAATAATAATTCCACAGGTTGCAGTGAAGGTTTTCCAGTTAACGGTTATCTCTAGGTAGCGGTTTACATCAGCCATTCTAGCAAATGCAACAACAGTATACGCTACAACTGTACCTATTACGGCTCCCCAAATTCCTGTAGTAGGAATTAAAATCCCATTAACTGCAATATTTATAACTGCAGCTAATAAGGTCGTTAGCATATTGTTTATAGATTTCTTCAAAGCGCCATACATCGAACCATAATATGAAGCAACCGCTGAGAAGACAGCACTTACAAGGAGCAGCGGAACATAATGCCATGCATCTAAAAAGGCACTACCAATGTAATAATGCATAAATATCTTTATTATGCTTACAAAAAATATGCAAATTCCCGATGTGAAAAGGAATAAATATTTAAACACATCCGAATAATATGCGTTTTCATTTTCTGCTTCTATTTCTTTTATGGCAGAGATTCCCCATGCCTGTTGAAATATAGAAACCACAACATTGATCAATGCCGGGATTTTTGCGGCAGCTGTATAGACGCCCAATGCAGCGGTGGACACCATAATTTCCACCATAATCTTATCTGACGAATGTATAACCCACCATGAAACATTATTCAAAATTAATGGTGCCGAATAAAGCACCATATTCCGGAATAGTGCTCCGTCAAATTTTGCCCTAGAAAGGTCCTGCCAAAGTTTTTCCTTAATAAAAGCGATGAAATCCACAACCAACGTCGAGATTATATATGCAAGTAGATACCCCTGTACACCAAGCGATTTGATTACCAAAAAATAAACGTTCAAGCACGCCATCAATCCAGTTTGGAAAATGTTCAATGCCGCATACTGCCGGTTCCTTCCAAGCACCTTAAGATAGTTGAATTCGATACTATACAATATACTAGCCAGTACATATATATACAAATACCATTTCCATTCGGCGATTGTTTTATATAAACCAATTGCTGGCGTGATTATAGCTCCAGAAATTACCGAGAATAACAGTATGACAAATCCAACTAGAAGAACATTCTCGCGTTTTTCTTTGTTGGAAAGTCCAAAACGAATCACAGCATCGAAAATCACAATTGACAGAAACGACGTCATGAGTTGGGCAATTGTAAAAATCAAATCTGCTGTACCGTATTCCGCACTTGACATATAATTTGTATATAAAGGAACCATAAGAAATAGAATGAGTTTTGTTCCTATACTGCCAATTGCGAATATAGCGGTATCTCTAAGCAGTTCCTTATATCGCGACATAGCTCAATCTCCTTTAAAGTACCACCATCTTATTTTATGAATAAAATCTCTATTCTGTTTATATTATTGCTATATTATTTGACAATCATGCTAAGAAAATCGCACTTCTCTTTTATCTTTTTTACCAACATAGTTTTACATATAGCGCATGCTATTTTGTCCATTATGAACCTGTCTACTATTATTGAAAAAGCAAAAATCGCCATTGGAATAAAAAATACAGCCATTAGATATCTCCAAGTAGCACACGCCTCAAGATATTCCAAGAGGCTATGATTCCAAATCAAATCACGTACAATCGGCTTTTCATGGATGAGATACACAGCAAACACCGAAGGTGAGCACCATCTAACTATTTTCCCAATAATAGGTTTGATATTCAATTGTTTAAAAAGAGAAAACAGCGCAACTGCATTAATCAACACGAAGGCTGTGTTATTATGATAAAGAATCCCTGTCCCAAAATTAAAGTTCTTATATTCTACGATTGCCTGTAAAATCAATTTTGATAGAAAAATGACACTAGAAGATCCAAAAAGCATAATGATGCAGTATTTCTTGTCAATATCTTCGCATTGCGATATAAACGCTCCTATAAAGTACAAAGTAATAAATGCAATAATCCCGAATCCTTCCGTTTCATCGTACTGATAAAACACAACTGAAAAAATAGGTTCAATGTAAAAAACACAAATTAAGACGACAACCAGGTATTTAAGTTGTCTTTTAGATAGTGCTTGAATCGTTGCATTAAGGAATGGAATCAGTAGATATAATAATATGTATGTCGTAAAAAACCAGTACTCATTTCGAAGGATGGGGAAAAAAGCGTCCAATCCCCCCCCCACTGTGAACGGAACTCGTCCTGACAACACCAAAACAATCCAAATCGTAATCGAATAAATCAGCACCTTAATCCAGAGCTTTATTCCTTTCCAAAGATCATACGGTTTGGATGACATATAATATCCTGTGATTATTACAAAAGCATTGACCGAACACACTGTCACAGCCTGTACCACCCACGTAAAAAACCATTTACCGGATAGGAAAGCCACCTGATTTCTTATGTCGGTATGTGCAAATAAGTGTCCTACGATAATGAAAAACATTAGAACACATCTTAAAAGATCCACCCCGTAATTACGTTGTTTCATGTTACGACAATCTCCACCATTAATTCAAAACACAAAGAATTTGTATCCACACAAATTTCCTCGTGTACAAGCAATCAAAAGAACAACCATCAGAATTATGATTGTATTTCGCCTTGTCTTCCCCCGATTACAAGCGTATTCACAGCTAAAAAACTGCATAATAACTGGGATTGCACAAATTAAGCAAACACTAAAAAATCGTTGACAAATGGAATAAACATTAACGAAAAGAAGAGCATAAACAATTATCGCAATTAAAAATCGTATGGACGGCTTCAATTCACGCCATTTATCTGGATATCTTTTTTTTAAGTTATATATAGTTGCCAATATTAACGCAAAGCCAATCCCCGCAATTAAGTACTCCCAGACATATGAATACACATTATGTGAAGTATATGACATTGCCTTATCGAACGCTGCATCAATATAATCACTTCCCAGTGCGACAGCCATCAAAGCACATATAGCCACAAATATCACATTTAGAAACGTCAGTATTGTATTTTTCCTCTTCTCAAAGAGCATACACATAAAGCGGATAGCAATCAAAGGTGTGGCTGCTGTATGCAAGAGAACAGCCACAATATATAGTGGTATATGTCGTACTACACCCTTCTGCATCCGCATTTCATCATATGCACATCGAATCACTATCGAGAGAGCTAACATGCATCGGACACCAGAAATGACTTCAAGGAAAACTCCGGTCGACATCACAAATAATAATGTCACCGCAACGGAATCAGAGTTGACATTTTCGCGTTTGCTTTCGCATTTCATCATGTGGAAAACATTTCCAAAAAAACCAGCTGCACAAAACATTGGCAAAATCCCATCGATTCCAGTTTTCTGGCATAAAAAGACAAGCAAATAACCAGCCGGCACAGTTGACACTATTACACGATTTTCTAGAAACCACATTAGATCAGCATTTTTCCAAGGTTCAGCCATTGCACGCCAACGTGAAAGATCAGCCGATGCACCTGGAACATAAAAGAATGCCAATATACACAAAACAATGAGGTAGTGATTCAAGTACTTTTCTATTTTTCTAAAATCTTTCGAGCAACGAATCTGATTATAAAAGTATCCAAGTGCTAGCACATAGGTTCCCACGCCAAACAATCGCTCAATTAACATTGTCGATTGCAAAAAATCAACTATCGAATTCATTTGTCACCTCAATCCGAGGTAATATTCCTGTAACTTGATAGCCTCAACTTTAATATCGAAGCCATGGCTGATTACCTCGGAATAATCGTACCGATTATTATCCCTATTATTTATCATTTGCTTTTCAGTTTCCTGCGCCCATACCAACGGTGGCTCTTTTATCGAAAGGTATGTCATTCCCCTCATATCAACACTTCTCGTAATGGTATCACTTAATAGGCACGGCAAGCCGGATGCACGCGCCTCTATTGCAGAAACTGGCGTTCCTTCAAAAACAGATGGCATGATAAAAACGTCCAGACCCGATAAAATTGCACCAACATCTGTTCGTTTACCCGTTAAAATGACCGAGTCCTTTAATCCGAGCTTTGAAATTTCATTTTCTATCTGTCTGCGCAGTGCTCCATCTCCTACCAAAATCAACATGGACTGTGGATTTCTTTCATGAAACTCTTTAAATATTTCAACAATAAAGCATTGATTTTTTTCTACAGACAGTCTTCCTACGCTACCCAACAGCGCCATTT
>ERZ894244.1117-NODE-1117-length-14814-cov-29.338370_pt1 | contig 14814 bp, 7 predicted proteins | sample MGYA00380299_ERZ894244 | MGnify/ENA primary metagenome ERZ894244 (study PRJEB32331, sample SAMN06328444) | human gut metagenome | biome: human gut microbiome; feature: stool | host: Homo sapiens | collected 2014-06-26 ... | reverse complement strand
TATTGAGCCGTACGGTTTACGGTAAACCTTTGGTTTATTTCGACAACGGTGCGACGACGCAGAAACCCCGTCTGGTAGTTGATGCGTTGGTGGATGAATATTATTCCGTTAATGCCAATGTGCATCGCGGTGTGCATTATCTTTCGCAACAAGCTACGGAATTGCATGAGGCTTCCCGTGAAACGGTGCGTCAGTTTATCAACGCCCGTAGCACGAACGAAGTTGTCTTCACCCGCGGAACGACGGAAAGCATCAACCTGCTTGTTTCCAGCTTTGGTGACGAATTTATGGAAGAGGGGGATGAAGTGATTCTTTCCGTGATGGAACATCATAGTAACATCGTTCCTTGGCAACTGTTGGCTGCCCGCAAGGGAATTGCCATCAAAGTGATTCCAATGAATGACAAAGGCGAACTCTTGCTGGATGAATACGAAAAACTATTTTCCGAACGAACGAAAATAGTCAGCGTGGTTCATGTTTCAAATGTGCTGGGTACGGTGAATCCGGTGAAAGAAATGATTGCAACGGCTCATGCGCATGGCGTACCTTGTCTGATAGACGCTGCACAGTCTATCCCTCACATGAAAGTGGACGTACAGGAGTTGGATGCTGATTTTCTGGTGTTCTCTGCCCATAAAATATACGGTCCGACAGGTGTCGGAGTGCTTTATGGAAAAGAAGAGTGGTTAGACCGCCTTCCGCCTTATCAGGGAGGAGGAGAGATGATTCAGCATGTCTCTTTTGAGAAGACTACTTTCAACGAACTTCCTTTCAAGTTTGAAGCCGGTACGCCCGACTACATCGGAACTACCGGACTGGCAAAAGCTCTTGATTACGTGAATGGACATGGACTTGAGCAGATAGCCGCCCATGAGCATGAACTGACAACTTACGCTTTGCAACGGCTGAAAGAGATTCCCCAGATGCGTATATTCGGTGAAGCAGCCGAACGGGGAGCAGTCATCTCCTTCCTGGTAGGAGATATCCATCATTTCGACCTCGGAACGTTGCTGGATCGTTTGGGTATTGCCGTGAGGACGGGACATCATTGTGCACAACCTCTCATGCAACGTCTTGGTATAGAAGGAACTGTACGGGCTTCGTTTGCCATGTACAATACGAAATCGGAAATAGATACATTGGTGGCGGGAATTGAACGCGTCAGCAAGATGTTCTAACAATATAAGCCGCTATTCCTGTGGGATGGCGGCTTTTTTTATTCTTTAACTAAAAAAAGATGCCTTCAAGTGCAGTGATTTGAGCTTTTGTGCGTCTAATAGGTAAAGAAACAAAATGTTCATTGAATATTAGGAGGGTCGTGAGACCATGCTCATATTATATAAATTCTCTCTCTTTAACATTAATCGCAGCTATATCGTAAGAAATTACGGTGTAGCTGCAACTTTTTTAGGGGGACTTGCGTCTAACTAAATACATATAACTTACAGATAACTAATAAAGAAAAAACTATGCTGATGACAACCACTCCCATCATTGAGGGAAAACGAATAGTGAAATATTATGGAATAGTTTCCGGAGAGACAATCATAGGTGCCAATGTATTCCGCGACTTGTTTGCAAGTATTCGGGATATTGTGGGTGGTCGTTCCGGTTCTTATGAAGAAGTGCTGCGTATGGCAAAAGATACAGCGTTGAAGGAAATGGAGGCACAAGCAGCTCAAATGGGAGCTAATGCCGTGATAGGTGTTGATTTGGATTATGAGACAGTTGGAGGTAGTGGCAGTATGCTGATGGTGACTGCTAACGGTACAGCCGTAAAGATTGAAGAGGATTAATTGATTATTGTTTTTTTACTACAGAGAACACGGAAGACGCAACGCATATACTTTGTTTAGTATCAATGGTATAAAACACTGTGTCCTCCGTACTTCTGTGGTGAATATTATTCGGCAGTCAGCTCAATCACACGGCTGAAAGCCTGATTGGTAGTGAAAGCATTGATTCCTACTTTCATCAGATAATCTCCTGAATAAGTCTTCTCATTGGCAGCAAGATTCGATTTAGAGTTCGGCATCAGGTTGATTTCTTTCACCTTATACATTTTCTTCGCATCCAATCCCTGAAGTTTAACCGGGAGCAGCTTCTCACCGAAACGTGGGTGGATATCGTAGGTATAAAGCACTGCTTTGTTCTTATCCGGTGCGGCGTACATGACAGACATGTGATTACCATCGTATGGAGAAACCAGTCTGTACTGGTCACCATCCAGAATCACTTTCTTCAGACGCGTCCAGTTGGCAACTGCGTTTTGGCAAAAAGTCTGTTCGTCCGCATTCAGCTCTTTCAGTCCGAGATCGAAGCCCAGTTTACACATACTTGCTACATCGGTACGGAATTTCACGCTTGTCTTCTTGTTCCAGCTGGTTACGTGTGCGTCCATTGCTTTTGCAGGGAAGATTTGTGAGAATCCCCATTGGATAAACAGACGCTCTATCGGGTCTGTATTGTCGCTGCACCAGAATTCTGTGAAGTATTTCAATGCTTCGTAGTCGCAACGGGCGCCACCGCCGGAGCAAAGCATCATCGGTACGTTCGGATATTTGTCTTTGATACGTTCCAATACATTATATATACCACGTACATGGTCGATATAAAGTTGTCCTTGTTTATTTTTCAAATAGGGAGAATAAATATTTGTGATGGGAGAGTTGCAGTCCCATTTAAAGAAAGCCACTTCCGGGTTCGCTGTCAGGATGTTATCCACTACGCCAAACACAAAATCCTGTACTTTCGGGTTGCTAAGATCGAGCACCAGTTGGTTACGGTAATAGTATGTTTCGCGGTTGGGCAGAGTGATAGCCCAGTCAGGATGCTTCTCGAACAATTCACTTTTGGGGTTTATCATCTCCGGTTCGATCCAGATACCGAATTTCACTCCGGCTTCTTTGGCAGACTTCACGAGTGCGGGAATACCGCCCGGCAGTTTGGATTTCATCACTTCCCAGTCACCCAGTCCGGCATTGTCGCTGTTGCGCGGATGCTTGTTGCCGAACCAGCCATCATCCAACAAGAACATGTCTACACCGAGATGTTTGGCTTCTTTCATCAGTTCGGCAAGCAGTTTCTCATCGAATTTGAAGTACGTATTTTCCCAGTTATTCAATAAAGTCATGCGGTCGCCTTGTCCGTCTTTCAGTTGGTGGTTGCGTGCCCATGCGTGGAGGTTGCGGCTGGCTTCGCCCGTACCGTTGTTGCTGAAAGTAAAGATGAATTCGGGAGTGGTAAATACTTCGTTCGGTTTTAGTTCATAATCAGATGCGTACGGGTTAATGGCGGGGATGACGCGGAGGTTGCCTACGTTGTCCACTTCAAAGGTAAACTGGAAGTTGCCTGTCCATCCGATAGTCCCTAACATGGCACGTCCTTGTGTTTCTTGTGCCGGTTGTTCAAAACCAAGTTCGAAGAACGGGTGGGTATGCATGGCGGCACGGCTTCCCAGTTTGGTGTCGATCACCTTTTTGCCGAACAATAGAGGTTGTGTGCTCATTTGTGCTTCTTTAGCCCAGTCGCTGCTGAATTCAGTCAGATAATACTCGTTTCCGGAGAAATAAAGCATCGTCGAAGCATAACGCCAGATGGTGACAGGTTTCTTTTCAGCATGTTTGATTTCACTCCACGTCTTGATGACGTTTTCTTTCGGATAAGCGATGTAATGCAGCGTGACTTCCACCGGGTACTGATCGTCTTTCAGTTGGATGACTGTCTCCGTGCCGCCTGCCACTGCTTTTTGTTCGGAAGATACATAACGGAGAATCGTGCTCGGGTTTCCATCATTGTGCGTGATTGCTACAGCCGGTTCAAAATAATCCTCGGCGCCGGAGCCCGGATATACTTCCCATCCACGGGTAGATACGCTTCCGTCACTTCCACCTTTCACGTATGGAGAAAAGTTGTTGATGTCTTTCTCGTTCAGTAACTTATCGCCCAGATAAGCCTGATAAAGTCGTCCGTTGGGAGCTACTTGGAGAATTAAGTCTGTGTTGTCCGTTGCGATGCGGATAACGTTCTTTTCCTGGGCGTCCATTTGTGCCAGGGTAAACAATGCCGTAAGTAATACGAAAAGTTTCTTCATGGTTTTTTAATAATTAATTAGGTATTAGTTAGTTTGTGGGCATATAATGCCACAAAGATAGTTATAATTCGTTTGGTATGAACTAGAATTTGATGCTTGCGCTAAATTCTACGGTGAATGGGCGTAAATAGTTTCCACTCATATAATTTCCGGCGTATTGGACAGCTTCTTCTTTCGTAATCAGTTCCGAACCGTTGATGGTTCCGCTGGCTCCTTTCTGATTCAGGAAGTTGATGACTGTTGCCCCCAGAGACAGGTGCTTGTTTACGTTTCAGTTGATTCCTCCGAACGTTTCCCAGCGCCCGTTGAAGTAGAGCGCTTCCTGAAGATTGGCGTACGTCTTGCCGAAATAGCGGAAACTAAGCTAGAGGCGTAAGTCTTTCGTGATGTTGTAGCTTGGGTCGAGTTCGACAAGTATCTGCGGGATCTCTTTTACGATCATTCCGTTGGCATTGACCGACCTTTCCTCACTCGATTTTATCCGTATCATCCGGCTAAAACATGCTGCGGAATTGTTGCAGGAGGGAGAACTGCGCACCAATGAAATTTGTGACAGGGTAGAATTTCAGTCACCTTCTTACTTCGCCAAAGTATTTCAGAAACAGTTTAAAGTTACTTCTACGGAGTTTGCCCAGCAGAATAAGTAGAGAATGGCATATAGTTAGTTGTTATTGACTATTGTTCGTTATCTCTTTGTTTGAATTTGAACTGAAATTAGTTCATTTCTATACGGAAATAACTCCCAATACTATTGCTGGCAATAACTCGTCAGTATGCAGCTTTTATTTCTTTCTCTTGCTTATATTATTTTTTCAATTGCCTAAGGAGTTTTCGTTTGACTATAGTTGAACGAACGCTTGACATATGTTGAACTATCGCTTGACTATAGTCAAACGAAAATTTGTTAGGCAATGAAATAACTATTAATAGGTAAACGCTTGCTTAAAAATAACTAATAAAATCATTAGTGGCAATTGATCCCAAACTAGGCAATTTCTGGTTAAATGGGAATTTAATTCAGACAGAAGAACATAAGAACAAAAAAATAAAATAGCAGTTCAATAAGCAACAGAAATAATTTTCAAAGCGCAGCTTTTATGTTCTTTTGTTCTTATGTCTAAAAAGAACTACCATCTGCTCATTTGTCCAAAGAGACGTATAAAAAATAGAATGATTCAACTCTGTAAATTCTTTCTTTTTTACTTGCTTATTTCGATTGATTTCCATACTTTTAGCCTCCGTAATCCTTTAAAAATTGACCCTATGGACAACATTCTTTTCTGGCTCGTTCCAGTCGCTTCCGTGTTAGCCCTCTGCTTTGCTTATTACTTTCATAAGCAAATGATGAAAGAGAGCGAAGGTACACCCCAAATGATAAAGATAGCTGCTGCTGTGCGCAAAGGAGCTATGTCTTATCTGAAACAGCAATACAAAATAGTAGGCTGGGTATTCTTGGGATTGGTTATTTTGTTTTCAATTATGGCCTATGGCTTTCATGTACAGAACGCATGGGTTCCCGTTGCTTTTCTTACAGGCGGATTTTTCTCCGGGCTTTCCGGATTTTTAGGGATGAAGACGGCGACTTATGCGTCGGCTCGTACCGCTAATGCCGCCCGTAATTCTCTGAATGCAGGGTTGAGGATTGCTTTCCGAAGCGGCGCGGTGATGGGATTAGTTGTAGTTGGCCTGGGATTGCTCGATATATCTTTCTGGTATCTGTTGTTGAATGCAGTGATTCCTGCTGATGCGCTGACACCTACTCATAAACTCTGTGTGATTACTACTACCATGCTGACTTTCGGTATGGGTGCTTCTACGCAAGCACTCTTTGCCCGTGTAGGTGGTGGTATCTATACGAAGGCAGCCGATGTTGGAGCCGACTTGGTAGGTAAAGTAGAAGCCGGAATTCCGGAAGATGACCCTCGTAATCCTGCTACTATTGCCGATAATGTAGGTGACAATGTAGGTGACGTGGCCGGTATGGGAGCCGATTTATATGAATCTTACTGTGGCTCGATTCTGGCAACAGCTGCACTGGGTGCTGCTGCTTTTATCCATTCGGCAGATACAGTGATGCAATTCAAGGCAGTGATCGCCCCGATGCTGATCGCGGCTGTTGGTATTATCCTTTCTATTATAGGTATATTTGCTGTCCGTACCAAGGAGAATGCGACTATGAAGGACCTGCTCGGTTCGTTGGCTTTCGGCACGAATCTTAGTTCCGTATTAATTGTTGCTGCTACATTCCTTATTCTGTGGCTTCTGCAACTTGATAACTGGATTTGGATTTCTTGTGCCGTAGTAGTCGGACTGGTGGTAGGTATTATCATCGGACGTTCTACGGAATATTATACTTCCCAATCCTATCGCCCTACCCAGAAACTAAGTGAAAGCGGTAAGACCGGACCCGCCACCGTAATTATCTCCGGTATCGGTTTAGGTATGCTTTCTACGGCTATTCCGGTAATTGCAGTCGTGATTGGTATCATTGCTTCCTATCTGTTGGCTTCCGCCGGCGATTTTGCCAATGTCGGTATGGGACTGTATGGAATCGGTATTGCGGCTGTCGGCATGCTTTCTACTTTAGGTATCACTCTGGCAACGGATGCTTACGGCCCGATTGCGGATAATGCAGGAGGTAACGCAGAAATGTCCGGCTTGGGTGCCGAAGTCCGCAAACGTACCGATGCGCTCGATTCATTGGGGAATACGACTGCTGCCACCGGAAAAGGTTTTGCAATCGGTTCCGCTGCATTGACAGGGTTGGCTTTGCTGGCTTCTTATATTGAAGAAATCCGAATCGGCCTGACACGGCTTGGTAATGTAGATTTGACCTTTGCGGATGGTAGTTCCATCAGTGTGGCGAATGCTACTTTTATCGACTTCATGGATTATTATGAAGTACATCTGATGAATCCGAAAGTTCTTTCGGGTATGTTCCTCGGTTCCATGATGGCTTTCCTGTTCTGTGGATTGACAATGAATGCCGTAGGACGTGCAGCAGGGCACATGGTAGATGAAGTACGTCGCCAATTCCGTGAAATAAAGGGTATTTTGACAGGAGAAGCGGAGCCGGATTACGAACGTTGTGTTGCAATATCAACAAAAGGTGCGCAACGTGAAATGGTTGTGCCTTCCTTAATCGCTATTATTGCCCCTATCCTTACAGGTCTTATTTTCGGTGTTCCCGGTGTGCTCGGTTTGCTGATTGGTGGCTTGAGCAGTGGCTTCGTACTGGCAATCTTTATGGCTAATGCCGGTGGTGCATGGGATAATGCAAAGAAATATGTAGAAGAAGGAAACTTTGGAGGAAAAGGCGGTGAAGTTCATAAAGCAACCGTAGTAGGAGATACCGTGGGCGATCCGTTTAAAGATACATCCGGGCCGAGCTTGAATATCTTAATAAAGCTAATGAGCATGGTAGCCATTGTAATGGCAGGGCTTACTGTTGCTTGGAGTTTATTCTAAAAAAAGCAGGAAAGAAGTAAGAAAAAGGAGGCAAAACAAGTCTCCTTTTTTAATTTGAATTACCTTTGTGTCAAAATAGAAGCGATAAATATGTTATTACCTTATTTGAACGAGAATCTGATTGAAGCCGGATGTGATGAGGCCGGTCGTGGATGTTTGGCGGGAGCAGTATACGCTGCTGCGGTTATTCTTCCGAAAGATTTTAAGAATGAACTGTTGAATGATTCCAAGCAACTGTCGGAAAAGCAACGTTATGCACTACGTGAGGTAATAGAGAAGGAAGCGATAGCCTGGGCGGTTGGCGTCGTGTCACCGGAAGAAATTGATGAAATAAATATCCTGCGGGCTTCTTTCTTAGCTATGCATCGTGCAGTGGACCAACTGACTACCCGCCCACAGCATTTACTAATCGACGGAAACCGTTTCACTAAATATCCCGGCATCCCCCATACCACGGTAGTGAAAGGCGACGGGAAATTTCTTTCAATAGCTGCGGCTTCTATTTTAGCCAAGACATACAGAGATGATTATATGAACCGTCTCCACGAAGAGTTTCCTTATTATGACTGGGATCACAATAAAGGCTACCCAACTAAAAAACATCGCGCCGCCATTGCCGAACGTGGAACCACTCCTTACCATCGAATGACGTTCAATCTATTAGGAGATGGACAGCTAACTTTGAACTTCTAAAGTCACTTTGTTTCATTTTGCACAAACATTCTACATTTTTTTGCAAAATAAGCACGATTTTGTTACGGATAACCCTAAAATTGTTCTGTTTAGGCTGAAAAAGTGTTGCCTAGTGCTTTTATTTGTTATTGAAATACTATATCTTTGCAAACAATAATAAGAATTAAAAAGTTTAAAATCATGGCAACGAACAAACTATTGTGGTCTTCTAAAATTATTGGGGTATTTTTTATGATGTTGGTTTGCACTCTTTCTGCAAATGCACAGTTTTTACGTACTTCTTATTTCATGGAAGGTACTCATTATCGTCAACAACTAAATCCGGCTTTAACACCGACGAAAGGTTATTTCAACCTTCCGGTAATTGGTGCAGTTAATGCAACTGTTGGTTCTACTTCATTAGGCTATCAGGATATCATCGATATTATTGATGATGGTGACGATTTTTATAAAAGCACTGATTTTATGAATCGTCTGAAAGATAAAAATAAGCTGAATGTAAACTTCAGTACAGAAATTCTTTCTGCAGGATGGTATAAAGGTAAGAACTTTTGGTCATTTAATATCGGTCTTCGTACAGATATTGGTGCGAATGTTACTAAGAATTTATTTACTTTCTTGAATCAGATGGATGGTGAAGGCTTTGAAGAAAACTGGCGGACGAGTAATTATAATTTGAGTGGTCAAAAGATGAATATACAAGCCTATACCGAGGTTGGCTTGGGACTTTCGCGTCAAATAAATAGTCGCTTGAGTGTTGGTGGTAAGGTGAAGGTCTTATTAGGCATTGGTAACATGGATTTAAAGTTTAATAAAGTTACGATGTCTGCAGATATCCCAAGTGATGCACGTCTTGCACAATTACAAGACCCCGCTTATTTAGCAGCTAATTATAATACAACTAATAAAGCACAGGAATTATTGAACGAAATTAATAAGTACCATGCTAGTTTGGGAATATCGGCTACATTAGAAAGTTCTTTTAAGGGTTTAGAATTAGTAAATGGTGAAGAACCTGATAAAAAATATATAGATGATATTGATTTTGATGCTGGAAAAATAGGAATTGCTGGCTATGGTTTTGGTATTGATTTAGGTGCTTCTTATAAAATATTAGATAATTTGACAGTATCAGCATCTATTTTAGATTTGGGATTTATTTCTTGGAAAAAGGGTGCTACCAAAATAGCTAATGCTACTTCTCCTGATATTAATATAAATGTTAGTGATTATACAAAAGATATAAATGTTGATGACTTGACATCAAATGACTTAGGGAAGATTACGGATGCGATGACGAAATTGCAAACTGAAGCTGAAAAGTATTATAATCGTGCAGGAAGTAATGGGGATATTATTGACTATGATATGTTGCAAATGGAAGCGAAAGATGCTGATAAATCTCGTAAATCTCGTCTTGCTTCTACCTTGGTATTAGGTGCAGAATACGGATTCTTCAATAATAAATTAGCAGTCGGTGTATTGTCAACAACTCGTTTTGTACAGCCTGATGCTCTTACAGAATTAACATTCTCCGCAAACTACCGTCCGAAAAGCTGGTTCAATGTAGCGCTTAGCTATTCAGCTATCCAGTCAGCTGGTAAATCTTTCGGTTTGGGTCTGAAGTTAGGTCCTCTGTTTGTCGGAACTGACTATATGTTCTTAGGAAAGAACTCTAACTCTGTTAATGGATTCGTTGGGGTATCTATTCCGTTGGGTGGAAGAAAAGCAAATAAAGAAGGATAAAATATTTTAATTTCTCTCTCTAAACATTCTCTTTTAATTAATTCTCTATAGAATAAAAAACGTATAATTACAGCTTACCGTCATAAAGAATCCTTATAAAGGATCATAGATGGTAAGCTGTTTTTTTATGTTCCTCCTTTTAGAACCACTTAATCTTCCGGAATATCACAAACGCAAGCGTTGACAATCCGATGGAAAAAAGCACGATCAAAGAGAAAGCAAAGGGCACTTCTTCCAGGTGAATATCCACATTCATGCCATAGAAACTGGCAATCAATGTCGGAAGCATCAGGACGATGGACAGACTTGTCATACGTTTCATGATCGTATTCACATTATTGGAGATAATAGACGCAAAAGCATCCATTGTCCCTGTGAGGATATCACTGTAAATATTCACCGTATTGAGCGCCTGTTTCAGCTCGATAATTACATCTTCCACTAATTCAGTGTCCAGATAATCCGTATCCTGAAAAATAGTCCTTAACTTACCGATCATCACTTCATTTCCACGGATGGAAGTATTGAAGTAGACAAGTGTTTTCTGCAGTCTCATCAAGCGAAGCAGGTCTTCGTTACGGATGCTTCGTTCCAGTTCCTTTTCTGCGGCACTGATGTCTATGTTTATCTGCTTTAGATATTTCAGGAACCACACGGCAGAAGAATAGATTAACCGGAAAATCAGATCCAGCTTGTTGCGTACAACGATCCCTTTTCGACGGGTATGCTCTATGAAATCCGGTAATAAATCCGTGTTGTGATAACAGACGGACACAATAATCTCGTTATTAGTAATAATTCCAATCGGTACAGTGTCGAAAGGCAGACTGCCATTCTGTTTGTTCACTACCGGGATACGAAGAATCGTCAACAACCAGTTGCCTTCCGTATCCGTACGCGGACGTTCGTCCGTGTCGGCTATATCATTCAGAAATGATTCGGGTACGTTGAGAGTTTGAGTTAGAAATTCAAAGTCATCATTGTTTGGGCATACTACATTTACCCAGCTGTTGGGAAGCCATTGTGCTTTTTCCACAAAGCCAGCCTCACAATAAAGATACGTTCTCATCTTATTGCCTCCTTTCGTTTGTTTGACACGAGCAGAGGCATCAGTCTTCAATGGCTCTGTTCGCTTTAATTAATACTAGTTGTGCACGTTCGCGGGTTTGAATCGTCCATATTTCTATGATTTTAATTTAAAAGCGATGCAAAGGTACGGAAAAATGAAGAGGGTTCCGCCCTTTGTATCGCTTTTTTTGATATTCTTTTATTTGTGCCCTTTATTTAGAGGCTCCGATCCTATTCTGCTTTTCCTTCGAAATGATTATCCAGATATTTCCTGATATTGTAACTGCTTAAACGCTCTTTGGATATGCTGCCATCTTTTTCAACAAGTTCATAGTGTGGAATACCATTGAACTGGAATAGTTGACGCAGATAATTGAACTCTGCCTCCGAAACATAATAACAGGCTTCTCCTTTTAGATTCTTCCCTATATATTTTTTGTAGTCTTTCTCGGGCGAATCTTTCTGACTTGTGATATAGATGAATTGAAACTCCGGATGATCTTTATATTTTTTGCGTAAATCGGCAGTTGCCTCTATTCCTGCACGACAAGGGCCACAAGTCGTTGCCCAGAAATCGACAAACAGAACCTTACCTGAATGATTCTTTATGATGTTGCGGAATACTTCAGTCGCTTTTCCATCAGGCAACTGATAAGATCTTGCCCTATCTTTCGGGTGTGTCTTTTCCAGCACTCGTTCAGCTTCTGATGCGAGAAACGGTTCGGTGAATATTTGTTTGATGCTATCCACATATTCATGAGCTATTTGGCTGTCTTTGATATTTCCTAAATTAAAATTAAGGCTCCGCACTTTGGCTATTTGCCAGAGCAAAGGGTTGGGAGTAGGATATAATTGTGCAATGATGGAATCTTTCTTGAAATCATATTTCTGGTTCATTTTTATAAAGATTCTATCCTTATCCTGCTGGGATTCTTCCTTTTTCTCGGAATATAATGCCACATATTCTTGTATGAGTTTTTGTTCTTTTTCATAGAGCGATGCCATCTTCTCGTTCTCTGCAATTAGCTGCCTCATTATAATTTTGGCAGTAGTTCCGGCCAACTTCTCCTGTCTAAGTCTTATTGCTTCCTGCTCCTTATTTAGTTTCACACCTTTTTCTTTAAGGAAAGTCAATAGAGGTTTCTTCGGATAAGTATAATCAATGCTGTCTGATGGAGAAAAAGACTGGTCGGAATATGCTTTCCGGAACAGGTCCATATATTCGAAACGGTTGATAAATGTACTTGCGTTTGTGTTTGCAAGTACGGTTACATCATTGAGTGGCATATTTTTCAAGAAACTGTAATAGGAATCGTCTTCCTTTACTTTCAGCGCCTGATTGGTGCTATCTTGCTTTGCGTAATAATCTCTGCTCATCAAGAAATCAAAAAGCATACTTCCGGCTTGCAAATCTACCTTGTTCTTTATCAGATGAACTGCCTTGAGAGAGGGCTGATAGATTTGGCTTACAGAGTCTGCAACCTGTTTCCATTGTGCAATGATAGGCTTCATGTGCTCCTTGTATTGGTCGGGAGTTAATGTCTTTTGTGATTTCGATAAGTCCTCATAGCGATAGGTTATCAGGTTATCAAAGTCTTTCAGCAGGTAGGAGAGAGAGGCGGATGGACCCATATATGCTGTGTTCCTGATAGGGAAGTAATGATCGCGTGCACGGCTGCGTGCCATTACAGCTTCCCAGTCGATATACATGGTGAGAGTTTGTCCGGGTTCAATATAGAATGGAATCCAGTTGTGTCCTAGTACTACCGATGATTCTATCGGATGATTAATGATAAATCGACAGCTAAAACTACCGTTCGGGGCTATCTGGATGACGGTCGGATAATCTTCACGGGTCAGTTCATTTGACAGATAAATAAGACCGGTGTCAAATCCTAAACGAGGATCGTATCCGTTTATATACCCTTGCAGATAAGTTGAATCCTGGCGGAAGAATTGCTTAAAATCAGGTTCTGCAGCAACCTGTGTAATCGGAGTTCTCTCCTTGCTGTACACTAATTCTTCCGCTCCTTTCTGCTGAATCTTACACGTGCCGTCTTTTTGCGGGGTGAATGATAAAGTCATTTCCTCCTGACTCTCTCTATCTTTTAAAGTCATTTCAATCCGCTTTCCCTTTTTTCGGATATTTGCATTGGTGTATATCCGGTTATTCAGAATGCTGATGGAGTCGTAAACTCCATATTCCCATGAACCGGAACCGTCTGTCTTGAACCAATTGCCTTTGATGGTGGCTAGTGGAGAAGAATCTTTCCTCTTTTGCGGGACCAGCGATATGTCATAAATATTGCCTTCGGGGTCAGTAGGATTGAGAAAATGAATGGTCTGTGTTTCTGACGGTAACGGCTCGAAAACCAGCACATAATCCATCGTTCCTGAATCCGGCATATAGACTTCTTTTTTGAGTTCGATACCTTCAGCACTTTTGAACAGATATTTCTTGCCGGTTGCGGCATCTTCCAGATAGGTATCTCCATCCTCCATGATCCACCAGTGCGGGCGGAAGATAGCATGAATATATACTCTTGTGTTCTCGGGAGTGCGCTCTATGCGGGTGATGTTAGAAATACTTCCTGATCGGGCTTTGAAAGGAGGATGGTCGATTGTTTGTGCGGATACTATACCCGATAACAAAAGTAAGATACAAAATAAAGTTGTTTTCATAATAATAGTTTTTCGATCAACATATTGAAAGTAATTTTACAAAGTAAGAAAAAGACCCATAGCCTGATATACTTCTGCCCTGTAACTTAACATAGATTAAACGTTTATGTAACCATCTTTTTTGTACCTTTGCGCCCGAAAATCAGTGTGATAATTTAAATATTAAAATATTATGAGTAAGAAAGCCCTTTTAATGATCCTCGATGGTTGGGGATTAGGTGACCAAAAGAAAGACGACGTAATCTTCAACACTCCCACTCCTTATTGGGATTATCTGATGAGTACTTATCCTCACTCTCAACTTCAGGCAAGCGGTGAAAACGTAGGTTTGCCCGACGGACAGATGGGTAACTCGGAAGTAGGTCACTTGAATATCGGTGCCGGACGCGTGGTTTATCAGGACTTGGTGAAAATCAATCGTGCATGTGCGGACAATAGCATCATGAAAAATCCTGAAATTGTTTCTGCTTTCTCTTATGCAAAAGAAAATGGAAAGAATATTCACTTTATGGGGCTGACTTCTAACGGTGGTGTACACAGCTCACTCGTTCATCTCTTCAAACTTTGCGATATCGCAAAAGAATACAACATCAACAATGCATTTATCCACTGCTTCATGGATGGCCGTGATACTGACCCGAAGAGTGGTAAAGGCTTTATCGAAGAACTTTCTGCACACTGCGAGAAATCAGCAGGAAAGATTGCTTCTATCATCGGCCGTTATTATGCAATGGACCGTGACAAGCGTTGGGAACGTGTAAAAGAAGCATACGACCTGCTCGTAAACGGTGTAGGCAAGAAAGCTACTGATATGGTTCAGGCAATGCAGGAATCTTACGACGAAGGCGTGACAGACGAATTCATCAAACCGATTGTAAACGCTAACTGCGACGGAACAATCAAAGAGGGTGATGTAGTGATCTTCTTCAACTACCGTAACGACCGTGCCAAAGAGTTGACTGTCGTACTGACTCAACAAGATATGCCGGAAGTTGGCATGCATACTATCCCGGGGCTGCAATATTACTGTATGACTCCGTATGATGCATCTTTCAAGGGCGTTC
>ERZ894244.1103-NODE-1103-length-14968-cov-8.839737_pt1 | contig 14968 bp, 10 predicted proteins | sample MGYA00380299_ERZ894244 | MGnify/ENA primary metagenome ERZ894244 (study PRJEB32331, sample SAMN06328444) | human gut metagenome | biome: human gut microbiome; feature: stool | host: Homo sapiens | collected 2014-06-26 ... | reverse complement strand
GTATGGGTACATTTCTTTGGATTTTGAAGAGCCGATAGCCAGCTTTGATAGTGCGGCAATTCATTTACGGCAGAAAGTCGATACGCTTTGGAAGGATATACCGTTCGAGTTTGAGCAGGATTCGATAAATCTGAAAAAGTTCAATTTTTATTATGATTGGGAACCGACTCTGGAATACGAGTTTTCGGTAGATTCGACTGCTTTTCATGGTATATACGGATTGTTTACTGATAAAATAAAACAAGAGTTCAAGGTTCGCAGCGAAGATGAGTATTTCACACTTCATTTCAATGTTAGTGGAGCGGATTCGTTGGCTTTTGTAGAATTACTTGATGCCCAAGATAAAGTCGTTCGTAAACGGAGAGTAGAGGAGGATGGAATGGTTGATTTCTATTTCTTGAATCCTGGAAAGTATGCTGCCCGGTTGATTAATGATAGGAATGGAAATGGCGAGTGGGATACGGGAGACTTTGAAAAGGGCATACAACCGGAAGAAGTTTTCTATTACCCTACTATCTTGGAATATAAAGCATTGTGGGATGTAACACAACCATGGGATATTCATGCGACTCCTGTTGATAAGCAGAAACCGGATGAACTTAAAAAACAAAAACCAGATGAAGATAAGAAGAAAAAAGAACGAAATAATCAGAACCGGCGTCGTTAACGTCCGATGCAAACTCATTATTGGATTAGTGGCATTAATGACGGGTGCTTTTGCCCTTCCTGCAAGTGCCCAATGTGAGGCGAAAAATGATGCGTTTCAGACCGGTGAACATGTAATGTATGATTTGTATTTCAACTGGAAATTTATCTGGAAGAAAGTAGGGCTGGCGAGTCTGACAACGAATGCTACCACTTACCGTTCCCGTCCTGCCTATCGTTTCAATCTTCTTTCTGTGGGCAGTAAGAAAACGGATTTCTTCTTTAAGATGCGTGATACGCTGACCTGCTATGTCAGCGATAAACTCGAACCGCTCTATTTTCGTAAGGCAGCCGAGGAGGGAAAACGCTATACGGTAGACGAGGCGTGGTTCTCGTATAATGACGGTGTGTCTGCCGTGAAGCAGAGACGTACCTGGCATAATCCTGTGCGTGAACCGCAGGAAATGGAATACAGTGACAGCCGTTGTATTTTTGATATGCTGAGTATTCTGGCGCAAGCCCGCTCTTACGATCCCAAAGACTATAAGATAGGCGAGAAGATACTTTTCCCTATGGCAACGGGACGCAGGGTGGAAGAACAGACTCTGATTTACCGCGGAAAGGAAGAAATAGAGGCAAACAACGATACAATCTACCGTTGTCTTGTATTTTCTTTTGTGGAATACAAAAAGGGAAAAGAGAAGGAAGTGATTACTTTCTTCGTTTCAGACGATAAAAACCACCTTCCCATACGCTTGGATATGTATTTGAACTTCGGTTCGGCAAAAGCGTTTCTCAAAAGTGTAAGAGGCAATCGTTATCCGATGACTTCCGTGGTTACAAAGTAAAGGGCAATGCGTCCCCCTTTCTGAAAACGCTGGACTCGAATGTGGCTATCAGTTCTCCTTTCTGGTTGGTAACGTCAATCTGATAATATCCGGTAGTGCGTCCGACGTATCGTTCACGGGCTTCGGCGTACAATGTGTCGCCTACACCGCTGCCGCGCAGAAAAGTGATATTGGAAGACAGTGAAAAGGACAGTACGCCGTGAGAGTTGGCGGCTGCGGCCAAAGCGAGGTCGGCTAACGTAAAGAGCGCTCCGCCTTGGGTGCGGTGTCCGGCATTGAGATGTTCTTCCGTAATTACCAGACGCGCTTTGCTATATCCTTCTTTTATTTCTATCAGTTCTACACCGGTTTTGCCGGCAAAAAGATCTTTTTTGAAAAACTCTTGTGGAGTCATGGAATTTAGGGATTTAATGATTGGTGATTCAATGATTCACGGACAGCATAAAGAAAAACAGATGCTTTCCGATGCAAATGTAACAATTTTAGCTTTTAATTGGATGATTTAGGTGGGTCATTTCCGTATAACCGCGCTACATTTGCCATCGAAAAAACGACAACAATTAATAAATAAATCCTTTATTATGAAAACAGCTCTTACTACATTGGGTATTTCCCTTCTTGTTTTGGCAGGTTGTACAGGACAAAAGCAGCCTGCAAATGACTTCATCCAGGAGAATATTGATAATGCAGTGGCACAGGAAATGCTTCAGACGGACATTATCGAGAAATCAGGTAAAATTCTTAATCCGCGTACCATTAATAAGGATGGCAGCATTCATTATGTTCCCATTGATGACTGGTGCTCCGGCTTCTTTCCCGGTAATATTTGGTATACATACGAGTTGACCGGTGACGACAAGTGGTTGCCGCTGGCGGAAAAGTATACGGAAGCCTTGGATTCCGTACAATATCTGACCTGGCATCATGATGTAGGCTTTATGATCGGTTCCAGTTATCTGAACGGATACCGTTTTGCCAATAAAGAGGAATACAAACCTGTAATTATTCAGACTGCCAAATCATTGTCTACCCGCTTCCGTCCGGGTGCAGGCGTTATTCAATCTTGGGATGCCGACAAAGGCTGGCAGGCAGAACGCGGTTGGAAATGTCCGGTAATCATCGACAATATGATGAACTTGGAGTTGTTGTTCGAAGCTACCAAGCTGTCGGGTGACTCTACTTTCTATAATATAGCCGTGAAACATGCCGATACTACCATGGCTAACCATTTCAGGGCCGACAACAGTTGCTATCACGTAGTAGATTATGATCCCGCAACCGGTGAGGTTCGCAAGAAACAGACGGCGCAAGGCTATGCTGATGAATCGTCTTGGGCTCGCGGACAGGCATGGGCTTTATACGGTTATACAATGTGCTATCGTTACACTCACGATTCCAAATATTTGGATCACGCAGAAAAAGTTTATAACTTTATCTTCAATAACAAGAATCTTCCGGAGGATTTGGTTCCTTATTGGGATTACGATGCTCCCAACATTCCGAACGAGCCTCGTGATGCTTCTGCCGCAGCATGTACGGCTTCTGCGCTTTACGAATTGAGTACGTATATTCCTAATAAGGGTTATAAGGAAACAGCAGACCGAATTATGGAAAGCCTCGCTTCTCCGGCCTATCGTGCGGAGGTAGGAACTAACGGCAACTTTATCCTGATGCATTCGGTAGGCAGTATTCCTCACGGCGCGGAAATAGATGTTCCTTTGAACTATGCCGATTATTATTTCTTGGAAGCTTTGATGCGTAAAAGAGACTTGGAGAAATGAGAAATCAATTGAATATATTGTTAGGTGGTTTAGGCTTGTTCGCCTTGCAGGGTTGTAAAGCTCCGCAGGCGGAACAGGTCCGACAACCGAACGTTATTTATGTCTTTCCTGACCAGTACCGTAATCAGGCGATGGAATTTTGGGGACAGGAAGGTTTTCGGGAGAAAGTGAACTTCCGGAATGACCCGGTGCATACCCCTCGTCTGAATGATTTTGCGAGAGAGTCTTTGGTACTGACTTCTGCCATGAGCAACTGTCCGTTGAGCAGTCCTCATCGGGGTTCATTGCTGACGGGAATGTATCCTAACAAGAGCGGTATCCCTTTGAACTGTAATTCGGACCGTCCTATCAGCTCATTGCGCGAGGATGTAGACTGTGTAAGCGATGTATTCAGTAATGCGGGATATGACTGTGCCTATTTCGGTAAACTGCATGCTGACTTCCCGACTCCCAATGACCCCCAGCGTCCGGGAAAATACGTAGAAGACCGTGTACCCGCATGGGACGCTTATACACCGAAGGACCGTCGTCATGGATTTAACTATTGGTACGCTTACGGAACATTCGATGAGCATAAGAATCCGCATTATTGGGACACAGACGGTAAACGGCATGATCCGCGTGAATGGTCTCCGCTGCATGAGTCGGGTAAGGTTGTTTCTTATCTGAAGAATGAGGGAAATGTACGCGACCCGAAGAAACCGTTCTTTATAATGGTAGGTATGAATCCGCCGCATAGCCCTTATCGCTCATTGGACGACTGCATGGAGCAGGACTTCAATTTATATAAGGACCGGCCATTGGATAGCTTATTGATTCGTCCTAATGCTGACCCTACAATGAAGAAAGCGGAAAGCGCACGTTATTATTTTGCTTCAGTTACGGGTGTAGACCGCGCTTTCGGACAGATACTCGATGCTTTGAAGGAATTGGGACTGGACAAAAATACAATTGTAGTCTTTTCTTCCGATCACGGCGAAACAATGTGCAGCCAGCATACGGATGACCCGAAGAATTCCCCGTTCTCCGAGTCCATGAACGTACCGTTCATCGTTCGTTTCCCTGATAAGATTAAGCCCCGTTTGGATGACTTGATGCTTTCCTCTCCGGATATCATGCCTACTTTATTGGGGTTGGCAGGTCTGTCCGATTCTATTCCTACGGATGTGCAGGGACGTAATTATGCTCCGCTGTTCTTCAATGAAAAAGCTGATATTGTACGTCCTACGGGCGCTCTCTATATTCAGAACCTGGACGGAAAGAAAGATGCGGACGGTAAAGTTCGTTCTTATTTCCCTTCATCGCGCGGCTTTAAATCGGCCCGTTACACACTGGCGCTTTATATAGACCGTGATAATCGCAAGCTTGTAAAGAGTTTGTTGTTCGATGACGAGAAAGACCCCTATCAAATGAATAATCTTCCGTTAGAGGAGAATAAAGAAGTAGTAAACGAGTTGTGTGCGGAAATGGGGAAAGTCTTGAAAGAGATTGATGATCCCTGGTATAGAGAGCGCATCTTATCTGACATAATACCATACGATAAATAGAAATAACTGTTGTGAAAGGTTGTTGCAAAGTATTTTGTTATACATCCTTTTGTAGGGAAGAAAGGTTTTTCTGTGAAGAAGGACCTTTCTTTTTTTGTGTGAACCGGCGGTAACTCCTTTTACCGGCAGTGAACTATCGGAAGAATAAGTTGTTTTATTTTCTCTTACTCATGTAAATCCATACGAAGATGAAATATAGGTTATTGGGCTGGTTGCTGTTGCTTCCGTTATTGCTTATGGCGCAAGAGCGTCCGAAAGTTGCCGTTGTGCTGAGTGGAGGCGGAGCGAAGGGTACGGCTCATATCGGTGCCTTGAAAGTGATAGAGAAAGCGGGTATTCCGATAGATTATGTGGTGGGCACCAGTATGGGGGCTATTGTTGGAGGCTTATATGCCATAGGGTATACTCCGGAGCAACTGGACAGTATGGTGAATACGCAGAACTGGAAGTTCGTTTTGTCGGACGCTCCCAATCCTAAAGATGTATTGCTCGACGATCGTTTGCGGTCGGAGCGTTATGTGCTGTCTATTCCTTTTACGTTGAAGTCGGCGGACATTTCGGATGCGGGAATTATTAAGGGAAAGAATATTGCACAGTTGTTTTCGGTATTGACAGAGGGTTATCAGGATTCTGTAAACTTTAGCCGGCTGCCTATTCCGTTCGCATGTGTCTCCGAAAATCTGGTGGATGGGAGCGAGGTTGTGTTTCACAGAGGTGTGTTGGCTACGGCCATGCGCTCCAGTATGTCGATACCCGGAGTATTTGCACCTGTCAATCTGAATGGCAGGGTCTTGGTAGATGGAGGTATGGTGAATAATTATCCGGTAGATGTGGCCTTGCAGATGGGGGCTGATATTATTATCGGAGTGGATGTACAAAGTCCTTTGCTGGATGCCGGGCAACTGAAATCGGTGAAAGATATATTCGGGCAAATCATTAATCTGCAGGGAGAGAAAAAATATCAAGAGAATCTTCGCAAGACCGATTTACATATTAAAGTGGATGTATCGGGCTATTCTGCGGCAAGTTTCACCAAAGAAGCGATTGATACCTTGATAGTGCGTGGAGAACAGGCGGCTATGGCCGATTGGGATAAACTGCTTACATTAAAAAGGAAGATGGGGCTAAGAGAGGATTATCAGCCCCGTCGCCCGGGACCTTTTCTTATTCCTGACGCAGAAAAGAGCAAGACTATTCCCGTTGATCCACAGATAGCCGCTCCTGCCATACGGGAAAACAAGCTGAATGTCGGTATCCGTTTTGATACGGAAGAGCTGGCAGCCTTGCAGGCGAATACGGATATTTATCTGGGAAAACAAAAAGAATCGCAAGTGAGCCTTACCGCCCGTTTAGGAAAACGGACGATGGCAAGAATCGGTTATAATTATCAGTGGAGTAAGGGCTGGCAGACGGGAATTAATTACCGGTTTGATTACAAGGATATTAATATTTATAATGAGGGAAAGCGTACACTTGATTTGACTTTTACCCATCAGCAGCTTACCGCCGGAGTCGCAAAGGATTGGAATAAGATTCAAGTGAGTGCAGGTCTTAATTTCGAGCACTACAACTACCATGATTTGCTGTCGTTGGAGCCGGTGGATGCACTTATGTTTGGAAATAAGTCGTTGTTTACCTATTTTGCCGGGCTGTTGTATAATAATCTGAATGGGAGAAGCGTACCCACCAAAGGTTTGTCATGGTCCGTAATGTATCATCTGTATACGGATAATCTGTTTCAATACGAAGATAACAGCCCTATTTCGGCCTTCTCGGCGCATTGGCAAGGGTGTTTCACTCCGTTAAAGAATTTTACGATTATTCCGTCTATTGACGGGCGTATTCTTACCGGAGGTGATAACTATTCTTTTGCTGTTACTAATATGTTGGGTGGAAATATTGCCGGACGTTATATGCCCCAACAAATACCTTTTGTAGGGATTAACCGTGCGGAGTTGGCTTCCGGTTCATTGATTGTTGCCGGTTTGAAGCTTCGTCAGCGGATATTTAAGAATCAGTATGTATCGGTGACGGGAGACTACGGACGCAGCTCCGATAAGTTGCATGAGTTATTTGAGGATTCCCACTCTTACGACTTGGTAGGAACGGGCATCGGCTATATGTATAATAGTTTTTTGGGACCGTTGGAAATAGAGTTGAATTGGTCTAATCAGACGAAGAAGCTCGGCTGGTACGCCGGCTTCGGATTCGTCTTTTAGATTTTTATTTGTTCAGCTTCCATTCACATCCGTCTTTGGTGTCTTTGATGGCAAAACCTAATGCGGTCAGTTCATCGCGGATTTTGTCGGATGTAGCCCAATCCTTGTTGGCTTTGGCTTTTATGCGCTCTTCCAGCAGCATATCCACTACTTTACCGAAGGCGGCTTCGCGTTCTTCGTTGGAGTTGTTCTCTTCTTTCAGTCCCAATATGTCGAAGCAGAAGAGGTGGAAAGTTTCTTTCAACTCTTGCAAGTCCTCGGCTGTAATGGTGTCATTGCCTGCAATAATGTTGTTTATCATTCTGGCGCCGTCAAAAAGATGGGCTATTACAATCGGAGAGTTCAAATCATCGTTCATAGCTTCATAGCATTTGGCGCGTAATGTTTTTACGTCTACCGTAGAAGCCTTGCCCGGCGTAATCTTTTCCAGCCCATGTACGGCATCCATAAATCTTGTCAGGCCTTTTTCCGCTGCTTGCAGGGCTTCGTTGCTGAAGTCTACCGTACTGCGGTAGTGTGCCTGAAGGATAAAGAAACGAATAGTCATCGGACTGTAAGCCTGTGCCAGCGTCTTGTTTGAACCGGTGAAGAATTCATCCAGTGTGATGAAGTTGCCGAGGCTTTTACCCATTTTCTGCCCGTTGATGGTTATCATATTGTTATGCATCCAATAGTGTACCATGTCATCGCCCTGTGATGCTACGGATTGTGCGATTTCACATTCGTGATGCGGGAAAACGAGGTCCATGCCGCCACCGTGGATATCGAAATGCTTACCCAGATATTTCTTACCCATTGCGGTACATTCGGCGTGCCAGCCGGGGAAACCGTCACTCCACGGGCTTGGCCAGCGCATGATATGTTCGGGTTGGGCGCGCTTCCACAATGCAAAGTCTGCGGGATTATGCTTTTCTTCCTGGCCGTCCAGTTCGCGGGTGGTGTTCAGTACATCATCCAGGTTACGTCCGGACAGTTTGCCGTAATGATGGTCTTTGTTGTATTTGGCTACATCAAAGTAAATGGAGCCTTCGCTTTCGTAAGCGTAGCCGTTCTTTAATATCTCTTTTACCAGCTCTATCTGCTCGATGATGTGTCCCGATGCATGTGGTTCGATGCTTGGAGAAAGCACGTTCAACGCTTCCATTGCCTTGTGGTAACGGTTGATATAATACTGTGCCACTTCCATGGGTTCGAGTTGCTCCAAACGAGCTTTTTTCGCGATTTTATCTTCGCCATCGTCTGCGTCATGCTCTAAGTGTCCTACATCGGTGATGTTGCGGACATAACGTACTTTATAGCCGATGTGTGTGAGATAGCGGAAAAGCAAATCGAAAGTAATGGCAGGACGTGCATGCCCCAAGTGGGCATCTCCGTAAACGGTCGGTCCACAAACATACATGCCCACGTGAGGAGCATGCAGAGGCACGAATAACTCCTTTTTTCTATCTAAGGTGTTGTAAATGGTCAGTTGTTGTTCCATAACGTTTGATAATTAGTTCTTTTTGGAAAGGCAAAGGTATAACAAATATTTGTAAATTAGGGCTATCTGTTCTAAAAAGCATGTAGGAAGTGTTGTTCTACGGCTATGGCTACTCCATCTTCGTCATTGCTTGGAGCAATGTAATCCGCCGCTGCTTTGACAGGTTCCTGCGCATTTCCCATGGCTATGCCGAGTCCGGCATATTTTATCATGCTGAGGTCATTGTAACCGTCCCCCATGGCTATCATTTCTTCGCGGGTGATACCTATTTTTTCTAGCAATACGGCGAGAGAGCGGGCTTTGTCTATGCCTAACGGTACGAGTTCGAGAAAATAAGGTTCCGAACGGTATACGCTGATTTGCCTTTGCAGACGCAGGCTGAGTTCGGTTTCCGTATTTATGAGTTGTTCCGGTTCGCCTACGATGAGGCATTTGGGAAGGGGGCGGGGCGTCTCTTGCAGAAAGTTATCTACGCGTCGCACCTGCATTTTGTTGAGGAATGCTTCTTTCTTGACATATGGGTCGTCGGGATTTTCGGTGAGGATGAACTCATTGTCGTAGGTGAGGATGGTTTGCCGGTTGTCAATAGCGGTTTCATAAAGGATAGGAAGCACTTCATCGGGAAGCAGGTTTTTGTATAGTAGTTCGCCGGTGTTCCAGTTTATGATTTCTCCGCCATTGTAGGAAAGAATGTACCCGTTGTGTTCTTTCATTTGTAACTGTTCTGCCAGGGGAGCAATACCGTAGGTGGGACGGCCGGAAGCCAGCACTAGGCGTACGCCGCTTTGTTGCAGACGCAGTAGAGTACGAAAGTTGCGTGGTGATATTTCTTTCTTCGAATTAGTCAGGGTGCCGTCCAGGTCGAGGACGAGCAGGCGATAGTCTTGTCTCATGGTTTGAAATTGATTATTTTTTTGAAAGTGACAAAGATAGAGTTTTCTCAGGATGAAATACTATTTTTGCAGCATGAACTCAAAAGAACGTGTATTATTGGGTATGAGCGGCGGCACGGATAGTTCTGTGGCTGCTATGAAATTGCAGGAGGCCGGCTATGAAGTAACGGGGGTTACCTTTCGTTTTTATGAGGCGGATGGAAAAGCGGAATATCTGGAAGATGCCCGTACGCTGGCTGATAGACTGGGTATTGAGCATATTATATATGATGCGAGGAAGCTTTTCCGTGAACGTATTATTCGCTATTTTATAGATGAATACCTGGCGGGGCATACTCCTGTTCCCTGCACCCTTTGCAATAATGAGCTGAAATGGAAGCTTTTGGCGGAAATAGCCGATGAAAAGGGAATTTATTGGATTTCTACCGGACATTACGTACGTAAACTCCTTTTAGAGGACACCTATTATATCGCTCCGGCAGCCGACAGAGATAAGGATCAGACTTTCTTTTTGTGGGGTTTGAAGCAAGATATCCTGAAACGAATGTTACTCCCGATGGGGGATATGACAAAGGAGGAGGCACGTGTTTATGCCGCTGGACGTGGATTTATGCGTGTAGCCACTAAGAAAGACAGTATAGGAGTGTGTTTCTGTCCGTTGGACTATCGTTCTTTCTTGAAACGTGAAGTCCCTGCGGAACAGCTTCCGGGCAGGGGACATTTTCTCGATGAAAAGGGGGAAATATTAGGATGGCATGAAGGATATCCTTTCTATACGATAGGTCAGCGGCGTGGACTGGGGCTTCATCTGAATCGTGCCGTATTTGTGAAGGAAATCAAAATGGACACGAACGAGGTGGTACTTGCACCGCTTGCCTCCCTGTATAAAAATGAAATGTATCTTAAGGACTGGAACCTTATCAGCACACATCGGGTATTAGGGGCGGAGACAGTGATCGTAAAGATACGCTATCGTAAACAAGCAAACCGTTGTATGGTTACTTTGGAAGGGGACGGACATCTGCGAGTATCGTTGTTGGAACCGTTGGAGTCTATCGCTCCGGGGCAAGCCGCCGCTTTCTATGATGCAACCGGCTTGCTGTTGGGCGGTGGTATTATTCTTTGAAATTGAGTTTCAACATTTCCTCAATATGTTCCCTTGTGTTACTGAGGCGCGGTACCTTATGTTGTCCGCCAAGCTTGCCTTTACTATCCAGCCAATCATGGAACAGGCCTTTGCGAGCGACAATTATCTCTAATGGCTGCAAAGCCAGGTCGTTCTGTCGTTTAGCTTCATAATCGGAGTTTACTTCTTTGAGGGTGTCATCCAGTATTTGGGCAAATTTCTCCGGACTGTCCGGCATTTGAGCAAACTCAATCAGCCATTGATGACGGCATTTGGCATGTTCGTCCATAAAAACAGGAGCGGCGGAATAGTCTATAATTTGTGCTCCCGTGGCAGCGCAGGCTTTAGTCAGCCCTTTTTCCGCATTGTCTACAATCAGTTCTTCGCCGAAAGCGTTGATGAAATGCTTAGTACGTCCGGTAATGACGAATTTATACGGGTGGTTACCGGTGAACTTCACAGTATCTCCAATCATATAACGCCAAAGCCCGGCAGAAGTGGAGATAACCATTGCGTAGTTTTTATTGAGTTCCACTTCTTCCAGACAACAGATACGAGGATTTTCCTTACCGACATCTTCCAATGGAATAAACTCATAGAAGATACCGTAATCGATCATCAGCAGCATAGCCGGATCGTTCGGGTCGTTCTGTGTGCCAAAATAGCCTTCGGACGCATTGTATGTTTCTATATAGTGCATCTTGGAGCTTTTGATAACCTGTCTGTATTGCTCCCGGTAAGGAGTAAAAGCTACTCCGCCATGGAAGAATACTTCCAGATTAGGCCATACTTCCTCTAAAGACTGTTTTCCGGTTTTCTCGAGTATATGTTTGATAAGTACCAGCATCCAGGAAGGTACACCCGAAAGATTGGTGACGTTGGTATGAAGCGTGCTGTTGGCTATGGCTTCCATTTTGGGTTCGAACTCGCTCATCAGAGCGATTTCCTTGCTTGGTACGCGAATGTGGTTGACCAGCGGGTGTACGTTCTGTATCAGGATGGCGGACAAGTCGCCCACCAGACTATGATTGGAGTTTAGGTTAGGGCTGTGACTGCCGCCGAGAATCAATCCTTTTCCGGAAAAAAAGCGACTTTCGGGATTTATTCCCAAATAGATGGCGACGGCATCTTTTCCGCCTTGATAATGAGTATCTTGCAGAGATTCTTTGCTGACAGGTAAGAATTTACTTTTATCATTGGTGGTTCCCGAAGACTTGGCAAACCAGCGTATTTCCGAAGGCCATAGCAGATTCTGCTCACCGGCACGCAAACGGGCTACATAAGGTTTGATTTCTTCGTAAGTTTGTATAGGAAGGCGTTTTTTGAAATCTTCATAAGTACGAATAGAAGCGTAGTCATATTTCTTTCCCCATTCCGTATTGGCGGCCATGCGTACCAAACGTCTCAGAACACCTGCTTGCAGTTCGCTTGCATGGTCGGTATACAGTTCGATTTCTTTCAAGCGGGGGGTGAAGTATACTTTATTCAGAAATTTTGTAATATTCATCGTTCTTATTGAAATCTGTTTAAGTGCGCAAAAATAATCTTATTTATCGGCATCTCTATCTTTTTTCTCTTTTTTTTCTATCTTTACGTCCGTATAGGTGAAAAGAACCGTAATTTAAACTAAAACATCATGAGAATCGGTATTCTGACTTCAGGCGGGGATTGCCCCGGTATCAATGCAACTATTCGCGGCGTTTGTAAAACCGCCATCAATTACTACGGAATGGAGGTGGTAGGTATCCATAGCGGTTTTCAAGGACTGTTGACAAAAGATGTGGAGTCGTTTACGGACAAGTCTCTGTCGGGATTATTGAATCTGGGCGGTACGATGTTGGGTACTTCCCGTGAAAAGCCGTTCAAGAAAAACGGGGTGGTATCCGATGTAGACAAACCTGCTCTGATAGAACAGAATGTAAAGGAGCTGGGGCTGGACTGCATAGTCTGTATCGGCGGTAACGGCACGCAGAAAACAGCCGCCAAGCTGGCTGCTATGGGATTGAATATCGTTTCCGTACCTAAGACCATTGATAATGACATTTGGGGAACCGATTTCTCTTTCGGCTTTGATTCTGCCGTCAGTATTGCTACGGATGCCATAGACCGGTTACACTCTACCGCCAGTTCGCACAAGCGGGTGATGGTGATAGAAGTGATGGGGCATAAAGCGGGCTGGATTGCGCTGTACTCCGGTATGGCCGGTGGCGGTGATGTGATTTTAATTCCCGAGCTTTCTTATAATATCCATAATATAGGCGATACGATTTTGAATCGTCTGAAGAAGGGGAAGCCTTATTCTATTGTTGTGGTTGCCGAGGGGATTCAGACGGATGGCAGGAAACGCGCAGCTGAATATATCGCACAAGAGATTGAATACGAAACGGGTATTGAAACACGTGAGACTGTTTTGGGCTATATTCAGCGCGGTGGTTCGCCTACGCCTTTTGACCGCAATTTGTCGACCCGTATGGGTGGTCATGCTACGGAATTGATTGCAGGAAGACAGTTTGGACGTATGGTAACGTTGAAAGGGAATGAAATATCTTCCGCGCCTCTGGAGGAGATAGCCGGAAAACTCAAATTAGTGACTGAAGACCATGATTTAGTCGTTCAGGGTAAGCGTATGGGGATTTGTTTCGGGTGATTTGGCTGTATCTTGTACAGTATCCGTAGGTTCTGTATTATCCGTAGCTTCGAGAACCTCTGATGTCTCTGCAACGGGAGTATTTTCTGTGACGGTTTCGTTTTCCTCTGCTGCAATATCTTCCTTTGCCGCGTGGTTCTGTATTTTGGCAGTTTCAATGGCTTCTTTGAAGGCTTCGTCACTCTTGATTTTTTTCAATGCCATTTGTGCGGCGTTTTGCTGTGACTCTTTTTTGGAATAGCCCGTACCTGTGCCGGCAGAAAGGCTTTCTATGCGAACTTCTGTGTGAAACATCGGGTTGTAATCCCTGTCGAGGAACTGTTCTATCAACTCAAAGGAAACCTCCATTTTGTTTTTCTGGCTCCATTCGATAAGTTTGGATTTGAAGTTGACTTCCTTGCGTGACATCTTGTCGAGGTCGATGTAGTTCTTGAGGATTTTTTTCTCCATGAACTGCTTGCAACGTTCGTAGCCTTGGTCCAAATAGATAGCCCCGATAAATGCTTCGAAGGCGTTACCGTACATATAGCTGTTGTGTGACGAAGAACGGGTGGAATACTTGACAAGTTTGTCCAGTCCTATTTCTACGGCCAGTTTGTTCAAGGTTTCCCGTTGCACGATTTTAGAACGGGTATTGGTAAGAAAACCTTCACGACGGCCTTCGAAGTGCTTGTATACAATGTCTCCTACGATGGCGTCCAAGATAGCGTCACCCAAAAATTCCAATCGCTCGTTGTTTAACGGACGTCCTTTCTCGGAGCGGACAGAGGTGGATTTATGCAGTAGAGCCTGCTGATAGAACCGAATATCACGGGGAAAAAAACCAAGTATCCTATAAAAACAAAAATAAGACTCTCTATCCTTACGGAATAAGAGCCTTATTTTGTCTATTTGGTTACGTAACACGACCGTATTATTCTGCGTATTTCTTGAAAATAACACATGCGTTATGACCGCCGAATCCAAAAGTATTGGATAAAGCCACGTTCACTTCACGCTTCTGAGCCTTGTTGAACGTAAAGTTCAGGTCATAGTCGATGTTTTCGTCGTTATCACCCTCTTCGTGATTGATAGTCGGAGGAACAATGCCGTTTTGGATGGCAAGTATACTTGCAATAGCCTCTACCGCACCGGCAGCACCCAGCAAGTGACCTGTCATGGATTTGGTGGAGCTGATATTCAACTCGTAGGCATGTTTTCCGAATACCTCTTGGATAGCTTTCACTTCCGAGATATCACCGACAGGAGTAGATGTACCATGAACATTGATGTAATCTACTTCTTCGGGTTTCATTTCTGCATCTTCCAACGCATTTGTCATTACCAGTTTGGCTCCCAAACCTTCCGGATGAGAAGCGGTTAAGTGATGAGCGTCGGCAGACATTCCCACACCGGCAACCTCTGCATAAATCTTGGCACCACGTGCTTTAGCGTGTTCCAGTTCCTCAAGAACCAGACATCCGCCGCCTTCACCCATGATGAAACCGTCGCGGCTCGCGCTGAACGGGCGAGATGCGGTTTCCGGAGAGTCATTGCGGGTAGATAAAGCATGCATGGCATTGAAACCACCTACACCACAAGCGGCAATAGCTGCTTCCGAGCCACCGCTGATGATAGCGTTAGCCTTACCCAAACGGATGAGGTTGAATGCGTCAGCGATAGCATTGGTAGAAGTGGCGCATGCGGAACAAGTCGCGTAGTTAGGACCATGAAAACCGTACAGGATAGAAATTTGTCCGGCAGCAATGTCCGAAATCATCTTGGGGATGAAGAACGGATTGA
>ERZ894244.1093-NODE-1093-length-15125-cov-6.252488_pt1 | contig 15125 bp, 15 predicted proteins | sample MGYA00380299_ERZ894244 | MGnify/ENA primary metagenome ERZ894244 (study PRJEB32331, sample SAMN06328444) | human gut metagenome | biome: human gut microbiome; feature: stool | host: Homo sapiens | collected 2014-06-26 ... | reverse complement strand
CGATGTCGCGCTCGGACGTCATCCTGAGCGTCACGCTCGCGCTCTGCGTGCTCGCGCTCTACATTCTCTTCTACCACAAGCTCTTTTCCGTCACGTTCGACGAGTCCTTTGCCCGCGCGACGGGCGTGCGCGTCGGCACGTACAAGACGATCCTGTCCGTTCTAACGGCGCTCACCGTCGTGCTCGGTATGCGCATGATGGGCGCGATGCTGCTCTCGAGCCTCATCATCTTCCCGGCGCTGTCCGCGATGCGGGTGTTCAAGAGCTTCCGCTCTGTCGTGTGCTTTGCCGCGGGGCTCTCGGTCATGTGCTTCTGCCTCGGGCTCACGGGGTCGTATCTGCTCTCCACCCCCGTGGGCGCGACGGTCGTTGTCTGCGACCTCACGGCGTTTCTCCTCTGCTGCCTGCTCGGCCGCGGACGGGGATGACCCACTTCTTAAATTTTCTGAAAGGCTGCGCCTGCAAACTTGCAAAGCGCAGCTTTTCATGCTATGTTGTAATCGTACCCTGTTTTATGCTTCATTGAAAAAATCTGCAAAAGCGTGACACTTTTATGCGTTTTCTGCGTCTAAGAGAGTAGAAGAACTTTTGAGGAGGTTTCCCCATGAAGAAAAAGCGGCTTCTCCCCCTCGGCATTCTGGCTGTTCTCGTCCTCGCAGCTTTGATCTACACGCGGCCGATGACGCTTGAGGCGATGTTCGGGCTGGATATCACGCAGAGTGAACTGGTATACACTGACTACCTTACGGTCTCCATCGACGAGCCGGGCCGCAGTGTGGAAAGCTCGGTATGGCCGCGCGGCGAGGAGCGCACAGAGAAGCTGAATGAACTTCTTTCGCAGCAGAAATTCCGCCGCTCGCTCATCAATCTGCTGTCGCCGGACGGCGGCAGCACCCACCAGCCGAAGGACGGCGATTTCATCTGGGATCTGAGCTTCAACTTTGGCCCGACTGATTTCCCCGACGGCAGCACCGGCAGCGGTACGTTTCTTCAGTGCAGGAACTTTTTCGGCGTTCTGCGCATTTTCAATGCCGTCGAGGATGAAACGCTTCGCTGCACCGTGCAGGATCAGGAGGCGTTTTTGCAGCAGGTCTATGACATCATTTCCGCTGAACCGTAACCCATTCCACACTTTATCACAACAGGAGGAATCACTATGAAAAAATGCGTATCCATTCTCGTCGGCGTTTTGGCCGTTATCGCCGCGGCAGCCGCCGTCCTCGTCGCGCTCGACCGCTTCCGCAAGCAGACCGACGAAGACCCGAACGACTTTGAAGACTGAAAAAGGAGAGGCTTTTGCCTCTCCTTTTCGTTTCTTTTTAGACCGCCTTCGCCTTGGCGAGCATCAGCTTTGCGCCCGTTTTGGAGCAGAGCTTGATCTCGCCCGCGTAGCCGTCGAGGCGTGCGGCCTCGTCAGCTTTGAGCTCGACGCTCTCGTCGCCGACGATGACGTGAACCTCGCCCACGCCGCAGTAGATGAGCGTCATGCCCTCGCAGCCGTGGACGGTCTTGTGCTCGAGCGCCGCAAGGTGCTCGCCGCGCATCTTGCCCTCGCACTTGCCCTTGCGGAGCATGAGGTTGAAGTCGCGGCAGCGGCCCCAGGAGTGCGTGTCGTCGCCGCCGTCGAAGCGGTGGACCTCGTAGGGATTCAGCGTCAGCTTTTCGCCGCTATTGTGATTGAGCTCGATCGTGCCCTCAAGTGTCGAAATGAGGCGCTCATAGTCGGGCAGGGCCGTAAAGTCGGACTCTGCGTCCTCAACGGTCGCAGAGCTGAGTCTCCACAAAAAGTCGCGGTCTGCGTACACCGCGCTCGCGGGCGCGATGCCGAGCTGGGTCGTCAGGCCGCCGGACCACTTGGTCGTAATGTAGTCACTCGGCGTTAAATGCTGGATGGTCATGGAAATACAACTCCTTTGCAAACTGCAAATGGCTTCGGTGTGCGCGCACCGAAGCCATTTTTTGATAAATCTTTTCGTTTAGCCCTCGATGAGCTTGACGATCTCAGCGTAGCACTCGTCGGCAAGGGGCAGAGCGTGCGCGAGCAGGGCCTCGCCCTTGGCGCGGTACTCAGCAGCGAACTCCTGATCCTTCAGGGAGCCGACGTTGATGAGCACGTTGAGCCATGCGCCCTGGATACCGGCCTTGAGGGACAGGAACGCAACGCCCAGGTCGCTCGCGGAGGTGTCGTTGAAGCGGCCCAGCAGGGACTGTGCAAGCGTCAGGGTCTCGTCGATGAGCTCCATCATCTCCATCGGGGTCTTGGTGCAGCCCTTCAGGCCCTCCTGGATGGCGGCGGAGCGGGCAGCCTTCTCCTCGTCGGTCGCCTTGGGCATACCGAACGCGGCGGAGACGACGTTGAACGCCTCGGTGTCGCGGTCCATAACGTCGAGCAGGCGGGTCTTGAGCTCGTTGCCCTTCTTCTCGACCTCGGCAGCATGCTCGGCATACTCGGCATACTTCTTGCGGCCCTGAGTGAGGCCGCCGACCATCGCGGTCAGCGCGGCGCCGATGGAGCCATAGAGTGCGGCGCAGGAGCCGCCGCCCGGCGCGGGAGCATCGGAGGCAACGGTATCGGCAAAGCCGGTAACGGTCATATCAGCTAACTTCATCATGTTGAATATTTCCTTTCATCATTTCGCGCCGTTTTCGTCCCGCGCGGGCATCGCCGCACCTTTACGGTCAGCCGCCCCTCTTGGAGCAGCCAACGCCCGCACGAGCCAAAAGCGTCGCAGCCGTTGCCGCCCTCCGGCGGCAAACGATTTTAATCGTTTTTTCTGACGACATGCGCGTCAGAAAAAACACTTTGCAGTCCGCCAGCGTGCGAGCGAAAGCGAGTGCGACGCAGCGGACTGTAAACCAACCAGGAAAAGCGGCAAGCCGCTTTTCCTGGTTGCACTCAAAAATGCGCTTTCAGCGCATTTTTGAAGTATTTATTCCATGTCGATCAGGTGATACTCCATGACCTGGTTCTTGCAGTCGAAGTCCTTGGCCTTGAGATAGAACTCGGCGCAGTCGATCAGGGCCTTGGCGGGGGTCAGGCCGACGATCTCACTCTCGATGACGCGGGTGCCGTAGCGCTCGGCCAGCGCCTTGATCATCTCATAGGTGACATACAGCGGGGTGTCCTCGTAGTTGACCATGTTCATGGAGACCTGCGCGATGCCGCGGTCCTCGAGCATGAAGCCCATGGCCTTGCAGCTGCGGAAGCCGCCCGAAGAGCCGCGGATGACCTTGGCGATCTTCTTGGCGATCTCAACATCAGAGGTCTCGAGGTTGCAGTTGAACGCGACCAGCGGCATACGGGCGCCGATGGCGGTGATGCCGGCGGTGGGGTGGATCTTGCGCTCGCCGTAGTCGGGAGCCCAGTCGGGCTGCAGGAGCTTCTCGGGCATGCCCTCGAACTCGCCCTTGCGGCAGGTGGCAAGATTGCGGCGCTCGGGACGGGTGGCGCTGTCCTCATACAGGAAGGAGGGGACCTTCAGCTCGTCCCAGATGCGCTGAGCAACGCGCTTGGACATCTCGACAGCTTCCTCCACGGTCACGTCCATCTGGGGAACGAAGGGGATAACGTCGGTCGCGCCCATGCGCTTGTGCTCGCCGTGATGCTTGTTCATGTCGATGCGCTCGGTGGCGACCTTCGTCAGCTGGAAGGCGACCTCCTCGATGGCCTCGGGAGAGCCGATGAGGGTGAAGACGCAGCGGTTGTGGTTGCCGTCGGTCTGCGCGTCGAACAGGGTGCAGCCGGGAACGCTCTTGGCGGTCTCGACGAGGGCGTTATAGGTGGCCTCGTCCTTTTCCTTGGAGCAGCTGAAATTGGGGATGCATTCGATCAACTTTGCCATGGTTGTTTTCCTCCGTCAATTTATTTTGTATCGTCATTTTGCTCAGACAGGCGCGCTGCGCCCGTCCATTTTTGTTCAGCGTTGCCATTATATCGCGGCCCAACGGGGGAGTAAACAGGTTTTCTTTCTCTTTTTTCAGTGCGGGCTTAATTTTTTTAAGTCATCTTCTCCTCGACGAAGCGCTGCACGCACGGGGCGCTGAGCACCGCGCTGTTCCATGCCAAAACGGCATACGAGCGGATCGGCAGACCGCGCACAGGCTTTGCCTTTAAAGGCGCGCCCGGATGCGTGCTGAGGATGGACTTTGGCAGAAAGCTGATGCCAAAGCCCGAGAGCACCATCTGCATCGCCATGGGCGTATCGTAGCAGTGGCAGGTCACATTCGGCGTAAAGCCGCTGCGCTGGCACTCCTGCACCAAAAAATCGTTGTAGCTCCAGAGGTCGTCCGAGCGCAGCAGGCACATCGGCACGGCCTCGAGCCGCTCGATGGGCACCTCCTGAAGCTCCGGCGCGGGATCCATGTCCTCGCGCATGATGAGCTCAAGCGCATCCTCGCCCAGAATGCGCTCCTGCAATCCGCTCGGCTCGCGCGCGGCGGTGCGCAGGAACAGCGCATGCAGCTCGCCGCGGTTGAGCGATTCAATGAGCTCCTGCGGCGAGCCCACACGGATGAAGAGCTCGACCTGCGGATAGCGGCTGTGATATTCATTTATATAATGTAACGCGTACGACATCGCCGAGTAGATGACGCCGAGCTTGATGCGCCCGCTCATGCCCGTCCCCACGCTGCGCACGCTGTCCTCCACGCGGCGGATGTCCTGAAAGATCTGCTGCGTCTGCTGATACAGGCTTTGTCCCGCGTCGGTGAGGGACATGCCCTTGCTGCCGCGCAGGAAGAGCTGCACGCCGAGCTCTTCCTCGAGCTGCGCGATCTGGCGCGAGATCGGCGGCTGCGCCACGTGCAGCTCGCGCGCCGCGGCGGAGATGCTTTTCTCCTCCGCCACCGCGCAGAAGTATTCCAGCTGTCTGATCTTCATCGCTCGTCCTCCATGTCATACTTTTGTGGTATGGTATGCAGATAAATTAAGTACTTTCCATTATAGCACATCTTTGTTATAATGCAAGTTGTAAAGAAAAGAGAGAATTCCGTTTTCATTTTTATTGGTTTTTACAGAAATTTTTTTATGAAAGTGAGGAACCCACCATGATCAATCTTGCAGACGATGCGATGACGATCAAGCTGGACTACGAGCTTCCTGAGTACCCGAAGTTCGAAGAGGGCTACCGTCGCGCACCCCGCCGCGAATCCCACCTGAGCGAGGCCGATAAGGCGCTCGCCATCAAGAACGCCCTGCGTTACATCCACCCCGACCATCATGAGCAGATGGCCAAGGAGTTTGCGCAGGAGCTCGAAGAGCACGGCCGTATCTATGGCTACCGCTTCCGTCCCGAGGGCAAGCTCTACGGCAAGCCCATCGACGAGTACAAGGGCAAGTGCATCGAGGGCAAGGCCATTCAGGTCATGATCGACAACAACCTCGACTTTGATATCGCCCTCTATCCCTATGAGCTGGTCACCTACGGCGAGACCGGTCAGGTCTGCCAGAACTGGATGCAGTACCGTCTGATCAAGAAGTACCTCGAGCAGCTGACCGATGAGCAGACCCTCGTCGTCATGTCCGGTCATCCTCTGGGCCTCTTCCACTCCCACAAGATGGCTCCGCGCGTCATCATCTCCAACGGCCTGATGGTCGGTACTTTCGATGACCAGGAGAACTTCAACCGCGCTGCCGCGCTCGGCGTTGCCAACTACGGTCAGATGACCGCCGGCGGCTGGATGTACATCGGCCCCCAGGGCATCGTCCACGGCACGTTCAACACGCTGCTCAACGCCGGCCGTCTGAAGCTCGGCATCCCCAACGATCAGAACCTCGCCGGCCGTCTGTTCGTCTCCGCCGGTCTTGGCGGCATGAGCGGCGCTCAGGGCAAGGCTGCTGAGATCGCCGGCGCTGCCTCCATCATCGCCGAGGTCGACGATTCCCGTATCGAGACCCGTTACACCCAGGGCTGGGTCAGCCACCGCACCGACTCTCTCGAAGAGGCCACCAAGATCGCTCTCGACCACCAGAAGGAAGGCAAGCCCTGCGCTGTCGCCTATTGCGGCAACATTGTCGACCTGCTCGAGTACCTGTACAACAACAACGTCCATGTCGACCTGATGAGCGACCAGACCTCCTGCCACGTGCCTTATGACGGCGGCTACTGCCCGCAGGGCCTCACGTTCGAGCAGCGCACCGAAATGCTCGACAAGGATCCCGACGGTTTCCGCGTCCTCGTCGACAAGACCCTGCAGCATCACTATGAGATGATCTGCAAGTTCCACGAGCGCGGCACCTACTTCTTCGACTACGGCAACAGCTTCCTCAAGGCTGTTTACGACTCCGGTGTGAAGAGCATCTGCAAGAACGGCGAGAACGACCTCGACGGCTTCATCTTCCCCTCCTACGTCGAAGATATCCTTGGTCCCTGCCTGTTCGACTTCGGCTACGGCCCGTTCCGTTGGTGCTGCCTGAGCCGCAACCCCGAGGATCTGCACAAGACCGACATGGCTGCCGCCGAGTACATCAAGGCCCACAACCGCCGCTATCAGGACTACGACAACTATGTCTGGGTCCGCGACGCTGAGAAGAACAAGCTGGTCGTCGGCACCCAGTGCCGTATCCTCTATCAGGATGCCATGGGCCGCATGAACCTCGCGCTCAAGTTCAACGAGATGGTTCGCAACGGTGAGATCGGCCCCGTCATCCTTGGCCGTGACCATCACGACACCGGTGGTACCGATGCGCCCTTCCGTGAGACCTCCAACATCAAGGACGGCTCCAACATCATGGCCGAGATGGCGACCCAGTGCTACGCTGGTAACGCTGCCCGCGGCATGAGCTACATCGCCCTGCACAACGGCGGTGGTACGGGCATCGGCCGCGCCATCAACGGCGGCTTCGGTATGGTTCTCGACGGCTCCGAGCGTGTCGACACCATCCTGCGCATGTCCATGCCTTGGGATACCATGGTCGGCGTTGCCCGCCGCAGCTGGGCGCGCAACGAGAACGCCATGACCACTGTCGCCGAGTACAACAAGATGTACGAGGGTCAGGATCACATCACCATGCCTTACGTCGCGGACGAAGAGCTCTGCGAGAAGGCCGTGAAGGAATACATGCACTAAAATTTACTTCAAAAAAGGGGCATAGAAATATGCCCCTTTTTTGAGCTGGATACACTCCGCTGCGCGCACTCGCTTTGCTCGCACACTTGCGGAGCGCAAAGAATCTTTCCGACGCACATGTCGTCGGAAAGATGATCTCAATTTATTTGCCGCCTGCGGGCGGCCTGGGCAGCCGTTGGCGGCTCTGCCGCCTTGCGGATGCCGCGTACCCCTTGCGGGTAAAACTCTGCGAGGCTTTTTTGACAAGCCATCGAACAGAATGCTCTTTCCAACAGTGAGAAAGGACAACATTTACTATGAAAAAGTTACTGGTCAAAAACATCGGCCTGCTGGCGACGCCGGAGGGCAAATCCGCCCATCGCGGCGAGGAGCAGGGCAAGATCAAATTCTTAAAGGATGCGTGGGTGCTCATCGAGGACGGCATCATTGCCTCCGTCGGTACCGGCGCGGTTCCCGCCGTCGAGGGCGCGGAAGTCGTCGACGCGGAGGGCCACCTCGTCACCCCCGGCCTTGTCGACGCTCACACCCACCTCATCTTCGGCGGCTGGCGCCAGAACGAGCTGGGTCTCAAGCTCCACGGCGCAAGCTATCTCGACATTCAGAACGCGGGCGGCGGCATCCAGTCCACGACGAACGCCACCCGTCAGGCCAGCGAGCAGGAGCTCGCTGCCAAGGCTGCCAAGGCGCTCGACGAGATGATGGGCTTCGGCACTACCACGGTCGAGGCCAAGAGCGGCTACGGCCTTGCCACCGAGCATGAGCTCAAGGCGCTCGAGGTCATCAAGGACCTCAACGATCACCACCGCATGGACCTCGTCGCGACCTTCATGGGCGCGCACCTTGTCCCCGCGGAATATAAGTCCAACCGCGAAGAGTACGTCCGCCTTGTGTGCGAGGAGATGATGCCCAAGGTCAAGGAGCAGGGCATCGCCAAGTTCTGCGACGTCTTCTGCGAGGCTGACACCTTCACCGTCGAAGAGTCCCGTCAGGTGCTCGAAGCAGGTCTCAAGTATGGCCTGCGTCCCAAGATCCACGCCGACGAGATCGAGGCCATCGGCGGCAGCCAGCTCGCCGGTGAGATCGGCGCGATCTCGGCTGAGCACCTGATCGTCTGCCCGCCGGAGGGCATTGCCTCCATGTCCAAGGGCGGCGTCATCGCATGCCTGCTGCCCGCGACGAGTTTCAACCTCGGCGCGGTGTTCGCGCCCGCGCGCGACATGGTCACCGCCGGCGTGCCCGTCGCAATGGCGACGGACTTCAACCCCGGCTCCTGCCCGTGCCTGAACATGCAGTTTGTCATCAACCTCGGCTGCCTCAAGTACAAGCTGACGCCGGAGGAGGTCCTCACGGCTGTCACGCTCAACGGCGCTGCGGCGATCGACCTTGCCGACAAGGTCGGCTCTGTCGAAGAGGGCAAGCTGGGCGACCTTGTCATCTGGGACGCGCCCGACCTCGACTACATCTGCTACCGCGTTGGCAGCAATCTTGCAAAAACCGTCATCAAGCGCGGCGAGATCGTGTAAGAGAACGGTAGAGGGAGAACATGATGGATCGGACTGACTACCAAATCCTCAACCTCCTCCAGGACGACAGCCGTTGCACGCTGCGCCGCATGGGAGACCTTGTGGGGCTGACGCCGCCCGCCGTGTCGGAACGCATTCGCCGGATGGAGGAAAGCGGCGTGATCCGCGGCTATCACATCGACATCGACCGCACGAAGCTCGACTGTAACATCACAGGCTTTATCTCCGTTGCGCTCGAGCCGGACAAGTACGACAAATTCTGCGATTTCTGCGCCTCGCAGAGCGCCATCATCAGCCACTATCACATGGTGGGTGAGTTCAACGCGCTGCTCCGCTTCGCTGTGCGCGACACGCAGCAGCTCGACCAGCTTCTCTCCCTCATCAAGAAGTTCGGCGACTCGCGCACCTCGATCGAGCTCAAGACGCTCTTCGACAGCAAGGAGATCCCGCTGCCGTAACACAACATTCCCTTTGCACCAAGCAGGGCGGCCATATGGCCGCCCTGCTTTTTTGCGCGATCTGAATGCCCCCTTGCTTTTTTGGGGCCATTCCCGCGCATCTGTGTATTGCGAAGAAAGGCGAAAACTGCTATACTTTAATTTACTGAATGAGCATCATTTGGGGAGGGAATCTATCGTGCAGCTTGAACAGAGGCAGACGCTGAGCCAAAAGCTCGTGCTGACGCAGACGATGCGCCAGTCGCTCGACTGTTTGCAGCTCTCCGCGCCGGAGCTTGCCGAATACGTGCAGGAAGTCGCGCTCTCAAACCCGCTGCTCGACGTACAGTCCCCCACCTATTACGAGACCGAGCTCCCCAGCGAGGCCGCTCCCGCCGAGCGTGAACCGCTCGAGGTTCGCGAGACGGACTCGTGGCGCGGCGTCACCTCCTCCGGTATGGAGGATGTGCAGGACTTCACCGCCTTTTTGACGCGCGAAAAAACGTTCCGCGACCACCTGACCGAGCAGATCGGGCAGATGAAGCTCGTCGACGACGAGCTTCTGCGCCTGTGCCGCTTTTTGATCGACTGCCTCGACGAGCGCGGCTATCTTGACTGCCCGCTTGAGGAGCTGTCCCGCGAATTCGACATCCCGCTCTTCTCGCTCGAGCAGGCGCTGTTTGCCGTGCAGATGCTCGACCCGCCGGGCGTCGGCGCGCGGAACCTGTCGGAATGCCTGACGCTCCAGCTTGCGCAGGGCCGCTCGCTCGACCCGCTGGCGCTGAAGATCGCGCGCGATGGGCTCGAAATGCTCAGCAAGCGCGACTTTTCCGGCCTTGCCGTTCTGCTCGGCGTCAGCGTCAACGAAGCCAAGGCCGCCGCTTCCAAGGTGCTCGCGCTCAACCCGATCCCCTCGCGCAGCTTTGCCGGCAGCGAGCAGATCGCCTATGTCGCCCCCGACGCGGAATTTTCCGTGCAGCAGGGCCAGCTCGTCATCGAGCTCAACGAGCGCATTCTGCCGCGCCTGTCCGTCAACGCCGAATACGCCGCGCTGATGAACACGAGCGACGACCCCGAGGTCCAGCGCTACGTGAAAGAAAAGCTCTCCGAAGCACAAGCCCTCATCAAGGGCGTCCACACCCGCTGTGACACGCTCGTACAGATGCTCACGCTCATCGGGCGCGAGCAGCACGGCTTTTTCTGTGGCGGCGAGGCACTGCTGCCCGTGACGATGCAGCAGCTTTCCGAAAAAATGGGCGTCAGCACCTCCACCGTGAGCCGTGCGGCGCAGAATAAATACATTCAGTTCCAGGGCAGGATCATCCCCGTGCGCAGCTTTTTCACCACGGCGATCCGCCCCGACGCGGCAGTCTCGTCCCACGCGGTCAAGCAGCGGCTTAATCTCCAAATCGTCGGGCCCCACATGGTTCATCGGCGAGATGACGCCGTGCAGCACGTGGTAGCGGCCGTTGTATTCGCGCGCGCGCTCGATGGCGACGACGTCGCGCGGGTCGGCGACGACGCAGATGACATGTTCATCACGCTTCGGCGACGAGCAGATGGGGCAGAGGCCGCCGTCCGTCAGATTGCGGCAGACGGGGCAGAACGTGACGGTGCGCTTGGCGTCGACGATGGCATCGGCAAAGGCCTTGGCCTCTTCTTCGGGCAGGCTCAGCACGAAAAACGCGAGCCGCTGTGCGCTCTTGCTGCCGATGCCGGGCAGGCGCGCGAACTGCTCAACGAGCTTTTCGAGCGCCGCGGGAAAGTATTCCATGGACTTAACCTCTCAGCTCTTTGATCTTGGCGGGGATATCCGCGGCCTTGTAGACGGCGGAGCCCGCGACCAGCACGTTTGCGCCCGCCTCGATGCAGGTTTTGCACGTCACGGCGTCGACGCCGCCGTCGACCTCGAGCTCGCAGTCAAGGTTTCTCTCGTCGATGTAGCGGCGGATGGCGGAAACTTTCGGCATCATATCGGCCATGAACTTCTGCCCGCCAAAGCCGGGCTCGACGGTCATCACGAGCACGATGTCGCACTTGTCAAGAAACGGCAGCACGGCCTCAGCGCGGGTGTTGGGCTTCAAGACGACGCCGGCCTTTTTGCCCTTGGCGTGAATTTTGTCGAGCGCGAGGTGGATCTTCTCCGGCGTGTCGGCCTCGACATGACAGGTGACGAGGTCCGCGCCCGCGTCGCAGAACTGGTCGACATAGCGCTCAGGCTGCACGATCATCAGGTGCACGTCGATGGGCAGCGCCGTGCGCTTGCGGATGGACTGGAGCACAGGGATACCGATGCTGATATTGGGGACGAAGCAGCCGTCCATCACGTCAAAGTGGACGTAGTCGGCGGTGGCAATGGCCTCGACGCCGGTGCCGAGCTCGGCAAAGTCGGCGGAGAGGATGGACGGTGCGATCTTGACGGACATGATAAGAATCCTCCTGCGAAAATTTTCTTATTTTTTATTGTAGCAAAGCGCAGGAACAAAAGCAATGCAAAAAAATGTAAAAGACACTTGACATTTCACTCGCGCAGTGCTATCCTCACAGATGTAAAGCGAACTTGACTTTTGGAAACGGAGAGAAGCGATGAAAAACCACATTGAAGAGAGAAGAAAGGCGCGCGGCATGACGCAGCAGCAGTTGGCGTCGGAACTCGGCGTCTCGCGCCAGACGATCATTTCGCTCGAGAACGGGAAGTACAATCCGTCTATCCTACTGGCGCACAGCATCGCGCGGCTCTTTGGCGAGCGGATCGAGGACATTTTCATTTTTGAGGAGGAAGAGGCATGAAGGGTATGAATTTACAGGAGCAGAAAAAGTGCGGCATTCTGGTGACCGCCATCGGGCTGGTGATGTTTGCCATCGGATTTCTGCTCGGTGATGCGCACATGGGCGATTTTTACAGCGGCCTTGGCTGCGGCCTCTTTGTCTGCGGCGCGGTGCGGCTGCTGCGCGTTTACCGCCTGAGCCGCGACCCGGAGAAGGCGGCGGATTATGACGCGATGCTCAAGGATGAGCGCACGGTGTATGTTGCGAATAAAGCGCGCAGCATGACGTTTTTCATCTGTGTTTACGCAGAACTCGCGGCGGGACTGCTGGCGCTTTTAGTGTTCAAGCAGCCAATCATCGGGCAGGTGCTGTGTCTTGTGACCTGCGCGCAGTCGCTTATTTTTTGTGGGACTTATTGGTACTACAATAAGAAGTATTGAAGGCAGCGCCGTAGGCGCTGCACGGGATAAGGGGGATATTCTCTCACGTGAGAGAATATCCCCCTTAAACCCCCAAGAGAACGCAAGGGGCCTTGCCCCTTGACCCCGCACATTGGCAGTTTGCAGCTTGAAGAGCTGCACGCGCTGCGCAATCGGGTGCGGTGTACATGGCTTCGCCATGAATCCCTACGTTTCGTTACGTCTTGCAACCGCGCCTTACTACCGTGAGGCGCGAGTGACGGTAGAACGGCGGCAGACTGCGTGCGAAATAGCGGCATTGCTGCGCTCGCCGCATTGAGTAGTACCCCGTTAGACGGAAATTACTGTGCACTTCTACAAGATCAGCAGAGCGACAGCGGATGATAGGAGCAGGCCAAATCGTATAGCAACATTCAACGCGGCAACGCCGCGCGCAGGTATTTTCATTCCGGAGGCATAAAGACCATTCGAGCCAGAGGCTACCAACGTGAAATTTTCTCTGGGAGGGTTTATGGGAGGGGCATCTCTTTTTGAAAAGAGATGCCCCTCCCTTTTTCGCTGCCGCAGGTACTGCGGCATTTTTTTGCGCGCAAAATTTTGCGCGCGTGCATACGACTGTGCAACAAAACGGGTGCGGCGGGGTTCGGGTGAAAAGAGAAAACAAAATGGGGGGACACGATGGAGAAAAAGGACGTGCGGCGCGAGGATGTGATCGAGGCGCTCAAGGAGATCGCGTTCGGACGGGTGAACCGCGGGGTGGAGCTGACGTATCTGAGCGAGCCGACGGCGCAGCTCATCCGAAAGATGGACTTGTCGGCGGTGGCGGAGTTCAAGAGAAACGGCAACGGCACGGTGGAGGTCAAGTTCGTCGACCGGGTAAAGGCGCTCAGCGCGCTCTATGACATGCTGGGCGGCGGAGACGCGGACGAGGCAGCGGAGTTCTTGCAGGCGCTGGAGCAGGCGGGAGAGGAGAAGGACGATTGGCGGGCGTGAAGCAGTTTTCCGCCAAGCAGAAGACGGCAATGACCTGGTGGGCGAATCCAAGGTACCAAGAGTACGACGCGATCATCTGCGACGGGGCGGTGCGAAGCGGAAAGACGCTGTCGATGGGGATGGGCTTTTTCCTGTGGGCGATGCGGCGCTTTAGCGGCGAGCAATTTGCGCTGTGCGGGAAGACGATCGTGTCGCTGCGGCGCAACGTGTTGCATGAGATTTTACCGAAGGTGACGGCGCTGGGCTTTCACTGCGAGGAGAAGCGGAGCGAGAATTTAGTGGTCGTGCGAAGCGGAGGGAGGGAAAACCGCTTTTACCTCTTCGGCGGATACGACGAGGGGAGCGCGGCGCTCATCCAGGGCATCACGCTGGCGGGCGTGCTCTTCGACGAGGCGGCGCTGATGCCGCGCTCCTTTGTGGAGCAGGCAAGCGCGCGATGCAGCGTGCCGGGCAGCAGGCTGTGGTTCAACTGCAACCCGGAGGGGCCGCAGCACTGGTTCTACCGCGAGTGGATCCTGCGCGCGCAGGAGCGCGTGGCGCTGTATCTGCACTTTACGATGGAGGATAATCCATCGCTCTCGCCGCGCATCCGGGCGCGGTACGAAAAGGCGTACAGCGGGACATTCTACCGGCGATTCATCCTGGGCGAGTGGACGGCGGCAAAGGGGCTGATCTACGACTTTTTCACGCCGGAGGAGTATTGCAGGAGCGTGCCGGAGCAGCCGTGGGAGAGGGTGCGCATCTCCATTGACTACGGGACGGTGAACCCGATGAGCTTTGGGATGTGGGCGCTCAAGGACGGCGTGTGGTACAGGGTGAAGGAATACTACTATGACGCGCGAAAAGAGGGGCGGCAGAAGACGGACGCGGAGTACCTTGAAGACCTGAAGCGCTTTGCGGCGGGACAGACGGTGGAAAAGGTCATCGTCGACCCGTCGGCGGCGAGCTTTATCGAGGCGGTGAAGCGCGCGGGCTTTGCAGTGAGCCGGGCAGACAACAACGTTGCCGACGGGCTGCGGGTGACGGCGGACCTTCTGAAGCAGGGAAAGATCGTGATCTGCGGGACGTGCGAGAGCTGCCTGAAGGAGATCGCGCAGTACTGCTGGGAGGACGGCGGAGCCGGGCGTGACCAGCCGAAAAAGGAAAAGGACCATGCGATGGACGAAATGCGGTATTTCGCAATGTCGGTCGCCGGGAGAGGACATGGGGGAGCCATTGCGCTGCGCGCGGTGGAGCGCACGGCGCGGTGAAAAAACGAAAAGGAGAGGGCGAGCAGATGAAAAGACTCTTTCAAAAGGAGAGAAGCACGGGCGGCGAGGCGGCGGTACAGCTAAGAACGGGCGGACAGAGCGCGTTCGGCGGGCTGGACGGCTATGTGCCGCTGCTGGATGGGAGCACGGCGGTCTACCGGCTGGTACGCGAGGCGGTACCGGTGGTGGACGCGGCGATCGGCAAGCTCATCCGGCTGACAAACGGCGTGAAGGTCTGCTGCGAGGACGAGAGGGCCGAGCGGGAGCTGGAGCAGTTTTTGCGCGATGTGCCGGTGGGAAGAGGGCAGAGAGGGATCAACGCGTTTTTGGACTGCTATCTCGACTCGCTGCTCACCTGCGGGCGCGCGGTGGGCGAGATCGTGCCGGACGCGGAGGGACGCGAGATCGCGGCGGTGCTGTGCCACCGCGTGGAGCAGCTGGCTCTGCGCGGGCGAGACGGCGCTGGATGTGCGGTTCTGCGGCTACGACGCGGCGGGGAGGCTGCGCGAGCTGCCGCGGCAGGAGCTGGTGCTTTTCACGCCGCTGCTGCCGGAGTCGGAGAATCCCTACGGCGTGTCGCTGCTGCGGGGATTGCCGTTTATGGCGGATATTCTGATGAAGATCTACAACACGGTGGGGGTCAACTGGGAACGGTGCGGCAATATG
>ERZ894244.1092-NODE-1092-length-15143-cov-8.497548_pt1 | contig 15143 bp, 10 predicted proteins | sample MGYA00380299_ERZ894244 | MGnify/ENA primary metagenome ERZ894244 (study PRJEB32331, sample SAMN06328444) | human gut metagenome | biome: human gut microbiome; feature: stool | host: Homo sapiens | collected 2014-06-26 ... | reverse complement strand
CTGGAACATCTGGATGATTTTGCGTTCGCCGGGGAATTCAGCATTGAATTTCTCACGCAGTTTGAGAACGAGTTTGCTGGCCGAAGTGGGATCAATGGGAGTCGAATAGTCGGCATATTCATCGTCGAATCCGATTCCGTCCAGGCCGTATTCCTTCACGATGTAGGTGAGAATAGCGGCGAACTTCTCGATCTGGTCATCCGTCAGGTTCGAGATGCCGATCCCTTTGTGGTCGCCCAGAACGTTCAGAATCACCTTGATTCCGGCATTCTGCAACGGCTCGATATAGGTCGCCTTCGCAGCCATCACCGGAGCCAGCTTGTCGTTGAAGAAAATGCAGGGATCACCATTCGCGTCTTTCTGGATATTCGAAGCGAAAAGCTGTACGAGATCGATGAATTTCTTGCCGCTCATCTCGTACGACAACGCGTTGAGCGGATTGGTGTCGTTGATCTCGTAATACACCTCGATCAGCGGTGTTTTGTCGCCGTAGGCCCGCGTTACCTGAGCCGTTTCTTCCGGTTGTGCCTGCATGTCGGGATTTTCCACGTCTTTGTTGCAGGATGTAAACATTGCACCCGCGGAAAGGAGCAGAGTCGTAATAAATAAAGTCTTTTTCATAGTTAATAATTTTAAAATGGTGATTGTAATTTGTGATTGCACGATGCAAATCCGTATTTTATCGTTTTTACCAGTCTTTCGCCAGATCTCCGTAGTTCAAAGCTCCCCACCCGTAATTTACGAGGACATTATACATATACGTTCCATCCATAGCTTCATCGCCGAATACGGCCCATAACATACTCGGAACCGCGTTCCAAGACGATTCATATGCATTTTGTTGATTGGAGATAAGATCGGCCCATACGATCGTATTGTTCGGCGCATAGCCCATCATATCCCAGATAGCCACATTCATAAAACCTTGTGCCGTCATCAGAAAATCGCTTGCCGCCGGATACCACGGCACAGCGAAGTATCCGAAATTCTCAGACGGTACCCCGGCGATCGGCCGGCGCGGATGGTTCGTCGTCGGGAGCATCATGCCCAAATCGGCCGCATCGCCCGGTGTGAGGTCGATTACTTCCCACGGGTCGAGCAACTGGATATCCTCGCTCTCCGACATATATCCCGACCATGCATAATCGAGGTACTGTCCGACCTCGATGCCGCCCGTCGCCTCGGTGTCCCAGAAATATTCGGTCGGCTCTTCGTAATCGGCCAGCGTCAGCAGTTTGTCGGGCATGGCTTCGCGCATGGCCTTTATCAGCTTGGGATAGGAAGTCGTGTTCATCTCCGGCATTCCTTCCACCTGGCCGTAACCGGCATTGCGGTCGAAGAAATTCACGCCATCCAGATCATACAGCTCCAGACAGGCTTTCACCTGCGCCGTGAAGTCGGCGATCTGGCTGTCGGTCAGGTTGCAGAATCCGAGTCCCGAGCCATTTCCCTCCAGCGAAAGACAGACCTTGCGCCCCTTGTCCTGCAACGGACGGATATACTTGTCTGCATGTTCCAGCACATAGCGTATGTCAGAGTTAAGCACCAACAAGGCACGCTCCGTATCGGCCTCGTAACCTATCTGCACGATGCGCAGATTGACGATATTGCCGTAAGTCCGCTCCCAGAGCGTATTGAACGGCGGCATGGCTTCGGTTTTCTGCAATATCCAAATGTCGGCCAACAGCGGCTGGTATTCGGTCGTGTTCAGATAGAATACGTTCAGGTAATCCGTATCCAGTTCGTAGTTGCCTATATCAATCCCACGGACTTTCACGCCGTAATAGATTGCTTTGTCTTCGTCCGTGAGAGCCGCATCATTCGATGAGATCGCAATCGGTAACAAGTACGTTCCGGCAGCCAGTCCGTCCGACTTGAACGATACCTGAATTTTGTCGGAGATACGCTCTCCCGCCGCTACGGCAATCGTACCGTTACCGGCAATGGTAACATTCCCTGCCGGGAACGGGAGTAAATCCGTACCGTACTCCTCGTTACAGGCTTCGACCAGCGATTCGTCCACGGCAGCCGTGATAGTCATCGCTCTCTCTGCCGGGCGGGTCAGCCGGCAGTAAATTCGATCTTCTGTTACTGTTGTTCCCTCCGACAGATTGACGACGGCAAATTCAGTCGGGGATTTGATGCTGCGGATTTTGACATAGGTATTCTCCAACAAATCTTTGTCGGGAAGTTCTCCGCGCTGCGATTTCACGGGATCGGTCTCGCAGGCCGTAAGGCCCGCGATGACCGCCGCGAAAAGAAGCGTCACTACTCCCTTCTTTACATTATTTATCCTTGTTTTCATAGTTTACTCCTCCGTTTCGTTAATTTTCGGAATCTCCACACCGTCGGGCCATACCAGATCGTACTCGGCTTCTCCGTCGTTATGGTAGCGCGAATAGTCCTTGATCGTATTGCCGGCTCCCTCGTTGAACTTCCAATAACCGACGAGCGTCGGGTCGCTTTCGGGATCGGCGATTTCGTACATGTTCTCCCGGATCTGCTCTTGCGTGCGGGCTACCGACCAGACACGGGCCTCGGCGATTTTGCCGTTCAGCGGGCGGTAGGCGTTGTAGGAATAGCTGATGAAGAACTGGCGGGCATCGGCCCAACCGCCGTATTTTTCTTCGTTCTCCGGCGTCGGATTATTGAGGTAACGATCGTAGAAAGCACGCATGGCCAGATTGATGCGCGTGTCGTCGCTCATCGACGCAAGCCCCATATCCTTGCCCTCGCTCTGCAACTCGCCATTGACGAAAATCCGTACCGTGCGCGTCGCCTGGTCATAAGTGCATGCGATATGGTACCATACGCCTTCGTTCAGGATTTTGCCGGCATCACGACCCGGGAACTTGCCGAAGGCCGAACCGCTGCCCGAACCGTCGAACTGCAGCTGCTGGCGCTCAAAATTCGTGTCGCCGATACGCAGAAGTAGGTAGTCCTCGACACCCATGATGGTGGAGATGCTGACGGGGTTGGCGACACCGGCCGAGTTCAGAACCGAGGTGGCGAACTTGTCGATATAGATCAACGCCTCGTAGGTCACGGCCGTCAAGTTGTTGAGGGCCATCGCCTGCTCCGTATCCTTGTCGAGTGTCGGGAAATTGATCCAGTTGTCGGTAAGCTGCGCTGCCGTAGTGATGTTCGACGATCGTTTGATAACATACCAGACGGTCGAAGAACTGTCCAGCGTCGGAACGGACGCATTCGTGATCGTCACGGGCAGCAGATAGGTAGCATCGAGGGTCAGCGCACCTGTCTGGTCTTCGCCCTCGCCCAGCAACTCCTGCAGATGGAGCGTCACGGCATCCGAAGCGGTCTTGCCGGCCGGGATGGTTACCCGCTCGTCGGAAAGCGAATAGTATTTCGCATCGAGCATCGGCCACGAGGTGTTGTGACGGGCGTTGTAGGTATCGACGAGCGATGGATCGACTGCAATGGAGACCGTGACGTCGCCACCGGACGGATAAGCCAGCGTTGCGGAGAATGTCCGATCGAGTTCATCGAGCGTGTTTTTGATCGTTGCCGTCTGCACGTCAGTCGTTTCCGCCACGTCGAGGTAGACCACATTACCGAACTTGTGGTCGTCGGCATCATAGGACTGACAGGAGCAGAAAGCGGCCGAAGCGATCAGCCATAAGTATTTATTAATTCTTCTCATTGCTCACTATTTTGAGGGGTTCAACGTCTGGATGGCATTGCGAACAAGTTTATAGTTCATGTCCAGATCATAATAGTCATTATAAATGTCGTAGGTTCCCAGTCCGGCCAGCGGCCCGAGCGATACAACCCGCTCGGCCATTTCCGTGATAGCGGCATGTTCCTCGACATTCTCGTCATAGAGAGGAGCGCCTGCGGCAGCGGCCAGCAGCAACTTCGTAGCCGGAACGCCGGCATACCCCGTAGCGTTGAGTACCTGCATCTTCAGGTCGGTCACATTCTCCGTAGCCTCGGTGTCGAGCACGACATAATCGACCTTCGACAAAGCGTCCTCCGTCAAGAAAAGCGGATTACCTTCGAAAACGAGCAGTTGTCCTTCGGTCTTTGCCGCGGAAAGTCGTTCGACGATAAGTGTAGCCGCCGTTGCGGTCGCTGCGTCGCCCGCATTGGGGATACCCGTAAACGAGTAACCGTCCAGTCCATTCTTCTTGACCGCGGCGATAACTTTATCGAGGTAAGCGCCGAGTTTTGTTTCATCGGCCAGTTCCCCGCTGCGGCCTGCATAATCGACCTGATAGAGCACTTTCGTACCTTTCTCACGCATAGCCGGCATATCTTCCGCATCGTACTTCGAGAAGTTGTCGGCATTGGTCAGCGACACGATATCGAGCGAGTCGGGCAGGCAACGCATGAAATCCTTTTCACTGGTACCCGGTTGGGGAGAGTTGAACAGACGGGCGTAGACGATAAAATGTTCCGACTGCTTGTAGTCGCGCAACGCCGCCGTATATTCCGCCCACAATTCTGGATTTTGATCCTCCGGGCGTTCGACTTTTTGTTTGACGGCTTCCGTTTCGTTCCAATCTTCACACGAAGCGAACGTCGCGGCCAGCAGGCATAAGGAGAGAAGCCCGATCAATTTATTTCGTTTCATATCCATACTAATTTAAGTTTTTGCGATCCCACCATACTCGGGTTCCCTGCGTATCGCCCGCTCCGTTTACCGACTCACCGTTCAGTGCGGAAACGGCGGCTTGCAGGTTCGTCGGGTTCTCGGTGTACTCTTCGACCGGATAAGGCAGACGGCGTGCGCCCAGCGCCACGTTCACGGCGCCACCGCTGTTATCCACCACGGCTGGCAGCAGACGGGGATAACCCGTACGGCGGTGTTCTGTCCACGCCTCGGTTCCCAGCGGGAAAATGGCAATCCATTTCTGGGTAATGATCCGTTCGAGGTTGGTTTCGAAATCCGCCGCGGCGTTCCATGCCACGGTGATCGTGCTCTGCGGAGAAGCCATGGAGTGCTTGTTCAACGGATCTTTGTAGGCTGCCGGAGTACTTGTCGCATCGGAAAGATAGCCCTTCACGTTATCGGCACCACGCTCCTCGAACGAGAGCGTGACAGCCTGCTCATAGAGTGTTCCGGCAGTTTCGGCCGAGCCCCAGCGCAGTTCGTATTCGGCACGTAGGAACGTCGCTTCAGCGGCGTTCATCCACAGATAGGGATCCGTACCCGTAACGCGCATGTTCGAGTAGGACGACACGGCCTGCGCCTTACTCGTCACGTTGATACCAATGCGAATACCCGCATATCCCTGTATTTCTTGTCCGTTCTCCACAAGGGTTACAGTCGTAAACATCTTCTCGCGGCGCGGATCGTTGTAGCCGTTCATGTAATTGATGATGTCGGCACCAATACGATGGTCGCCCCAGTCGTTGTAAATGAGCGTCGTTCGGTTGTCCGAGGTGTGCATCATGGCATTGTCTGCGTTGGTCGTGATGACCCCGGCGGCAATGGCTTCGGCAGCTTTCGACTTCGCCAGATCGGGCTTAACCTCCGTTAGACGCATGGCCATACGTAACTTGAGCGAATTGGCGAATTTGAGCCACTGCGAGATATTACCCGAATAAACACCGTCGTAACGGCCGAAGGCATCCGAGGGTAGTGAAAGGTTGTCCTGAAGCGAAGCGATCACGTCGTCTAATTCTGTAAACATCGCCGTGTAGACCTCTTCCTGTGTATCGTAGGCTACCTCCAGCGATTCGGTCTTACTGGCCATGACCTGCGTATAGGGAATCGGGCCGTAGCTATCCGTGACGCGCTGCATGATGGCAATGCGGAACAATTTGGCCAATGCCTGCGCCACTACGTCCTCCGTACCTTTGATAATCGCACGATAGGCCGGATAGGTATCGGAGATCATATCCACGAACGGAACTTTCCGCCAGTCAGCCGAGGGATTGTAGTTTTCGAATGTCGCCTGCCAGGTATCGACGGTCTTACCGTTGTAGCCAGCGTAAGGGCATCCGACGATGCTCTCGACGAATTGAAACCGGTGCTCTTCCGTCGGAACGACCAGGCCCTGAAGGGTCTTGAGGTTCGTACCGATCTTATAGTTGTTAGCCTGCAACTGTTCGTCGGTCACTTCATTCGGATTACGATTGATGTCCGCGAAATCGCCCGTACAGGCAGTCGTACCGAGCAGCACCACCGAAAGCAGCAGTAGCTGCATTTTGTTGTTTGTCTTTTTCATGGTTTTGCTGTTCTTTAGAATTGGAATTTTACATTGAAGCCCAGATTACGCATCGAAGGCATCATAAAGTAGTCGATACCCTGATAGTTCATGCCTGTCGAAGCTACGGCTTCGGGGTCGAACGGGGCCTTGCAGTAGATCATCCACAGGTTACGGCCTACGAACGAAACGGTCATACGCATCTTGTCGCGGAACCATTTCGAAGGGAGCGTGTAACCCAGCGAGAGCTCCTGTAAGCGGACATTCGTGGCGGAATAAGTGTAATACTGCGGTAATCCCGACTGCGAACCGATTACTTGATACCATTTCTGTGCGTCGATCATGTCACGGCCGTTAATCATCACGCCACCGGCATCGCGGGCTGCGGCCGAGGCCTCCGACACGCCGTACAAATCCATATTGGCTTGCGTAGCCGAATAACAGATACCGCCGATGCGGGCCGTGAACAGTACGCCGAGATTGATACCCTTATAGTTGAAATCATTACGCCATGCGAGGTTGTATTTAGGAAATACCGAACCGAGATAAATGTCATCCATATAGTCGTCCTTGACGGCTACGTTGCCGTTCTTGTCCACTTCGATATACCCGTCGTCGTTATAGACCAAATCGGAATTGGTATAGAGGTCACCCAGTGTTCCGCCCGGTTTAAGGATATATTTGGCCTTACCCAGCCCCTTGATCTCCAGTCGCTCTTTGGTGATGAGTTCGCCGGTCTCGGGATGCACATAGTTGTGAACCAGTTCCACGATCTCGTTCTTGTTCCACGAGAAGGTAAAGTTCGTAGACCAACCGAAATCGCGCCATTGGTTCTGATAGCCGAGCGACGCTTCGACACCCGTATTGCGGACGTGGCCCGTCTGGAGATAGATCGTCGAATAACCCGATGATACAGAAATCTGCGGGTCGAACGTCTGGTTGTAGGTATCGGCCCAATACCACGAAGCCGACAAACTGAAGTGCTTCCACAGACGCGCGTCGAGGCCCAACTCATAAGTGCGGGTGCGTTCGGGATAAAGATCGCCGATCGGATAGTGCGTCTTGGCTGTCCAAACTTTATTCGTTGCGTCGTACTCGTAGGTCGGAACGGTCAGGTGACGCGGAAAAGGCATACCTACCGAAGCGATCGAACCGCGAATCTTCAGATATGTCAGCGCATTGCCCATATCCCAAAGTGAGGTCGGCACCCACGAAAGACCCACCGACGGGTAAAAGAACGACGATTGCGGGGAGTTGGCCAATTGCGAAGCCCAGTCGTTACGGCCCGTGAGGGTCAGGTAGAGCATCTGTTTCCAACCCACTTCCACCGAGGCGAATATCGACTGCGTCTGTTCCTGCCAGCCGTATTTTTCGGCGCGCTTCTTCGAATCGTCGAGGTCGAAAACATTGAACACGTTCGGCAGTCCGTTTTCCTGAATCGGGCCGCGGTACGACAACTGGTCGATTTTGACGTTGTTGATCGAAGCGCCGACGTTGGCTTGCAACGACCAATCGTCTCCGAAGGTCTTGTTGATGTTCACCATAATGTCAGCATAAGTCTGCGTATCGTATTCGCGCTGTTCGGTATAGTGACCGTTCTTACCGCCGTCGGTAATCGTCGTATTCGACGAAGCATAAAGTTTCTGCGTATAGAGCGAGTTCGCATTGTCGATGCGCACACGGCCAGCAACGTTCAACCACGGAAGAATGTCATAGGAGGCCGAGAACGACAGCATGTAACGCTTCTTATCGGTGTTGCGCAGGTTGCGGTGGGCAATCCAATAAGGATTTTGCATGCGCAGGTCACCGCCCTCAAGGTCGTCCGACCAAAACTGTTCCATAAGTTTAGAGGCGGGATTGTAACGCTCGAAAATACGATAGGAGTCGAAGTTCGTCCCGCGGGGAAAAAGATAAGCAGGAACCAGCGGGTTGGAATAGACACCCTGATTGGTCATGTTCTGATCCTGCTGGTAAATATAGCTGGCCGAAGCATCCAGACGCAGCTTGTCTTTCAGGAAATAGGACGTATTACGAAATGTGAAATTGTAACGGTCGTATTCATTATTGGGAATGATACCGTCCGAATTGACCGAGGCTGCCGAAAAGTAAGTCTGGTTCTTGTCCGTACCGCCCGATACCGTCACGGCGTTGGTGTAGACGTGTCCTGTCTCGAAAAAATCATCCGGCGTATATCCCAGACGCGCCGCAGGTGCCAATTTCTCGCCCCAGCTGTAAATGGCCGACCCGGACTGAAGACCGTTTAGTCCCGTGCCATAGCGGTTTTGGAACTCCGGCTGAACGAACGGGTTCAGAAACTCCGTATTGCTCGAAAGCGTCACTTTCAAAGCTCCAGCCTGTCCCTTTTTCGTGGTGATCATCACAGCACCGTTGGCAGCATTCGAGCCGTAAAGAGCCGCGGCTGCTGCACCTGTCAGCACCGAGATGGATTCGATATCCTCGGGATTGATGTCCGCGATGGCTTCGGTAGCACCCTTCGAATCGAATTCCGTACCGCCTCCACCGCCGAAGTTATACATCGGAATACCGTCGATCACATAGAGGGCATTCGACGACTGCGAAATGGATTTATTACCGCGCAGCACGACTTTCGATGCACCGCCGACACCTGACGACGAAGCATTGATCGTAACGCCAGCGACTTTACCTGTCAGCGAGTTCATGAAGTTGGCGTCCTTGACAGTCGTGATGTCTTCAGCTTCAACTTGTTGTACATTATAACTCAGCGCCTTCTCTTCACGTTTGATACCTAAGGCAGTAACGACTACCGATTCGATTTCCGAAGCCGATTCCGCCAGTGTAATCTCAAAAGAGGTGCGGTTGCCGACAGCTAAAGTTTGAGGTTCGTAGCCCAAGTAGCTTATTTCGAGCTGTGCAGTGGCAGGTGAAGCGATCGTTAGCGTAAAACGACCGTCGGCATCGGTTGAAACACCATTCGTCGTACCTTTGACCAGCACCGTGGCGCCGATAATCGGTGCGCCGCCGACATCGCTGACCTTACCTCCGATCAGAACTGAACTGGATGTGGATTTCGGTCGGTTGAAAATAATAATGCTTGTTTTTTCGATGCGATAACCGATATTGAAAGGGGTAAAAATCTGATCTAACACCTCGGCAATAGCTTTATCCGAAACATTCAGACTTACTTTGTGGTTATTGAGATCCTTGACATCCTGATTGATGAAAAGATATCTGGTCTGGTTCTTGATCTCATCCATGACCTGTCCGAGCGATGCGTCTTGAACTTTGAGCGTCACGCGGGCAGTCTGTGCCTTGGCTGATAATACGCCGAGGCTCAGGCAAACAAGTAAAGTAAATCGAAACAGTCTTCTGATTTTGTGGAATACTGTTTTTTCCATACTTTTGTAATTTTAGATAATAGTTTACTCGATTAGTTTTTTTGCTGACTATTATCGCGGGTCTGCGAATAGGCGATTTCGCAGACCTTTCTTTATTATAGTCAACGCTTTAGTGTATTAAGTCACGCGGTCATTTCCTCATAGATTTTAGAGTTTTTAGTGCAACATGAGTGCTTGCACGAAATTCAATTACAATCACATTATTATTTAATTACAATCACGTTCGTTTTTTCATCACGAGTATAACTAAAGCCGGTAGATACCTGCTGTAAAATCTGGAGCGCATAATCTACACCGTCCGAAATGCGGACTTCTCCGCTCATCACGTTAATCTGCGGCATCCGCTCGCATTCGATGCGTATTTCGACATTGAACACCCGCTCGAACTTGGCCATCAACTCGTCGAATGGCATCCTCTTCAGATGAACCAACCCTTCCGTCCAGCAGAGTTCTGCAAAATCTTCGGCACGTTCTTTATACAGGCGCCCGTTAGAGAGTGAGACGACATCGTGCGGATACATGGTGATTCGCTCATTAGAATTGGCGCGGTTTGTCACCTGTACTTGTCCCTCGATCAGCGTGGTGGTAAATTCACCACGCTCGGCATCGGCCAGCACGTTGAATTTCGTTCCGAGTACCCGGATATCCGACGCGAAGGTCTGGACAATGAACGGATGCTTCCTGTCCGGTGCAACATCGAACAACGCCTCGCCGGAGAGTTTCACGCTGCGGGTCTTGCCGAAGACGACCGGATATTCCAGTCGAGTACCCGAATTGAGCTGTACCTGTGAATTGTCCGGAAGCGTGAGAGACATCTGCTGTCCGGCAGGAACGACAATCGACATATTCTGCTGCGACAACGCATTCCGATAAAGCGTTTTACCCGTATACGCGGCTCCGATCATCAGTATGACGGCAGCTGCCGAACGCAGACTATAACGGACGACTTGCCTCCAGATTCGGCGGCGCTGCGGCGCGGCTGTCGGCATAGCGTTAGGCTTGGCGGCATACACCGCCAGACCGGAGAAAATCATGAAAGCGGTCTTGAACTCCTTACGGTTGGCTGGGGTCTCCTCGACCCATGCCAATATCGCATCTTCTTCGTCCGATGTAGTTTCGCCCCGAAAATATTTGAATAATAATTTCTCGTCCATAGTTGTCAAAATTCTTGTTCGATCTCCCCGGATCGGTTGTTATTTTTTGGTCTTTAATAATATATCGAATGAGCGTGGGTATGTTTACCCCTTTTTTTGCAAATAAATATTTTTATGAAATTATATAAAATATTGATTAATATAAATTGTTGAAATTCATTCATTTGCATAAAAATATCGAATCTATTTTATTTTTTCAGAATATAACTTATCTTTGAATTCCCAAAAAACTACGAATCCGCTATACTCAATGACACAGGCGATATTAGATACGCATGAGTTCGATCGACTGTACTCCGAATATAAATCACGGTTCATCGTGATCGCCTATGCCCTGTTGCGCGACAAGACGTTGGCCGAGGATCTTGTTACGGATAGCTTCCTGCTTCTTTGGGAAAAAAGACGGGAAATTCAGTTGTCACAAGATGAGTTTCCGGCTTATATTCTCGGTATTGTGCGCCACAAGTGTATTGACGCATTGCGCGAGCGTCAAACCCATCTTCAAATACAGCATCAGATGTACCTGCGTGGCATGCGCAACATCCGCACAAGCCTCGGACTACTTGAGGATTGCGATCTCTCGAAGGTGCTTTTTCATAAGGATGTCGAAGAAATATTCCGGCGGCGTCTGGCCGAAATGCCCGAACTGTCGGCGCAGATTTTCATTGCCAATCGTTTCGAGGATCAAACCTATCAGCAGATTGCCGAGCGCTATGGCATATCGGTACGCAAGGTCACACGCGAAATCCAGCGATGCCTGCATCTGCTACGCGAAGACTTGGGCGACTACCTGCCAGTGGTAATGCTGCTATTCCCGAACCTGCTCAGCAAACCGTAGAAAAAAGAAAGGGACGGCCGAATCGTGATTGTGATTGCGATCGCGGTTGAATTTCGTGAAACACCGTGAACTGATCGGGGGCCGTCCCTTTTTCCTACAAGAAATCGGGATGTTTTCGATAAAAAGAGCAGAAATATTCATGTTTTCATAATATTCCTTTCGTCCTGATTCCGAATGATTAAAGGGTATTGATGATTGGAAATAGTCCTCTGCCCTGATACTATAATTTGCTGATAAAGTTCGGCGTAATACAACGATTTCCACCAGAACTCTACATATCGAAAATAAAAAAGGACAATGCCGGTGACGTTAGGCGACGTTCTTGTTCGGAAAAAACGGTGATGTAAATCCGTATCAGGTACCGGCATTGTCCGTAGTGTCGACTCTGCAAAAATACAAAAATCATATTGCATTGATGTATTTTGCTGAAAACAACTACTATTCCGACTGAATTTTATAATATTGCCCCTCCTCGTAGCAGTCGATAACGGAGCGAGGAGGCGTATAATAAAACGGATGCGGTGATATTCGACGTGATAGTGACGCAACTTCACACTGTTTTTTGAAGAATTCAACCGAATAGCAGCCGCATCCGTTATTTTTTTATGGTCGATCCGGTAAGAAAAATTTATCCCGGAAACAGGAACCGGGCTACCGTTGCCATATTTAGGAGCCACAGTTGTTGCGGGAATTATATTGCCGGCGGCCGTTCCGTATATAATATGTGCCGCCCGCACATACCGATTCCGTCTGCCGGCGGTCGCTCGGCGGGTGCAATCCGTATGAGGTAATGTATTCGGCAAATGGCGGCGCATGACGGTTTCGGGTTAGTGGATGATGCGCCCGCAGAAAATAAAAAGGGGGCGCGGTGTCAGCCCCTACTTGTCGGTCTTGGAGTTACCTTCAGATGGAAGCTGTCCTGCGCCCCAGTCAAGCCCTGCTTGCAAACAACAAACAGGACATAACCGGAGCTGACAACCATTATACCATCTGATTAAACATCCTCCGAAGAGGTCTCCAAGTTTACAAGTAGGTATAAAGAGTTGTTTACCCTTTATGATTATGTCCGTCGGCTACGCCGAACTATTCAATCGCAAATGTAGCATAATTTCTGTATTTAGAAATCCACGTATGCAAATATAATCAAATTTTTCGAATACACGTGAAATCACGTGTATAAAATTTTAGACATCACCTTTCCTTTGCAAAAAATGCGAACAAAGGTTCCCAAATATAGAGATACTACTTTTCAACGGCTCTTGATAGAACGTATGCAACAATTACGTTCGGATCATGGGTATTCTCAAGAAGAAGTTATTGAGTTTACACATTTAGATATTTCTCGGTATGAATCAGGAACCTCCATTCCAAACACACAATCTATACTGAAACTCTGTAAATTATATAACATCACAATCGCTGAATTCTTCGCACCGATAAATTATCCTGCGAAAAAAGAATAGAAAAGACGAAACGGAGCGGTTTCGTCTTTCTTTTTGCAAAAAAGCGACTATATTTGTGTTGAAGGAAAGAACTTGCCCAAACTTATTGATGGAAGAACTCACAACCATACAAAGTAAAATCTACGAAATCCGCGGCCAGCGCGTGATGCTCGACTTCGACCTTGCGGCGCTCTACCAAGTTACGACCAGTGCATTGAATCAGGCCGTAAAACGTAACATCGAACGATTTCCGGAAGAGTTCATGTTCCGCATTTCCGAAATTGAATGGAAAAATATGTCATCACAATTTGTGACGACATCCAGAGTGAAGCGGCCGAAGACATCCCTACCTTATGCTTTTACCGAACAGGGAGTTGCGATGCTTTCTGCGGTATTGCGCAGTGGAATGGCAATACAAGTAAGTATCTCTATTATGAAAGCATTTGTCGCCATGCGCAATTATATTACGACAGCTACAACCGTTACTTCGGAATTGGCTGAAATCCGGGCGAAGCTGGCTCTGCTGGAGCGGGCGGACGAGGACAATGCCGAGGCGGTGAACGACCTTTCGGAAGACATGCGCAAGGAGCTTGACAACATCTACGAGGCCATCGCAGCCCTGTCGGTCAAAGTTCCAAAGGCCCGCAAACAGCCCCGGCCCATCGGTTTTAAGCAATCAAAGTAAAAAGAGCCATGACCCAAAAGCAAGCGATACAACTTTTTGAAGAGCGTAAGGTACGCACCGTCTGGGACGACGAAGCGGGCAAGTGGTACGTTTCGATTGTCGATGTTATCGCAGTTTTGACCGAAAGTAAAGATGCCGCAGCCTACTGGCGCAAACTCAAACAACGGCTGAAAGCTGAAGGGAATGAAACCGTGACAAATTGTCACGGTTTGAAAATGACCGCTCCGGATGGCAAGATGCGCCTAACCGATGTGGCTGACGTAGAGCAGCTTTTCCGACTGGTGCAGTCGATTCCCTCGCCGAAAGCCGAGCCGTTCAAGTTGTGGCTCTCTTCGCTTGCCCGCGAACGGTTGGAGGAGATTGACGACCCGGAACAGGGCATCGACCGGATGCTGGAATACTACCACCGCAAAGGCTATTCCGAGAACTGGATCAACCAGCGGCTGAAATCCATCGAGGTACGCAAGGAACTGACCGACGAATGGGAACGCCGCGGCATCAAAAAGGGACAGGAATACGCCACGCTGACCGATATTATTACGCTGGGCTGGTCGGGTATGACCACGCGCCAGTACAAGCAGTACAAGGGACTGAAAACCGAAAGCCTGCGCGACAACATGACCAATCTGGAGCTGGTGCTCAACATGCTTGCCGAAGCGACGACCACCGAAATTTCGAAAGAGCGAAAACCGCGGACGACCGCAGCGAACCGTGCCGTGGCGGCACAGGGCGGACGTATCGCCGGGAATACCCGCCGCGAGATCGAAGCCCAGACCGGAAAAAGAATCGTATCGCCGCTCACGGCAAAACAGGCATTGGCCGAAAAAACAGCCGAAGGGATCGAACACCCGGAGGCGGATACGACAGAATGATCCGACGGTTCGCAATCGGTTTGAGGCCGCAATTTGTGACCTCGAATTCGAAATCACAAAATGGGATATCCAATTAGAATAAGTATATGCCATTGGGAACGGTCGAACGCTGAAAATCCCGATACAGACTCGGTTGTTTCCAAAATGGAAATAACCGCCGCCTACGGCAAAGGATTTACGGCTCGCAGTATTTTGAAATTATTGGCTACCGATAGCAAGATACAATCCGGCCAAAGACAGATAAGCAGATATGTTAAAAGACATATCTGTTTTTTATATCCGGGTTGAAAATTCCTCGTATGTCTTTGTGCTGTTTCCGAGACTACCTACTCCCCGTTTAGCACGTTATGCACCGCATTTGCCTTGCTTCCGTTTCCGTGGGCGAAGCTATGGCAGGGGGTCGGAAAACAACCAAGATCGGGGCCCTTCGGGTTCAGACAAATAAATCAGCCGCAATATACAAGTTGCGGCTGATTTTTTTGTCCTGAAATCTTGTTTGTATTCCGCCCCTCTGAAATATAGCCCACAGAAACGGAAGCAAGGCAAACGCGGCCCATACGGCATAAAAAAAAGGTCGTAGTTATGAAACAGCACAAAGACAT
>ERZ894244.1071-NODE-1071-length-15535-cov-7.809755_pt1 | contig 15535 bp, 8 predicted proteins | sample MGYA00380299_ERZ894244 | MGnify/ENA primary metagenome ERZ894244 (study PRJEB32331, sample SAMN06328444) | human gut metagenome | biome: human gut microbiome; feature: stool | host: Homo sapiens | collected 2014-06-26 ... | reverse complement strand
TATCGGTGCAGGCGGTGTAGGTACCGTTGTTGCGCACAAAGTGGCTCAAAATCCGGATGTGTTCACAGAAATCATGATTGCCAGCCGCACCAAATCCAAATGCGACGCCGTTGTGAAAGCAATCGGTAACCCTAACATCAAAACCGCCCGGGTAGATGCAGACAACGTGGACGAACTGGTGGCGCTCTTCAATAGTTTCAAACCTGAAATCGTCATAAATGTGGCTCTCCCCTATCAAGACCTTACTATCATGGAAGCCTGTCTGAAAAGCGGAGTGAATTATCTGGATACGGCCAATTACGAGCCGAAAGACGTCGCTCACTTTGAATACAGCTGGCAATGGGCATACAAAAAACGTTTTGAAGACGCCGGACTGACAGCTATCCTCGGTTGTGGTTTCGACCCGGGTGTAAGCGGCATATATACCGCCTACGCCGCCAAGCATCACTTCGATGAAATTCAATACCTGGATATAGTGGACTGCAATGCGGGAAATCATCATAAAGCGTTTGCAACCAACTTCAATCCGGAAATCAATATTCGCGAAATCACCCAGAACGGACGTTATTACGAAAACGGCGAGTGGATAACCACCCGGCCGCTGGAAATCCATAAAGCGCTCACCTACCCGAACATCGGACCGCGTGACTCTTATCTTCTTTATCACGAAGAACTGGAATCTCTGGTAAAGAATTTCCCCACCATCAAGCGTGCACGTTTCTGGATGACGTTCGGACAAGAATACCTTACACACCTGCGTGTTATCCAAAACATCGGCATGGCACGTATCGACGAGGTGGAATACAACGGTATGAAAATCGTTCCGCTGCAATTCCTGAAAGCCGTACTCCCCAACCCGCAGGATTTGGGCGAGAATTACGAAGGCGAAACCTCCATCGGTTGCCGTATCCGCGGTTTGAAGGACGGCAAGGAACACACCTATTATATATACAACAATTGCAGCCACCAGGAAGCTTACAAGGAAACAGGCATGCAGGGCGTGAGCTACACAACCGGCGTTCCCGCCATGATTGGCGCCATGATGTTCCTCAAAGGCCTGTGGAAGAAACCGGGCGTATGGAACGTGGAGGAATTCGATCCCGATCCGTTCATGGAACAGCTTAACAAGCAAGGATTGCCTTGGCATGAAGTAGTTGACGGAGACCTGGAAATTTAGTTTAATGAAGAATGAAGAATGAAAAATGAAGAATTTGGTTGCACAACACACGCCGCATGGTAATTCTTCATTCTTCATTCTTAATTCTTAATTTTTAATTTATATGAACGTAGGAGATAAAGCGCCCGAAATACTGGGTATCAATGAAAAAGGCGAAGAAATTCGTCTGAGCGATTATAAAGGAAAGAAAATAGTACTTTACTTTTATCCAAAAGACTCAACTTCAGGCTGTACGGCGCAAGCCTGCAACCTGCGCGACAACTATGCCGACTTGCGCAAGGCCGGTTATGAAGTTATCGGAGTCAGCGTAGACAACGAGAAGTCTCACCAAAAATTCATCGAAAAGAACAACCTGCCCTTTACCCTTATTGCAGACACAGACAAGAAACTGGTAGAACAATTCGGTGTATGGGGTGAAAAGAGCATGTACGGACGTAAATATATGGGCACCTTCCGCACCACCTTTATCATTAATGAAGAAGGAGTGATCGAGCGTATCATCACGCCCAAGGAAGTAAAGACCAAAGACCACGCCGCACAAATCCTGTAATAAAGATTAGTGAGCAACGGTCAGTGATTAATGCCGTGCGATCCCGTTCATTAATCATTCACCACCGATCACTAACCACTAAACACTAATTATTTATTTTATATGGCAAAGAAAGACGAACTTAATTTTGAAAACGGAAATAATATGGCAGCAAGCGAAAAACTAAAGGCACTGCAAGCTGCCATGGATAAAATAGAAAAAAGTTTCGGTAAGGGTTCTATCATGAAAATGGGCGACGAAAGCGTCGAACAAGTAGAAGTAATCCCTACCGGTTCTATCGGACTGAACGTAGCATTGGGTGTAGGCGGTTATCCCCGCGGACGTATCATTGAAATCTACGGTCCGGAATCTTCCGGTAAGACCACGTTGGCGATCCATGCCATCGCCGAAGCGCAAAAGGCGGGCGGCATCGCGGCGTTCATCGATGCGGAGCACGCTTTCGACCGTTTCTATGCGGCCAAACTCGGCGTAGATGTAGATAACCTCTTGATTTCGCAACCGGACAACGGCGAGCAGGCATTGGAAATTGCAGAACAACTGATTCGTTCTTCCGCCATCGACATCATTGTGGTAGACTCCGTAGCCGCCCTGACCCCGAAAGCCGAAATTGAAGGCGATATGGGCGACAACAAGGTAGGCTTGCAGGCACGTCTTATGTCACAAGCGCTGCGTAAGCTGACATCCGCCGTAAGCAAGACCCGTACGACCTGTATCTTCATCAACCAGCTCCGTGAAAAAATCGGTGTAATGTTCGGTAACCCCGAAACAACCACCGGAGGTAACGCGTTGAAGTTCTATGCTTCCGTACGTCTCGACATCCGTGGAAGCCAGGCTATCAAGAACGGAGAAGAAGTAATCGGTAAGCAGACCAAAGTGAAAGTTGTAAAGAACAAGGTAGCTCCTCCTTTCCGTCGCGCAGAATTCGACATTATGTTCGGCGAAGGCATCTCGCGCGCAGGAGAAATCATCGACCTGGGCGCGGAACTGGGTATCGTTAAGAAAAGCGGTTCCTGGTTCAGCTATAACGACACCAAAATCGCACAAGGACGCGACGCCGCCAAACAAGTTATTCTGGACAACCCGGAACTGGCGGAAGAACTGGAAGGACTTATCTTTGCAGAACTGAGAAAAGACAAATGATTCCTTGATTTATGATTCCGGATTTATGAGTGTATAAGTCTGAAATCAGAAGTCAGGAAATACTCCGGCACGAATTGTACGGCATCTTACGGATAAGGAATAAAAATCCGTAGTATTCTGTACGATTCGTGCCTTATTTATGTCATTATACAAGCTACACCATACTCTGATGTGGCTTTCTTTTTATGTACAATTTTATTTTTGTACGAAAATGTACTCTGTCTGTACTATTATAGAAGAATGTTTTTACATATATTTATAACTTTGCCACCGGATTTAAAAAACAGCATAAGATAATCTTATTTTTGATAATATGAAAAGAAACCATTCCGTGAGCTTTAAAAGAGCGAGTTCTCTTTTATTCTTTTTGCTGCTTTCGCTGACTGCGCTGCAAGCACAAATCAAAATTACAGGTACGGTTACCGATGAGACTAAAGAAACAGTTATCGGAGCCAACATTACTGTAAAAGGAACCACAATCGGTACTATCAGCGATATAAACGGCAAATACTCGATTGAAGTACCTAATCAGAAAGCCATTCTTGTTTTCTCCTTTATCGGTTACACCACCCGTGAAATTCCGGTAGGAAAGAATAAAGTAATCGATGTCGTAATGAAAGAAGACGGCGTGATGCTGAATGAAGTAGTAGCCATCGGTTATGGTAGCGCCAAGAAAGGCGACCTTGCCGGTTCTGTGGCGAAAGTAGACATGGAAGAGCTCAATAAAACTCCTGTCGCATCGTTCGACCAGGCATTAGGCGGACGTGTTGCCGGTGTGCAAGTGGTAAGCGGTGACGGACGTCCCGGTTCGGCAGCGAACATCGTTATCCGCGGTAGTAATACGGTTTCCGACAACTCCGACGGTTCTCCGTTGTATGTTATCGACGGTTTTGCGACCGACGACCCCAACGCCGCCGCCTATAACCCGAGTGACATCGAGTCCATGGACATTCTGAAAGATGCTTCCGCAACCGCCATTTATGGCGCGCGCGGCGCCAACGGTGTAATTATCATCACCACCAAACGCGGTAAAGAGAGTGCTCCCCGCGTGACATACGACGGTTACTTTACCTGGCAGGAACAGCCTCAATTCCTCGACATCATGAACGGTAAGCAATTTATGAAGTTGCAGACCGAAATGTTGACCGAGAAAGAACTGAACGATACCTACTTCGGATATAGCGAAGCATTGGGACGTAAACGTACATTGGCCGATTACGATTACATACCTTATTATAACTGGCAAGACGAGGTATATCGGGGCGCTCCCATGACAAGCCACAATGTATCTCTTTCCGGCGGTAGTAAAAACACCCGTTATAGCTCGAGTATTTCTTATTATAACCAGCAAGGCGTTATCATCAACTCCTCTTACGAGAGCTTAAAGGCGCGCCTTACTCTCGACCAGAACATCAGCAAATCCGTAAAGTTCGGCGCAACGATGAACTTTGCCAATAACCTGTCCAAAGGTTCGGCACCCTCACAGTCGGGCGGCGGTACATCTCAATATTACCTCTATCAGGTACTCGCTTACCGTCCGGTTACTTACAATGAGAAAGACGACCTGATTAACAACATGGTGGATGAGAGCGGAAACTATCCGTACAACCCCATGAAAACCGTACAGAACTCGTACGACCAGACCCGTACACGCCAACTGAACCTGAATACGTATCTGACTTGGGATATTATCAAGAACCTGACTTTCAAAGCCACGTTCAACTATACGTGGAGACAAGATGTGCGCCGTACGTTCTACAACTCGGATACCTATCAGGGAGACCCCAAATACTCCGCAAGCGGTGTAAACGGTAATTTCTCCGACAAAGACCGTAACAGTTGGTCCAACGAATACACATTGAACTACAAACGCCGTTTCGGCGATCACAATCTGGCAGGACTTCTCGGAGCTTCTCTTTCCAGCGACCGCACTACGGTGATGGGAGCCGGTTCGGGACTTATCACATGGGAAAGCCTCGGTTTCTGGGGATTGGATAGCGGTACTCCCCGCTCCATCACTACCACCAGCGTGGAAAGCAAACTGATGTCTTACTTCGCGCGTTTCAACTACGACTGGAAATCACGCTACATATTGATCGCTACTATCCGTGCCGACGGTTCGTCACGCTTCCCCTACAACAAATGGGGTTATTTCCCTTCGGCATCATTTGCATGGCGTCTTTCCGACGAACCGTTCATGAATTTGGAAGACACATTCGTATCCAACCTGAAACTGCGTGTAGGTTGGGGAGCTACCGGTAACAACAATACTTACAATGACTACGCTTCTTCCGTGCTCTATGCCACCGGCCAGAACTACGCATTCAACAATATGCTCACTTCAGCCATCTACAACAGTCAGATAGGTAACAGAAACCTGAAATGGGAAACTACCTACCAAACGAATATCGGTTTGGACTTCGGTTTCTTCAACAACCGTATCAACGGTGAAATCGATATCTACAACAAAGACACCAAAGACCTGTTGCTCTACGCCGAAGTGCCCGGTTCGCTCGGTTTCTCTTCCGTACAACAAAATATCGGAAGTATCAACAACCGCGGTCTTGAATTTTCTATCAATACCGTAAACTTTGTAGGCGGTAAGGGCAAATTCAAATGGACCACCAACTTCAATATCTCTTTCAACAAGAGTAAAGTCACAGGACTTTCCGACGGACAGGAGAGCCGTTACAGCAGCGTGATAACCACTAACAACTATATCTGTAAGGTGGGACACCCGCTATCCGAGATGTACGGCTATGTATACGACGGTGTCTATCAGTACGAAGACTTCAACGAAGTGGCTCCCGGACAATACGTATTGAAGCCTGAGATACCCAATAATACTGAAGTTCGCAGCAACATCCAGCCCGGTAGCGTAAAATTGAAAGATTTGAACGGCGACGGTAAGGTAACGGCTGAAGACCAAACGATTATCGGTCACGGTCTGCCCATCCACACCGGAGGTTTCACCAATAACTTCGAGTGGAAAGGCTTCGACTTGAGCGTATTCTTCCAATGGTCTTACGGCAACGACGTTATCAACTATAACCGTACCCGTCTGGAATCGCTCAACAGCAAGCACACTAACCAGCTTGTTTCCGCCGCCAACCACTGGACACCGCGTACGGTTAACCCGGACGGCAGCATTACCGAAGGTAACTACACCAATTATCTGTGTGCTCCCAACCGCAGCCTGACCAACATCAATACCGACCGAGAAATAGAAGACGCTTCTTTCTTGCGGTTAAAGAATGTGCAGCTGGGTTACAGCTTCCCCACCAAGATGCTGAAGAACCTGAAGATACGTTCGCTCCGTGTATATGTATCCGCACAGAACATTTGGACGTGGACCAAATATACCGGTTACGATCCCGAAGTATCTACCCGTAACTCGGCTATGACACGCGGTTTCGACTATTCCTCCTACCCTCGCACCCGTTCCTATACATTCGGCGTGAAGTTAGGTTTGTAATATGATATTCAGAAGTAACTAAAAAGATATAAACACCATGAAAAAGTTGATATATATATTGCTAAGTGCCGGACTCTGCACCTCATGCAACTTCCTGGACACTGAAATTTACGACAATCCCGATGCGGAGACCATCTATCAGGATGAAACCTCTTGTATGTCCGGATTAGCCGGTGTATACGACGTATTGGGTTATGCGGGAACTTACGGACAATACTTGTGGGGCGACCTCGACTCCGGAACAGATATTCTCGTCTACAACCGCAGCTACGGTAAAGATAACCTCCAACCCAATCTTTATACGCACAACAATACGGACGGTTATATCAAGGACTGCTGGCTTGCCCTCTACGACGGCATCAACCGCGCCAACGATTTTATCGACCTCATCAATCAGCGTACAGACGAACAATGCGGAAGCGCAAGAAACAAGAAAATGTATATCGCCGAGGCTCGCGCACTGCGTGCACTCTACTATATGAATCTCGTTGCCTATTGGGGTGAAGTGCCATTGCGCCTGACTCCTACCCGCGACCTCACCACGCAGCTCTTGGAAAAGTCTCCGCAGGAAGCTATATACGCACAAATCATCCGTGACCTGAAAGCGGCGGAAAGCGGCTGTCTTCCCGCTGACGAGCTGAACGCCCCGGGACGCATCTCCCGTACCACAGTACAGGCATTATTGGCGCGTACCTATATCTGGCAGTCCGGCTATCCTGTTTATGCCGATACTTGGGAAGAAGCCCGTACCTATGCCAAGAAAGTTATAGACAGCAATCTGCATCACCTTTACGGAGAAACAGACCCTGCTCACCAAGGCTATCGCGACCTTTTCATTAATATGTGTTCCAACCGTTACGACCTCGAAGCCCGCGAAAGCATGTTCGAGGTGGAGTTCTACGGCAATGGCATGGACCGCAGTAACGAATGCGGTAAAGTAGGTTTGTACATCGGTATATCGCAAGGTGTCACCACCGACCCTGATGTACCTTACGCATACGCCTGGTACGATGCTACCAAGATACTATACCGCCTCTACTTGGAAGACGGTCTGGAAAGTGACAGAGATGCGGAAAGAGAATACAAAGTAAATGTAGCCAAAGACAAAGGCGACCAGCGTCGTTGGTGGACTTTCGCCGACTACACTTATAAAGCCAATGCCAAGACCGGAAAAATAGAAAAGAACTACCTGACCGATGCCAACCTGACAAGCGCCAACAACTACGGCCGCACCGGCAACCCCGGCAAATGGCGTGCCGAATACGACCCCGTACGTCCGTGGGCACGTAACAATTCGTCCATCAACTTCCCCATCATGCGTTTTGCCGACGTATTACTGATGTTTGCCGAAGCCGAAAACGAACTGAACGGCCCCACAGATGAGTGTATAAAAGCCCTCAACCGCGTACGCGAACGTTCCAATGCACGAACTCTCCTACAAGGAGAAGCCGGTAGAACCGACAACAAGGAGAACATGCGGCAATTACTGTTCAGGGAACAGACACGCGAACTCTGCTTTGAAGTGCCCCGGCACATGGAATTGCGCCGCCGCGGCGAACAGTTCTATTTCGACCGCATACGTATGCTCTACGACCAAACCGCTCCCGAGAACCCCAATTGCGGTGCTTCCAGCGCCACAGTGGGTTATGAGCGTAGCGACGTACGTTCCGTTCCGGCCTACAATATATCCGAGCGTAATTTGTATCTGCCCATACCGCAATGCGAGCTAAGCACCAATACCATCTGTAAGCAGAACGAACGCTGGTAACCCGATTAAAGTATATAATAGAAACGATAAATAACAGTTCATAATGATATGAAAACAAATAATAATCCCGCTTCCGGTAAACGCCTTGCGCAACTGCTGGCGTTATGCCTGCTCGCTACTTTTTCCTCATGCGATCGCGATGGAACCGAAAGTGTAGAATTCGGTGTAAACGTCCAAACACCCGATGCAGTGTATGCCGGTCAGCCTGTCACCTTCGAATTCGACGGAAATCCCGACTACATAGCTTTCTACTCCGGCGAGAAAAACGACCGTTATGCCAACAGAGACCGTACCACGCTGCCCGAAGTAGACAGTCTCGGACTTTCATACTCCGCCAAGATGCAATATGCCGAAAATTATGACTATTTGGGCGACCGTATCCTGCGCGTCATGATTTCAGATACTTACGACGGTTCGGGAGAAATCAACCCCGAAGAATGGCACGACCTTACCGACCCGGATCCGGCTGTCAATGAAGAATACCTGAAAAGTGTTATCTTGGAAACCAGTACCACAGCCAAACTGCCGTATGCCGCTGTCAATCTCAGCCAATACAAAGATAAGGATTTCTACCTTGCTTTCCGTTATCTGGCGGAGCCTCACACAGGAATAAAAAGCGAAGGACATACTCTTCCGAGCGACCCTACAAAGACATATAGCTACGACAACCGCCCCCGCATCGACATCACCGAACTAAAACTCGTGAAGCGCGAACCGGACAAAAACCTGATTGTAGTGGAAGACATGGTAAGGGAGTTCGTTTTCACGCCGCACTTTGTCACCTCCAAGGTACAGAACAACTTCACTGTCAGCAACTACAGTATGATGTTCCAACCACAAGAATATGTCGTAACGGATGGAAAAATAACAGTCAACGAATCCCAGGATTACGACATCGATGTATGGATGGTAAGCCAGAAGCTGTCGCCGCATAGCGTAGAGCCCGACCGTGGTACTCCTATCAAGGGAACAAACGCCCGTCTCGGCATCTATCAGCACACTTACAACGAACCGGGTACCTATACCGCCACTTTCATCGTTACCAATGCCAACAAATGGAATTCGGAACAGATAGTACGTGAAGTAACCGTTGAAGTGAAACCCGCACAATAATTCAAACAAGCGTTTTATTAACCACTAAAAATAATTATTATCATGAAAAAGATTATTTTAAGCGTTTTCGGTATGCTGGTTATGGCAACCGGACTGCAAGCACAAGAATTGATAAAGGACAATGAATTCGACAACGCCGACCTCACTACAGAATATGGCAGCAAAGACAACGTGACATTCGGTACTTGGTGCGCCGTAAACGATGAAACCGCAGCTTCTTTCCGCATCATCAACGACAAGCAGCGCGGCAAAGTATTGGAATTTTCCGTAGACCCCAAACTGACTACCTGGTACAAGTCGTTCGTGGCACAACGTTACGAAGGCAGCGTAGAACCGGGTATGTATAAATTGGGGTTCTGGGCTAAGTCCGAAGACATGGGACAAGTAAAAGTATTCATCCGTCTGCGCGATGCCAACGGTAAAGACCTGCAACGTTTCTTTGTGTGCACACAAAGCCAGCCTAAGAAAGCGGATCGCAAATTCTACGGTGGTTTCGGCAAGGCGAACCCTTCGGGCAAGTGGACCTACTACACGCTCGACTTCAACTTCGGTAAAGTGGCCAACAGCATCTACCAGTTCAGCATGAACGATACGGAGGATGCTACTCCCACAGACTTGAAGAACTTCTCTATCTGTTTCCAAAACAGTGCATCCGAACCGTCAAGTGTCCTGATAGACGGCGTATCACTGAAGAAAATAGAAGAATAACACGCAATCAAATAAAGAAACGGTATCCGTTATGATAAAAAACAAACTCATATTTCTTTTCCTTGCAGGGGCTTTACTGACCGCCTGCAGCGATGATGAAGCACCTGCCGCAGACCCTAAGGCATACCCTCTCATTATCGAAGCAAAGGTGTACACCAACTATGACACCCAGCAGGAAGGAACTACCTGGACCAAGCCCGAGGACAAAATCGGCGTATATGTGCTGAAAAGCGGCAGCAGCGAAGTGGTGAGCCCGCACGCTAATCTCAGCTACAGCCCTACACCGACTTCGTATGACGACTATTTCCAGCCCGACCAAGTAGACGCCATTCCCTACTTTCCTACAACAGGTGAGGATGTATGGGATGTAGCCATCTACTATCCGCGTCAGGAAACGTTCGAAACCGAAGGTATGGTGCCTCTGAAGTTGGACAAACAGGGAGACATGAAAGCATCTTCCCTATTGTATGGACGTGCCAGCTCGCTCACTAAAGAGAATACGGTGGCTTCCATGCGCCTTGCTCCCGCCCTGAGCCGTTTGGTATTTTACTTCCGTGCGGAGGGGGATATAACGGCGGAACAGCTCGATAATGTGACAGTAGACCTTAACGGCCTACCTACCATCGGTAGTTTCAATGTTGTCGAGGGACGTTTCAGTGCCGATACAGAAAGTGTAGCCTCGTTCCGTATGCGTACTTCCTCGTCTACCGATGCCACCGTGGCACGCACCACAGAAGCATTTGTTATGCCTCTCGGCAGTACACAGGGATATGTAGCCACTATCAATGCAAACAAGTTGCCTGATGCCCTGAAGAAGAAGACTTATACTATCGGTAGCAGCATAGGTAGTTTTGAGCGTGGGATGCAGTATGTATTCGATGTTACTGTCAGCAACACCGGCTATACTATCGAGAGTTCCTCCTCACCTATTGCAGGTTGGGAAGAAGACGATAAAATCAGTGGTGAAGGTGAAGAAGTACAACCTTAGTTAATCAAAATAGCATTTAATCAACTATCAAAAACAATTTAAAGATATGAAAACTTTAAAACATTTAGCGCTGTGCCTCGCAGCGGCATTTATTGCTACCGGCTGTAGTAATGACGAAAATGAACCGAAGACAGGTACTGTGAAAGAGGGCAAACCTGTGAAATTTGAAATGAATATCGGAAATGCCAACACACGTACTGTTACAACTGGTAGCGGTAGTAACCGTAGCGTGTCTTGGCGTGAAGGTGATGCCGTAGGTATCTTTGTATACGAAAGTACCGGTGCACCTACTGAATATAGCAATAAAAAATACGAATATAAAGATGGTGAATGGAAAGCTTCTGGTGCTGACGACGCTATTATTCTGCCGGAAGACGGGGAATATACGTTCTATGCCTACTATCCTTATTCCGCATCTGTAGCTACTCCCGCCGCTGCTACATTAAGCGTTCAGCAAGACCAAACAATTACTGACGGAGATAACGGAAATACTAACTATGATTTGAGCGACATCTTGACCGCTAAAGCGGAGAAGATTACCAACAACGCAACTATTACCCTACAATACAAACATCTATTTTCAATGGTGGAAGTATTGGTTTCCGGTGATTTGGTATCAGCGGCACCTGCAAGTGTTGTATTGAAAGATGTCAAAACTTCAGCAACTATCGATCTTACAACAGACGATATAAGCGCAACCAGTGATAATGCTGACGTATCTATGTGCCCTGTAGAATCCGAGACTACTCAAACTACTTATTTATACCGTGCCATTGTTCCGGCTCAAACGATTGAAGCAAATAAAACTTTATTAGAAGTGTATGGAGTAGGTGCGGATAAGGATAAGAATTATAGATTTACACACACAGCCGCTGTTCCTTATGAACAAGGCAGATACCGCAGAATTAATGTATTGATAGGTGAAAATAATGCAGGAATCACAATTCCCGGTGGAACTGTTGATGAATGGAAGCCATCAGATAAAATCGATGTAGAGGGAGAAGAAATCATAGCCCCTGTAACTACCTTTGATGTCCTTTTTGAGCAAAACACCCCGGTTGTAGACAGAAAAATATATAAGGAAGATAAAATAACAGATAACACTAATTTCTGGTTTACCAGAGCCAATGTAACCAAAGTATCATACAACGCTACAGAGAATGCTATGGAAATTAGGTCTGATATTACTACTTCAAGATTAACTTGGGATAATTCCAGCTTTGGTTATCATTTCGGAAGCAAGCCTTTGGTAAAAGGTCAATATCGTTTCTCTTTTAAAGCAAAACTCTCTATAGCAGATACTGGTCAAACTTTAGGTATAACTTTCAGAGATGCAACAGACTGTGTTGCATTTAAAGTCATCAGTAGCTTTAGCGGAAAAAGAGTTCAAATCGGACAAAAACTTACAGATGACTGGGCAGAATATTACTTTGATATTGACCTAAGTGTGGCTGCCGCTAAAGCAGGTCTTGGCGATGTGCCTACAGAAGAAGAGGATCCTGAAGGATGTTATAAGTCAACAACCGACGAAAACATACAAGGTATAACGATTGTCCTTTGGAGGAATGTAGCAAAAGATTATTCTATATTCTTTAAAGACATGAAATTCGAGAAAATAGAAGAGTAGCAATAAATTGTATCGCTAAAGAACTTAAATGGTTAAGATTATCACAAATTTTCAACCTTAATCAAATCTCTATTCTTAACCAAAATCCCTTGCTCCGCCCCCGCAGCAAGGGATTTTTTATGTAGTTATTTGCAATACTTATATGGAAATTATCCTGTTCACTATATAAAAACAGAGGAGTGATAAATCATACAATATTTTACTCGATAGCATATGTTTCATGCAAAAGCTGTATATGTTTTGATAATTATTATACTATATTTTATCATTCTATCCTCACTCCAAAATACATTCCGACGAAAATAAACATAAAGTCTCACTTATTCACGAATTACATCGGACACAAACTAACTCCCCTCCCTACCTGAACAATAATCTCCCCTTTTCTGTATTTTTTTATACCTCACATATCCCTCAAAATGCCGAATTTAGCAACCAAAATTAAAAGACTGATATTATGAAGAATTTTCTTGGCTTATTTTTACTTCTGTCCCTGGCAGGACAACCACATGCCCAGGCATCAGAAGCAACCGACAACAGTATCCCATCCGCCGTTACCCACCAATCCGGCAATACCTCCGATACCTCTATCGAAGACTTGCTGAAATTACGTAAAAAATATCCCTTGAAACCGGCAAAAGCCACCAAGGCAGAAGTACAGCGTGCTATCGACTTCATAAAAACCTTTGATACCGCCAAAATGGAAACGGTAAAGATTGAAGATACCCGCAAGCTCGCCGCAGCCATACGTGCATTGGCATACGCTGCACAAGAGAACCTGCCCGAAGGTTCCGAATTTTCTCCTTACCTGGATAGAGTACTGAACGACGGAGTAATAGAACGCATTCCCGCATTTCCATACAACTCGTACACAGACGTGCGTGTCGTTCCCGTCGATTTTCTTTCCGCCCTGCCGGTTTGTACTCCCGAACAACAGGGACGACTGATTGAATCGGTAAAAGGACTGATGGAGTTTTATAAACTCAACCAGAAAGACGCTATCCTGAAACGTACCGTCAACTCCGACTATCTGTACAACGTGCTTCCGCATCTGTTTGTATGCGCACTCCATAACCCGGACAATGCACAAGCAGCGGAAGACCTGCGTTCATTCTCACGTTATCTCTCGGCATGTACGCAATATGTACCCGGTGAAAAAGACATCCTGAAGCCCGACGGTACAGGTTTCCACCACAAAACACATTACAACGGCTATATGTACTCCTACCGCACATGGGTGGAATATATGGGACGGCTGAAAGGCACTGCTTTCCGTATCACCCGCGATGCATACCAACGCATGAGTAAGGCAATCGTAAGCGTATACCTTATGGCTACGTCTTCCGCATCCGATACGGAACATTTCTACGCCAACAGCCTCGCCGGACGTCACCCGCTCTACGGGCTGGACGTGAACTTTTCCAAAGCTCTTTTCCGCGAACTGGTAGAGATTGGCGGAGATATGGACGGCAAAGAATTCGACCCGGAACTTGCCGCCTATTACAACGCCTTCTTCAAAACCGACCATTACAAAGGCGTCACTCCCCGGAAACTGGACGGCTTTTATCAATTCAATTACAGTCCGGCCGGCGTCTATCGTCAGGCGAATTGGGTAGCCACCATGCGCTGCCCCACCACCCGTTTCTGGGGTGGCGAAATCTATAACAAGACCAACCGCTTCGGACGTTACCAATCGCACGGTACATTGGAAGTATTGTATGAAGGCTCTTTAGCGGCTTCCGGCTACCCTTACAAGGACAAGAAAAGCGCTGAAAAAGGCGGATGGGACTGGAACGTAATGCCCGGTACCACCACCGTACACTACACCGACTGGAAATCAATGTTGCCCAACGGCAACAACGCCGACCGTTTCGACCAATGGTCGCACACCACCAACTTTGCAGGTGCATTGGCATGGGGTGATTGCGGTCTGTTCGCCGCCGCCTTCGACCAGGACGACAAATGGGGCAGCCAACGTTTCGTTCCCACTCACCTCTCTTTCTGCAAGTCAGTCTTTGCCATCGACGGCATGTTATTCAGCATGGGCAGCGGCGTAAGCGCACAAGGTGAATATCCTGACGAATGGATTACAGCCACCAACTTGTTCCAAAGCGTTACGGACGGCAAGGCCTCAACGATAGTCAACGGTAAACCGTTGACAGAGGGCGATTCACTGAGCATCGCCTCTTCCAAAGATACTTGGATTGTAAATCCATGCTCTACCGGATACTTCATCCCTGCCGGAAACGATCCGCTTATCGTTCGCTACGGCAAGCAGACCACTCCATCCTCTTTCGGCCTTACCGAGCAAGGTATGGGAACAATGACAGCCGCCAAAGCATATCTTCTGCACGGCGCGAAGCCCGTACAAAAGAAATATCAGTTCCTTGTAGTACCTGCCACTACGACCGAACGCATGCGCGCCGACGCCAAACGTTTTGTACGCAAAGGCGGTATCTTCGAAGTAAAACAGCAGCAAGATTCACTGCACATCGTGAAGCACACACCTTCGCACACAACCGCATACGCTTTGTTTGCCCCTGCCACAGGGTTGAATGAAGGTGCACTGCTCGCCTCGGATACGGAGCTGCTGCTATTGGAGCGCATCACAGGCAAGCAGCTTTCAATAGCTGTCTGCAACCCCGACCTGCGTCCGCAGTCCGATAAATACTTCGGTTGGGTATCCACCCCCACCACCGCTACACTGACTTTCCACGGAACATGGACTTTGGATGAGACAAGCGCTGCGGAAGCCCTGTCCGTAACTCACACCGACGGGCAAACCCGTGTAACAGTAGTGCTGGAAGATGGTTTCCCCCGTTACCTCAACTTTATCGAAAAGAAATAAAAAACCAAATCTAACACATAAGTATGAGAAAAATGAACATCAAACAACTTTTACTTCCCGCCGTTTGCAGCCTGCTGCTACTGCCGCTGCAGTCGTGCGACGACGATGCCGACAAACAGGCACAGGCCGAGTATATGAAAG
>ERZ894244.1064-NODE-1064-length-15615-cov-6.122815_pt1 | contig 15615 bp, 11 predicted proteins | sample MGYA00380299_ERZ894244 | MGnify/ENA primary metagenome ERZ894244 (study PRJEB32331, sample SAMN06328444) | human gut metagenome | biome: human gut microbiome; feature: stool | host: Homo sapiens | collected 2014-06-26 ... | reverse complement strand
GTCAAGGGCGGAGTCCTTCTGGATGGTCTTGCGGTATTCCTCCGGTGTGGTCGCACCGATGAGCTGGATTTCCCCGCGGGCCAGCATCGGCTTTAAGATGTTGCCGGCATCCATTGCGCCGTCGGTTTTACCGGCGCCCACAATGGTGTGCAGCTCATCAATGAACAGGATGATCTTGCCTTCGCTCTTTTTAACTTCGTTCAGAACGCTCTTCAAACGTTCCTCAAACTCGCCGCGGTACTTAGCACCGGCGACCAGAGCGCCCATATCCAGGCTGAACACGGTGCGGTCTTTCAGGTTTTCGGGCACATCGCCGCGCACGATACGCTGGGCAAGGCCCTCGGCGATGGCCGTCTTGCCGACGCCCGGCTCGCCGATGAGCACGGGGTTGTTCTTCGTCTTACGCGACAGAATGCGGATGACGTTACGGATCTCCGCGTCGCGGCCGATGACGGGGTCGAGCTCCTTCGTGCGGGCGCGTTCGACAAGGTCCGTGCCGTACTTCTTGAGCGCGTCGTAGGAATCCTCGGGATTGTCGCTCGTCACGGGGGAGGTCTTGACCTTCGCAAGCTCATCGGAGAAGCGGCTTCTCGTGATGCCATGGTTGGAGAGCAGCTGGCGCACGCTCTGCGAGCCCTCGGAGAAGATGGCGAGCATCAGGTGCTCAACGGAGAGATACTCGTCGTGCAGCTTTTCGGCGGTCTTTTCGGCAAGGTTCAGGATCTTGCCGACCTCGGGCGAGGCGTACACCTCGCCGCTGCCGCCGGAGATGCGGGGCAGATTGCGGATCAGCGTGTCGAGCTCGGAGAGTAAGCCGTCGCAATCGACGCCCATCTTACCGAACAGTGACCCAATCAGTCCGCCGTCCTGATCGAGCAGGGCATAGAGCAAATGTTCGGTCGTTACATACTGGTTGCCGTTTTCCTGCGCCATGTTCTGCGCGGTCTTGACGGCTTCCAAAGCCTTTTGCGTATATTTTTCAGCATTCATTCAAGTTCACCTCAAATTCGTGTTTTTTACAATTAAGTGATTAAATCAGCAGCGTTCTGCTTCGCAGATCGCCGCGGTAAGCCATTTCGACATCGCTCGCGGAGAGCGAGCCGTCGAGATAGCCCTTGAGCAGCCGGTCGAAGAGCTGGACGTAAGCGCTGATCGCACCGGCAACGTCGTCCGCTGTCAGCGCCTTGCCGCGCGGCATCGCAAGCGGACGGACGAAGCGCCCGTCGTACAGCGCGCAGGAAATGGAGCTGCCGAGAAGCGGTGCGAGGCACTTGTCTTCGATTTGCACCCAGAGCCGGAAGAAGCTCGTCATTGCGGAGATCAGCGCCGCCGACTGCGTGCGGAAGACGATGTTCAGCGAGCCCATCGTCTGGGCGTCGCCATTGCTCAGATCGACCTCGTACTTGACCGTCGGGCGGTATTTGTACGATAAGCTCGACTTGAGCGACATCGTGGACGAGCCGGGGGCAAAGAATGGCACCAGCTCGCGCGTGGGCGTCATCAGCTCTTCGATGGCCTCAAAGATATCGTTCCAGCGACGCTCGGGCGTCGGCACGGAGACGTACTCGGCCAAAATCTGGTTGACGAGCGCCGAACGGTTCGTGCCCATCCGGTGGGCCAGCGCGTCGACCTCGCGCACCACATCGTCTGACAGCGTCAGACTGTAAAGATTTTTCTTCATCATGCGCCTCCTTGGGGTTCTTTTCTTTTCTGGATGCTATCATAGCACGTGAACAAATTTTGTCAATAGTTTTATATAAATATATTTACGAGTTATATGCGAATTTACACGGAGTTCATAATTGCGAAGGAAGCGGAAAAAGGGAAAAGCCGCAATGAATTTCACTGCGGCTTTTCCCTTTTGAGAGATATGAGAGATGAGAGAATAGCAAATTTACAGCAGGCCTTGGAGCAGGATGATGACGATCAGGATCGGCAGCACCCACTGGAAATAGGGCTTGAGCTTGGGCGAGAGCTTGATGCCCGTGCCCTTGTTGGCCTCGGCGAGATACTTGTCGAAGCCCCAGCCCCACTTCGTGACGCAGAACAGCAGATACACGAGCGAGCCGATGGGCAGCAGGAGGTTGCTCACAAGGAAGTCCTCGCTGTCGAGCACGTCCTTGCCGAGAATGGGGTGGAAGTCTCTCCAGATGTTGTAGCCGAACACGCAGGGCAGGCTTAGGATCATCAGAAGTACCCCGTTGATGCAAACGGCCTTTTTGCGGCTCCAGCCAAATGTGTCCATGCAGATGGCGAGGATGTTTTCAAACACGGCCAGCACCGTGGACATACTGGCGAACATCATGAAGAGGAAGAACAGCGTGCCCCAGAAGCGGCCGCCGGACATATTGACGAACACCTGCGGCAGCGTGACAAAGAGGAGGGAGGGGCCATTGTCGGGCGCTACGCCGTAGGAGAAGCACGCGGGGAAGATGATCGTGCCGGCCATGAGCGCAACGAACGTGTCGAGCGCGCAGATGCGGATGGACTCACCGGCGAGGGTGTGATCGTCGGACATGTAGCTGCCGAAGATCTCCATCGACGCAATGCCGAGCGAAAGGGTGAAGAAGGCCTGATTCATCGCGTCGGTGATGAGGCTGCGCAGGCCGTTTTCGCGGATGGAATCGAGCGAGGGGAGCAGATAGAACTTCATGCCCTCTGCCGCGCCGGAGAGCGTCAGGCTGTGAACGGCGAGCACGAGGATCAGGAACAGCAGCGCGAGCATCATGACCTTGGACACGCGCTCAAGGCCCTTTTGCAGGCCGAACGAGCAGACGATGAAGCCGACGATGACGATAGCGACTGCTAAAATACCCATTTCGACTGGATCGGACAGCAGCTGGCCGAACACGGCGGACGCGTCCTCCGCGGGCATGCCGGAGTAGAACTTGCCGGTCAGGAACCTGCCAAAGTAGCTCACCATCCAGCCGGAAACCGTCGTGTAGTACATCATCAAGAGGTAGCAGCCGATCAGGCAGAACCAGCCGTGGATGTGCCACTTGGACTTGGGCTTTTCGAGCGTCTTGTAGGCGAGGATCGCGCTCTTGTGGCTCGCGCGGCCGACGGCCAGCTCCATCGTCAGCACGGGAACGCCCATGATGAGCAGGCACAGAATGTAAAAGAGAACAAAATAGCCGCCGCCGTTTTTGCCCGTCACATAGGGGAAGCGCCAGACATTGCCGATGCCGATGGCGCAGCCCGCGCTGACGAGCAGGAAGCCCAGACGGGAGCGGAACGATTCGCGTTTCATGTTGATCGACCTCATTTGTAAAAGATTTATGAACGATGTGCTTATCTTACCGCAGGAAGATGGGCTTTACAAGACCGATTATCGGATGATATAATAAGCAAAACTTATGTTATGGGGAAATGAGCACATGAATCGCAATCAGCTACGCTATTTTGTCTCCGCCGCGGAGCACCGGAGCTTCACAAAGGCGGCGGAGCAGTATTACATCTCGCAGACTGCGGTGACGCAGCAGATCCAGCAGCTTGAGCAGACGCTCGGCTGCGAGCTCTTTGACCGCAGCACGCGCCCCGTGAGCCTGACGAGCGCAGGAAAGTCGTTTCTTTTGGACGCGAAAGCGATCTTAGAGCGCATGAGCCGCGCACAGGAACGCGTGCATGACGCGGCGACGGGTCTGACCGGCACACTGCGCGTCGGCTACGTGCGCGGCTACGAGCGCAGCGACCTCTCGGTCCTGATGCGCCACTTCCACCAGAAAAACGGAAACGTACTCATCTCGTTCTACCGCTGCTCGACGGATGTGTTGGCCGCGGGGTTGCTCCATCAGGAGTATGACATCGTCTTCACTTGGGACTCGACAAACCTGCGCACACAGGAGGGCGTCACGTTTCAGACGGTCGAAAAGGCTCGGCTCGTTGTCGCGCTCTATGCGGGCCATCCGCTCACGCAGCGCCGCCAGCTCACGCGGCAAGAGCTGCGCGGGGAGAACATCTTATATATGTCGCCCGACGCCGCGCCCGATTCCTACGGCGACGCCTTTTTCATGCAGCGCTACGCCGAGGCGGGCTACAAGCCGAACATTCTCTTCCGCTCGGCGGACACCGAAAGCATCCTGATGATGGTCGCGGCGGAGGAGGGGATCTCGCTCCTGCCCGACTACTGCACCGACCGGCTCTATAACGCCGACAATCTCGTCTTTGTCCCGCTCGTGGGGGAAGGGGAGGAGGAAGAGATCATCGCCGCCTGGCAGACCGGCAACCCAAACCCCGCGCTGGGACGGTTCCTTTCAGAGCTCAATCAAAAAGACCCGCCTTACTGAGGCGGGTCTTTTTGGCGCAAGATCGCGTCAAGCGCGGGAAAATACTTCTTTACCGGGATCGGCAGACCTTCTGCATTGAGAAAGCAGTGGACGGATGTCGCGGTCGCGGCCAAAGCATTCAAAGAGTTGAGAATACTTTTCTTCGCCGGAGAGGTACTGGTAGAGATCGCATTCCACTTTATCGAGAACCACGCAGCGCGGCGAGTAAACAGGCAAAACAGAACGGTATTCATAAAAAGGTCGCTGATTTGCCATGAAGAAGACGTTGATGTAAGTCGCTTTATATGCTATGCTTATCAGTAAGAAGTCGTTGGCAAACCGTGAGTTGTGGAGGTGAAAACAAATGAAGTATTTAGTTTTATTAGCAGGCTGTGGCCTCGGTGATGGTTCATGTATAGAAGAGGTAATTCTGACGTATGTAGCGCTTGATAAATATGGGTGTGATTACACTCCTGTCGCAGAAGACATTTCCATTCAGTCAGTTAACCACCTGACAGAACAGATGGCAGAAAAGCGGAATATCCTTATAGAAGCAGCCCGCATCGGTAGGGGACGCATTAAAGATATTCATGAGGTTGATTTTGCAGAATACGATGCATTGATCATACCCGGTGGAATTGGTTTATTGAACAATTATAGAGACTCCAATGTGATAAAAACGTGCGTCACACATTTTATTAGCGAAAAGAAACCTGTCGCTGCCATGTGTGCGGGAATCGACTTTCTCCGCCGTTTCTATGGAAGTAATCTATTGGCACGTGAGATGGAAGAACTAACTGCTGAAAAATTCTGCTTTGATGCTGAAAATAATGTTTATTACACGCCTGCTTTCAGAAAAACCAACAATAGCTATACGGCGCTATTGGGCGTCGATTCTATGATTTGTGCGTTGAAACAGACATAAACATCTCAATGTAATTTTGTTTTGTGGGTTTAATTTTGCTTAATTATTGAATAGAATAACTTACATTCTGTCCGCTGGCTATGTCGTATGTGCAATGCACGGCACGTCGCTTTTCATGAAAAAGGGCACACCATCCAGACGTTGTAAACGCCTGAAGGGTGTGCGCTCTATTTGTCGTTATGGGGTTAGTTCAGGAAGTCCTTGAGCTTCTTGCTGCGGCTGGGGTGGCGCAGCTTGCGCAGCGCCTTGGCCTCGATCTGGCGGATACGCTCGCGCGTGACATTGAACTCCTTGCCGACCTCTTCAAGTGTGCGGGGACGGCCGTCCTCGATACCGAAGCGGAGCTTCAGGACCTTTTCCTCGCGCGGGGTGAGGGTGGAGAGCACATCGACGAGCTGCTCCTGCAAAAGCGTGAACGACGCGGCCTCGCTCGGCTCGCTCGCGCCCTCGTCGGGGATGAAGTCGCCAAGGTGGCTGTCTTCCTCTTCGCCGATCGGCGTTTCGAGGGAGACGGGCTCCTGCGCGATCTTCAGGATCTCGCGCACCTTGTCGACGGGCATGTCCATCTCGGCGGCGATCTCTTCGGGAGAGGGGTCGTGGCCGAGCTCCTGCAAGAGCTGACGGGACACGCGGATGACCTTGTTGATGGTCTCGACCATATGAACGGGGATACGGATGGTGCGCGCCTGGTCAGCAATGGCGCGAGTGATGGCCTGACGGATCCACCACGTTGCGTAGGTCGAGAACTTGTAGCCCTTGGTGTAGTCGAACTTTTCGACGGCCTTGATGAGGCCGAGGTTGCCCTCCTGAATGAGGTCGAGGAACAGCATACCGCGGCCCACATAGCGCTTGGCGATGGAGACGACGAGACGCAGGTTTGCCTCGGCCAGGCGCTGCTTGGAGCGCTCGCCCTTCTTGACAGCGGTCTTAAGGGCCTTCATTTCCTCCGCGCTGAGCTCCGTGCCGTTCTTTTCGGCCTCTTCGAGCTTCTGCTTGGCCTCCACGCCCGCGGACATCGCGGTCGCGAGCGAAATTTCCTCGTCCGCCGACAGCAGCGACACCTTACCGATCTCCTTGAGGTACATGCGCACGGGGTCGTCAGTCGAGAAGCTGTCGACCAGCTCGTTTGGGTCGACGAGCTCTTCCTCTTCAATCTCGGCGATCTCCTCCATCGGCGGCTCGATATCGTCGATGCTGTTGTCGATGGCCTCGGCGGTGCCGATGTCGATACCGAGCGTTTCGAGCGAATCGTAGATCTGGTCGAGCTGCTCGCTCTCAAGGTTCATCTCGTCGATGGTCTCCATCAGATCGCTGGAGCTGAGCTTGCCCTTGGCCTTGCCCTTGGCAAAGATCTCCATGAGCTTTTCGCTGCCCTGCAGCAGCGCCGCCGCGGGCAGGGAGGCGACCAGCTTTTCATCCAGCGGGGGATACTTCTCCGCGGGCTTTTCCGCCTGCGCGGTATCCTCGTTCGCTTTCTTGGCCGCTGCGGCCTTTTTCGCTTTCTTCGGCAGATTGATCTCCTCAAAATCCGCCTCGGCGAGCAGCGCGTTGGCCTGTTCCTCCAGCTCCTTGCTGGTCAACTGTTTTTCTTCCATGGTTGCTTTCCTCCGTTACCCTTATATTTATTCTTTTCCATCGCGGCCATCAGGGGATCTTCGTTGACGGCCGCGCGCTTGTGCGCTTCGTCTAAAATGATAGTGCAGTAGTCCTTCAGCGCCTGCGCGCCGTTTTTGAGCGATTCCGGCTTTTGCAGGATACCGATCAAGTGGCTGATCTCCTCCGACGTGAAAAATTCCGCCAGCGCTGGGATGTTCACCTGCCCGCTCTCGCGCAGCTGCGCGCGCAGCGCCGTGAAGAACCGGCCCAGGAGGGGAGAGGAGAAGTCCTCTTCCCGGATCGGCGGATTCTCGCCAAAGAGGGAATCGTCCAGCGTCAAAAGACGCAGCACGCCTTCTTCGGCGAGCGCCGAGCGAAGGTCGGTGTAGCGGATCGACCGCTCGCGCGGCTGGGCGGACGCCGCGGGATTCAGGTCCCGCCGCTCCTGCTCGCGCTTTTCCTTGTAGCGGGCGCGTTTTCGCGCGCGCTCGACCTCGAGCTTCATCGCGTCGGGCGTGATGCCTGCGGCCTCGGACGCGCGCACGGTGTAAATTTCGCGCTCAACCGCGTTCGGCACTGTGGAGAGCAATCCTGCTGCCGCTTCGGCAAAGCCGATACGTCCCTCGTCGCTTTTGAGGTCGAACTTTGACTTGAGCTGCGCCATGCGGAAGTCCATCCCGCTCTCGCTGCCCGAGAGCAGATGCTCAAAGGCATCCTTGCCCTGAAATTTGATGAAATCGTCCGCGTCCTGCTTGACGTACTGCCCGTCCACGAGCCGCTTGGGAAGCTCGAGTACCTTGACCTGAAAGTCGGTATTGTTTAAGAGCGTCAGCGCCTTCTGCGTGGCGATCTTGCCCGCGTCGTCGTTGTCGTAGCAGAGCACGATCTCCTTCGTGTAGCGACTGAGTAATTGCAGCTGCTCGGTCGTCAGCGCTGTGCCCATCGAGGCGCAAGCATTGTCGAATCCCGCCTGATGCAGCATCACGACGTCGATGTTGCCCTCGACCAAAATAATGTTGCTGCGCTTGCTCTTTTTGGCCAGGTTCAGCCCGTATAAAACGCGCCGCTTGCTGTAAACGATGGTCTCGGGCGTGTTCATATACTTCGCGCCCGGATCGTCCTTGCTGATGATGCGCCCGCCAAAGCCCAGCACATCGCCGCGCACGTCGATGATGGGGAAGATGAGGCGCTTGCGGAATTTGTCGTACAACCCGCCGTTTTTGCCGCGGATGGCAAGACCCGAGGCAAGCAGCTCGCCGTCGCCATAGCCCTTTTTCCGCATCGCGGTCAGTAAGCCGTCCCACTCGTCCGCCGATGCGCCGAGACCGAAGTTCGTTGCATTGCGCCGCGTGATCTTGCGGTTTTTCATATACTCGAGCACCGGCGCACCCTTGGGCGAGTAGAGCTGATCGTAGTAAAAGCGCGCCGCGTCGCGGTTGAGCGACAGGATGCGCGAACGCAGCCGGCTCTCGTCGCTGTGCTCTTCTTCCGGCACGGGCATGTTCGCGCGCCGTGCGAGAAAGCGCACCGCATCGGGGAAGGAAAGGTTCTCCTCCTCCATGATGAAGTTGATGACGCCGCCGCCTTTTTTGCAGCCGAAGCAGTAGCACAGCTGCTTGTCCGGCAGCACGTGGAACGAAGGCGTCTTTTCGCTGTGAAAGGGGCAGCAGCCCCACAGGCTCCCGCCGCGCGGCTGGAGCGAGACATAATTGCTGACAACGTCAACAATATCGTTGCGGGCGATGAGCTCGTCCAAAAACTGACGGTCAAAGGCCATGGCGTCCTCCTTTCTCACTTCTGCGCACGGAACTTTTTTCTGTCTATGGTATATATACGCCGAAAATGGTTGCTTTCCTTTTTTTGACGGAAAAATTCCAAAAAAATTTTTCTACGCGGAGAAAATTTGACAGACCGCGCCATTTCTCCTATAATTTCCGCAGGAATCGCTGCGCAAAGGGGGCGGAACATCGTGAATATCCGGTTGTATGCGGTAAAATTAGATCGACCGCTCTCAGAAGCGGAACGGTCCACGCTCGCGCGTTTTCTGCCACCTGAGCGGCAAGACCGCATCAAAACATCGGAACCCCTCTGCGCCTACGCGCTGCTCTGCCGTGCACTGCATGAACTTTACGGCTTAGAGGACTTACCGCAGCTTTCCTACGGCGAGCACGGCAAGCCGTACTTTGCTTCGCATCCGGACGTTCATTTCAGCCTGAGCCACACGCGCGGCGCTGCGCTGCTGGCTGTTCACAACGAGCCAATCGGCGCGGATATCGAGTGTCTTCGCCCTGTGAGCGGCGCGATGCGCACGCGCTTTCACGCGGCAAATGACGCCGATTTCTGGCGCCTCTGGGTGCAGCGGGAGAGCCGCTGCAAGCGCGCGGGGATCAGCGCCGTCGCATTGCGGGACAGGGAAGTGCCGATCTTCCCGAATGAGCGCGTTTTCGCGCTCGAACCGTTCCCCGACTACACCGCCGGCGTCTGTACCTGCTCTGACGCTGACGTTGACAAGCCGATATACCTTACAGTGAAAGAGCTCATATAAAAGGTTCCGAAGAAGTCTCTTCGGAACCTTTTTTGCTTGATTTTTCCTCTTACAGCTCCACGACGATGGGCTCGTGGTGCACTTTCGGCAGCAGCATATTTTTGACGTCGCTCGTTTTGAGCTTGATGGTCGAGGTGCAGAGGCACGGGTGGCAGGAGAAGTACTCCGCCTCATAGGTCTCCTTGTCGATGAGCAGCTGCACGCGGTTTTCATCATCGTTCATCAGGCCGAGGATCGTCGCTGAGCCCGGCGTGCAGTGCAGCAAGTCCCAAAGCTGCTCTTCCGGCGCGAACGACAGGCGGGCCGAGCCGATCTGATGGCTCAAGTCCTTCGTATGAAACGCCTTGTGCGGCGGCATACATAAAAGGTAGAAATTCGTCTTCTGCCGGTTGCATAGGAAGAGGTTCTTGCACACGTCCACGCCGAGCACGGCGGATACGTCGTCGCATTTTTCCATCGTGTCGGCCAGCTCGTGGGTCACGCGCTCATAGTCGATGCCGAGGGAATCCAGAAAGTCGAACGCTGACGCTTCCTGCGCGGGCAGCTCACCCTCGGGGCGGGAATTGTGATAGATCGGGGAGATTTCCATGTTGCTTTATTTCTCTTCTTTCAGCAGTTTTTCGCCGGCCTTGAAAATATCGCCCGCGCCGACGGTCAGGATCAGGTCGCCCGGGCAGGCGATGCGCGCGAGCGCGGCGGTCACCTTGTCGAGCGTAGGGCAGTAAACGGATCCGGGGATCTCGCGGCTCAGGTCCATAGACGAAATGCCGATGTCATTCTGCTCGCGCGCGGCGTAAATTTCGGCCAAAACGACCACGTCCGGCACGCGCAGCTCCTTGACAAAATCGTTAAACAGCGCCTTCGTGCGCGTGTAGGTGTGCGGCTGGAATGCGCAGATGATGCGCTTGTAGGGAAGCGTCTTCGCCATTTCGAGCAGCGCGTGCAGCTCGCCGGGGTGGTGGGCGTAGTCATCGTAGACGTCCGCGCCGTGGAAGCTTCCCTTGTACTCAAAGCGGCGGCCCGCGCCGGTGAACGTTGCAAGGCCGAGACCGACGGCCTCGCCGCTGACGCCGAGAAGATATGCGGCGCTCGCCGCGGCCAGTGCGTTCATCACGTTGTGCTTGCCGCCCACGCGCAGGGAAACATGAGCGTAGTAACTGCCGCGGATATAGATGTCGAAGCTCGGAAGCCCGTCCGTCCAGACGACGTTTTCCGCGCGGCACTGCGCGGCGGGATCATCGTAGCTGAACCAGAAGATCGGCTGGGAGATGCCCCTGAGCGCATCGCGCGCGCCCTGATCGTCCATATTGGCGACGACGTGTCCGCCGATGGGGACGAGCTCTGCAAAGCGGCGGAACGAGTGTTCCACATCCGCTAAGTCCTTGAAGAAATCGAGATGGTCGGCCTCCACGTTCAAAATGACCGCGACGGTGGGGAAGAAGCTCAAAAACGAGTTGCAGTATTCGCAGCTCTCGGCAATGATCGTATCGCCCTTGCCGACGCGATAACCGGAATGAAGCAGCTGTAACGTGCCGCCAATCATGACGGTCGGGTCTTTCTGCGCGGCCATGAAGATGTGCGTCGCCATCGAAGTGGTCGTCGTCTTGCCGTGCGTGCCGGAGATGCAGAGGGCGTTTTTGTAGCCCTTCATAATAGCGCCCCAAGCCTGCGCGCGCTCGAAAACGGGGATGCCGCGCGTCACCGCGCCGGAGATCTCGGGATTATCGTCGTGGATGGCGGCGGTGCGGATGACAAAGTCGCACTCGCCAAGGTTGTCCGCTGCATGGCCGATGGCCACGGGGATGCCGAGCGAGCGCAGATGCTCGACGGACGGGCCGTCGTTCATGTCGCTGCCCTGGACCTTGAGGCCCATGCCGTGCAGCACCTCTGCCAGCGGGCTCATCGAAACGCCGCCGATGCCGGCCAGATGCGCGCACTTGCCGGGGACGAGATAGGAGAAAATATCCTTCTGATTAGTCATTGTATCAAATCCTTTCCTTGTGCGGAGCACAGGAGATTTACTTTTTATGGATTTTCTATTATAATATAGCGGTGAACGGAGTGCAATGCTAAAAATTTGATTTTTTGTGAGGGTTCCATGCTCTTTTTACCGAAGGAAGTCGAAACGGTCATCACCACGCTGCAAGGCGCGGGTTATTCGCCGTACCTGGTTGGCGGCTGCGTGCGCGAAATGCTGCGCGGTAAGACGCCCAGCGACTACGATATGACCTCTGACGCTCCGCCGCAGGCGGTACTGCGCATCTTCGGCAAAAACGCGCACCCGACGGGCCTGCAGCACGGCACGGTGACGGTCGTGAGCGGGGGACTCGCGATCGAGCTCACGACCATGCGCCGCGACGGGGCATACAAAGATAACCGCCACCCCGATTCCGTCACCTTCGGCACGAGCATTGAAGAGGACCTTGCCCGCCGCGACTTCACGGTCAACGCCATCGCTTTGTCGCCGGACGGCACGCTCGTCGACCCCTACGGCGGGCAGGAAGACCTGAAAGCAGGCGTTCTTCGCTGCGTCGGCGAGCCGAAGCGGCGGTTTGAGGAAGACGCGCTGCGCATTTTACGGCTCGTGCGCTTCTGCTCCGTGCTCGGTTTTTCGGCGGAGAAGGAGACCGCCCGCGCCGCGCATGAGGCGCGCGGCCTACTCGCCCACGTTGCGCATGAGCGCGTGTACACGGAGATGAACAAGCTCCTGCTCGGTGAGAACGTGGGGGAAACGCTTTTGACCTTTCCCGACATTCTGGGCGTGCCGATTCCGGAGATTTTACCCTGCGTCGGCTTTGACCAGTGCAATTACCACCACTGCTTCGACGTCTGGGGTCACACGGCGCGCACTGTCGCCGCCGTGCCGCCAAAGCGGGAGCTGAGATGGACGATGCTCTTCCATGACCTCGGTAAGCCCCTGTGCCGGACGTTTGACGAGCAGGGTGTCGGACATTTTTACGGTCACACGGCGATTTCCGCTCAAATGGCGGAGGACATCATGGCACGGCTGCACTTTGAAAAGGCGCTGCGTGACAGAATACGCGCGCAGCTCGCCTGTTTCGACGATATGTTCCGTCCCGAGCGGGCGGCCATCCATAAGGAGATGGCGCGCCTCGGCGCGGAAACGGTGCAGAATCTTCTCTATACCAAACAGGCGGACAATGCCGCGAAAGCGCCCGCGGGATTGGAGCGTGCGCAGGCGCTGTGGCACGAAGCACAGAAAATCTACGACGAGCTGATTTCAGAGGGCGCGTGCTGCTCGATCCACGAGCTCAAGATCAGCGGGGAAGACCTCGCCGCCCTCGGCTACCACGGGCGTGAGATCGGCGCGGTGCTTGCGCGGCTTTTGGACGAGGTCGCGGCGGAAAAACTCCCCAACAAGCCCGAGGCGCTGCAAGCGCGCGCCGTGCGGCTGTGGCGCAGCGGCTATGCGCGCCATACGATGAAAGAAAACGAGACCCATTGACGGAGGTTAACGATATGGCAAATCTGATGGATTATCTGGACTGGCGCGGGGATCTGACGCTCGAAATTTCGCCGTTCAACGAGGTGGACGCGCTGATTCTGGCAGAGCTGAGCTTTGTCGACTTTGACGGCATCGTGCCGCCGCCCGAGCTCGGGCGCGGCCTGCCGCTGAACGAGGCGGCGGAGGCGTTTTTCGCCCGCCATGGCGGGAAGGACGTCCCCATGGGTGTCCTCGTGCCGGACACGATCTCGAAAATGCTGCGCAAGCTGATGACGAGCCCGCGCTTTCACAATATGACGCTTAACGGCTACACAGCGCTGCTTGACGATTCCATCGAGCAGCAGTTTGCGGCGCTGACGATCGACCTTGGCAACGGCAGCATCTATATCTCGTTCCGCGGCACGGACGATACGATCGTCGGGTGGAAGGAAGACCTCAACATGGGCTTTTTGGAGGAGATCCCCTCGCAGAAGCAGGCGGTCGAATATGTCGCGCGCATCGCGCGGCAATACCCGGACCGGACCATCCGCATCGGCGGACATTCCAAGGGCGGCAATCTTGCCGTTTACAGCGCGGCCAAGAGCAGCGGCGAGATCCAGGAGCGCATCGTCGCTATCCACAATAACGACGGCCCCGGCTTTGCCTGGGACATCAGCGAAACGCCCGGCCACAAGCGCATCGCGAGCCGTATCCATACCATCCTGCCACAGACGTCCGTCGTCGGGATGCTCATGGAGCATGAAAAACGCTATCAGGTCGTCTACTCGACCTACGACGGACTCTATCAGCATGACGGCTTTTCCTGGGAGGTCAAGGGCACGCAGTTCGTCCATCTTGACGATTTCTCCCGCGAGGGCAAGCTCGTCGACGAGACAATCGACAAGTGGGCCGATTCTCTCAACACCCAGCAGCGCGAAGCGCTGGCTGACGCGCTCTACAGCGTCTTCACCGCCACAGGCGCAAAAACGCTCAGCGAGCTCACCGAGGAAAAGCTCAAGAGCGCGTCGGCGATGCTCAAGACCTACAAAAATCTCGACCGCGAGAGCCGCCGCATGGTGAGCGAAGCGTTCAAGCTCTTCTTCCGCCTCGGCACGAAGAACCTTGTCCTCGACACGCAGGAGGAGGGCAGCCGGGAACTGGAAAATATCCGCAAAAAGATCGCAGAGCAATACCAGAAGTTGGTGGAGCGCAGAAAATGAGCAGTCTCCCGCTGCGCGTGAAAGAGAACAATAAAAGAGGGCATTCTCTCATGTGAGAGAATGCCCTCTTTCGCTTTTTTTGTGCGGTGCAGCGCATTGCGCTGCATTTTTTACTCTGCCTGCGGCAGCTTTGCCGCGGGCTTGATGAGCAGCGCGCAGATGACGATCGCAAGGATCGTGTTGGGCAGCATATACGTGCCGTTGTACAGCACGGAGTAGAACACGGGAGACGTCATGGTCATGCCCATGAATTCCTCGGGCATATACTGCGCGTAGACCGTCACGCCCGAGATAAAGTGGATGACAAAGCGGCCGAGGCAGCCAACGAACGCGGCGAGCGGGAGCTTGGAATAGTCATTGTCCTTCACGCGGAAAAGGCCCGCAAGGCCGACCGCGCCGTAGGCGACGGAATAGTCGAAGATGATGGACACCCAGCTCACGGCGAAGCCCTCGGCGAAGAAATACTTGAGCGTGCCGAACGCGACGCCCGCGAGGATGCCCCAGGGCGCGCCATAGCGCACGGCGAAGAGGATGAGCGGAACCATCACAAGGGTGATCGAGCCGCCGAAGCCGCCAAACGACAGACCGATGGGAATTTTGAGATAGCTCAGCACAAGGGCGAGCGCGATGCAGATGCCGCCCTCGGTCAGGCGGCGGGTGCTGGAATGGGTGGACGTGTTGCTCATAAGGGATTCCTCCTAAAGATATGGTCCCTGTCCGCGCCGCGGCACAAAAAAGCACCGCGGCGTCGACGTCACGGTGCAAAGTTCAGGCAAGATACGCTTTGCATTCCTACGCCGGCATTACCCGGATCAGGTCTGAGGGACCGCGACGGCAATACGCCGCATCACAGCCGGCTTGCGCCAGCGCCCCTTGCAGGTACGGCGATATCTTAGCGCGGGCGGTGAAATTTGTCAAGCTTTGATGGGAAAAAGCGTGATTTTCAAAATAGAATATCGGGATTTATAATTTGTGTTGCATCTTGCTTGTGCTTGTAGTACAATAAAATTAGTTAGGAGACCAAAATAATTGTCATTATTGTGACTATGATCGACAGAGGTGCGGAGATGGCAGAGTTCGTTGTCAACGGAAAGCCGGTCACGGCGGAAAAAAATCAAAAGCTCATCCGCTTCCTGCGCGATGAGCTGCACCTGACGAGCGTGAAGGACGGATGCAGCGAAGGTGCGTGCGGCACCTGCCACGTCCTCATCGACGGCAAGCCCACCAAGGCCTGCATCCCGCAGACGGACAAGCTGGAGGGCAAGACCATCGTCACCGTCGAGGGCCTTTCCGACTTTGAAAAGGAAGTCTACACCTATGCCTTCGGCGAGGCGGGCGCGGTCCAGTGCGGCTTCTGCATCCCCGGCATGGTCATCTCCGCCAAGGCCCTGCTGGACGGAAATCCCGATCCCACCCGTGAGGAGGCTGCCTTCGCCATCCGCAACAACATCTGCCGCTGCACCGGCTATGTGAAGATCATTGACGGTATCCTGCTGGCCGGCAAGATCCTCCGGGAGGGGAAGCTGCCAACGGCCTCTGCCGACGACTGGAAAATGGGCAGCCGCGTCCACCGGCTGGACGTGGAGGAAAAGGTCCTGGGCTATGGCCAGTATCCGGAT
>ERZ894244.1035-NODE-1035-length-15936-cov-36.303822_pt1 | contig 15936 bp, 14 predicted proteins | sample MGYA00380299_ERZ894244 | MGnify/ENA primary metagenome ERZ894244 (study PRJEB32331, sample SAMN06328444) | human gut metagenome | biome: human gut microbiome; feature: stool | host: Homo sapiens | collected 2014-06-26 ... | reverse complement strand
CTTTTCTGCAAGCATAACTTTTATACGATTAAGATTTTTCTCAGCCATTGCGTATATTATTATTGTTTTCGGTTGCAAATATACTCATTCTTCTCCAAATATCGTTTGTTAAATCCGAAAATCATTATAAAAAGCGGAAAATAATTTGTCTAATTAGAAATTCCGTTGGTTTTTGCATGATTTACAGTGACTCTTCCCCTCTTTATCTTGCATATCTCTATATTCTGTTAAAATGAAAACAGATGTGCCTACTTATAATTTTTGGAGTTGATTTATAAATACCAAAATCGGAAAATTATCGTTGTTTTCTGTGTTAATTTTTGTTTTCTCATGCTTTCATTTTGGGGTTTCTTGATTTTGTTGTTTCCATTTTGTTTCTTTCTCCATTTCGCTTACACGATATATATTGAATATCAGCACATTACAAACAATCAGCAAGATTTCAAGAAGAAGATCATGATGATTGTAGGAGCATGTATTTTCCTCGTGGCAGCAGCACAGGCATTGCCATTGTTCTTCGGTGTGACCAACTAACGAGTGAGAGTTATTCCGTGCATATTCAGTAATTGAGAAACGACGTGAAGAATGGCAAGAGAAGAGCAGGGAATCCGCTACCCAGATTACCCACTATTTAAGGGACTCCAGAAGCCCCTTGAATTCATGGGAATACAGGGGCGATACATCTATTGGGCAGCAGCCACGGCAGGAGGAGCCATCATCGGCTTCATTGCCGCCTACTGTCTGATGGGTATCATTGCAGGACTGATAGTGTTGGTTGTGGCAATCACTACGGGGGCAGGTCTCATCATGTTCAAACAACGGAAGGGACTGCATACCAAGAAGAACGACCAAGGAGTGTTTATCTATGCCTACAGCAAGCGCATATAAAAATGTGAAACAAAAAAAGTATCGACATGACCAAGATGTGGATGACAAGTAGAAAGTGAACGACTGGTAGGCTCATTCTCCCCCCAAGGGTGTGGGTCTACCATTATTTGTTTCAGCAGAAAACATTGCATCTTCGACATAAAAGACTAGTTATGAGCATGAAAGCAAAGAATATTATAATAACGGCATTGGCAGTGACATTGCTGACCGCTTGCAAGGATAAGACCTACAAGCCACCCACATTGGATGCCATGAGGAGTGCTGACAAGGCAAGAGCAGCTTGGGCGAGAGAAACAGAAGAACATTCTGCAACCTTGGAAACACCAACAAGCAGGATGGATTCCACTGCAAAAGATAGTGTGTCAACCCTTTATGGCGAAGAAAGTTCCAATACCTCTTATCAAGAGAATGACAACAAATCATCCAGTATGGGAGAAAATCATCAATCATCCGAAGAAACAGAAGAATAAACGAGTATGGTACTATATGTAATCTTATTTTTCGTGGCAACCTGCATTGGCATGGCCATATCGGTCTATGCCTTTGGTACTGGTGGCAAGCGGAAGAAAATCTTTCAGGACATCTACTTCTCCGTGGAAGACACGGACGGTATCGGTGTGCTCTATACCAAGACTGGAGAATATTCTGCCATTCTGAAAATGGAGAATCCTGTGCAGAAGTATTCTGCCAATATAGACAGCTATTATGAGTTCACCAATCTGTTTGCTGCCATCGCACAGACTCTGGGTGAAGGCTATGCCCTGCACAAGCAGGACATCTTTACCAGAAAACACTTCAAGGATGAGAGTGGCAAGGGACATGAGTTCCTTTCCGAATCCTACTTCCGCTATTTCAACGGAAGAGAATATACGGACAGTATGACCTATCTGACCATTACGCAGGAGAACAAGAAAAGCCGTCTGATGTCTTTCGATAACAAGAAATGGCGAGATTTTCTAGTGAAAATCAGAAAGGTGCAAGACCAGCTGAAGGATGCCGGTATCAAGTCAGAGTTTCTGAACAAACAAGAAGCAAGTCTGTATGTTGACCGTTTCTTTGCCATGAACTTCCGGGACAAGATGGTGAGCATGACAGGATTCAAGGTGGATGACGAGATGATAGGTATGGGTGACAGACGCTGTAAGGTATATAGTCTTGTAGATGTGGATTACGCCAACTTGCCGACACAAATCCGTCCGTTTACCAATATCGAGGTGAACAACACCAGCATGCCTGTGGATCTGGTGGCATTGGTGGACAGCATACCAGGTGTGGAGAGTGTGGTGTATAACCAAATCATCTTTGTACCGAACCAGAAGCGTGAGCTTGCTCTGCTAGACAAAAAGAAGAACCGCCATGCCAGTATGCCCAACCCAAGCAATCTGATAGCCGTGGATGACATCAAGCGAGTGCAGGAGGTGATAGCGAGAGAAAACAAGCAGTTGGTATATACCCACTATAATCTGATAGTGACGGTGAAGCCAGAGACGGACATACAGAAGTGTACCAATCATCTGGAGAATGCCTTTGGCAGGATGGGCATCCATATCTCGAAACGAGCCTATAACCAGTTGGAGCTGTTCGTCAACTCATTCCCCGGCAACTGCTATGGGATGAATGACGACTACGACAGATTTATGACGTTGGGCGATGCCGCCACCTGCCTGATGTACAAAGAAAAGATTGTGCATAGCGAGGACACACCCTTCAAGGTCTATTATACCGACCGCCAAGGAGTGCCAGTAGCCATCGACATATCAGGAAAAGAGGGACGAAACAAGCTGACCGACAACAGCAATTTCTTTGTCCTCGGTCCTTCGGGAAGCGGCAAGAGCTTTTATGTTAACTCCATGGTGCGCCAAGCCCATGAGCAGGACACCGACATCGTGCTGGTAGATACAGGTAACTCGTATGAGGGACTGTGTGAATACTTCGGCGGAAAATACATTTCCTATACCGAGGAGCATCCTGTCACGATGAACCCTTTCAAAATCAAGCGAGAGGAATGGAACATCGAGAAGTTGGGATTCCTGAAAAACCTCGTGATGCTGATATGGAAAGGAAGTCAAGGCACGGTGAGCAAGACCAAGGACAGGTTGATAGAGCAAGTCATCAACGAGTATTACGATGCCTATTTCACCACCAAGAGAGTGAGCAACCTCTGTTTCAACACTTTCTATGAGTTCAGTACTGAGCGACTGCCGAAGATATGCGAGGAGAACGGTCTGCATGGCATAGACCTGTCATCCTACAACTATCTGTTGAAAGACTTCTATAAAGGAGGCAGCCATGATGTGACGCTGAATGAGAATATGGACAGCAGTCTGTTTGATGAGACCTTCATCGTCTTCGAAATCGACAGTATCAAGGATGATCCACTGCTCTTTCCACTGGTGACACTCATCATCATGGACGTGTTCCTGCAGAAGATGCGCATCAAGAAGAACCGAAAGATGCTCATCATCGAGGAGGCATGGAAGGCCATCGCCTCGCCTATGATGGCGGAATACATAAAATATCTGTATAAGACCGCCAGAAAGTTCTGGGCAAGCGTGGGTGTGGTGACGCAGGAGATACAGGACATCATCGGAAGTGAGATAGTTAAGGAAGCCATCATCAACAACTCTGATGTGGTGATGCTGCTCGACCAGAGTAAGTTTAAGGAACGCTTCGATACCATCAAGGCGATACTCGGTTTGACCGATGTGGACTGCAAGAAGATATTCACCATCAACCGTTTGGAGAACAAGGAAGGACGCAGTTTCTTCCGTGAAGTCTTTATCAGGCGAGGACAGACCAGTAATGTGTATGGTGTGGAGGAACCGCATGAGTGCTATATGACATATACTACGGAACGAGCGGAGAAGGAAGCGTTGAAACTCTACAAGCGAGAGTTGAAATGCAATCATCAGCAAGCCATTGAAGCCTATTGCAGAGATTGGGATGCAAGTGGTATCAGCAAGAGCCTCGCCTTTGCTCAAAAGGTAAATCAGGCAGGAAAAGTACTGAATTTAGGGAACAAAAATAAAAAGTAATCAAAGATGAAACGACTTCTATCCATCATAATGCTTATAGTCTGTGTATTGGCAAAGGCTGACGCACAGTACTACAGCGTGAACTATGACAAGCAGACGGTGGCTGCTATGGCAGCTGCATACGGAACGGAAGCCGTGGCAGAGGCATACTATAACGAGCAGGTGCAGAACATCTTGAAGCACTATAATGCAGCAGAAGTGGCAAGTGCCGGCATCTTCGCCTCAAAATTCTTGGAGCGCAAGGCAATGACAGAGTTGGGCATCTGGAACAGTAGCACAGAGAACTACTATTACCGCCGTATCTACAACATGGTGAGCAATAAAATCATGCCGAAGATATGGACGGTGGCAGGAATGATGCTGAAAAGTCCGCAGACAGCCCTCTATTGGGGAAGTTATCTTATGAAGATATGTGATGACACCAAGAACCTGTGTATGCAGTTTGAGAGTGTGGTGACAAACAGCACCCTCACATTCTCGGACATCGCCTTTCTGCAAATCAACCAGGAGATAGCAGCCATCTTGAAACTTTCAGAGATCGGCAACGTGGATTGGAAGAAGATGCTGGATGACCTGTCAAAGGTGCCAGGCAACTTTACTGTGGACAATCTGAAAGCCGACATCGACAATCTGTATAAGGCAGGGGCCAACCTTGCAGGAGCAGGAATGAACAATATCGGCAATGCCCTGTTGCAGAGCAGCCAGTTCAACGACCTCTTCCAAGGCAAACTCAGTGCAGCCATCGATATTGTGGATAACTATTCCTCACTGTTCAAAAGTCTCGACAAGAGCATAGGCAACACACTCTTGGGCATGATTGGCGGCAAGGACAACGTGGCAGGACTTTTCTCGCTTGCCAACTATAACCTAACCTCATGGATGACGGACTATTTAGACGAGACCGCAGGAAACTACTACACGCAAAGATGGTATATCGCCCGACGAGATCAAGGACGAGAGAAATTGTGCGACTATGTACCGCCCACCGATGACAACAGCATCTTGAAAGGCGACCACTGGTATAGAATCAACACCAAGGACGCCAACTTCTATCCCAACAATAGCCAAAAGGAAGCTATCCTGCAAAACTCGGAGAATCATGCAGGTTGGTCAAGGACAAGGGTACAACAGCTCAACAACCAGAATGACGGCTTTACTTATAGCATCAGCTATTGGTTGAACAGCTACATCATCAGTAGCAAGAAAAAAGGACAGAAACAGAAGGCATACGCCTACGAGATACAGGTGTATAAGAGTTGGAACAGGACAGAAGAAGTGTATGAGGCAGTCTTCGATTCCTATTCGATGGACTTGAACACATTCAAGGCACAAATGCAAGCCCGGTTGAGCGAATGGAATGACAACGAGGAAGGCTATACCTATTATATAGGCAGTGATGCACGCAACTACTATCAGGCAACCGATGCCGCCAAACTGAAGGGATGCGAGAGTGTGACCATCAGTGTGACATGCAGCGACGGTGTGCAGTTGGGGCAAGGCACCACACAATACAAATGCAAGAGTTGTGGAGGTTCGCTGAATGACCACAGCAAGAAATGCGCCATGACAACATCGGTGACAGAAAACACCCTCGACCTCTCGGACTTGTATAAACAAGAGCAGGAAGCCAATGCCAAGATAACCTCTCTGCAATCTCAAATCAGTCAGTTGGAAGCCGAGAACAAGTCACTTGTCAAGCAAATCACCAATGCAAGTGTGGAAGATGCAGCCAAGTATCGGGAGCAATACAACAAGAACAAGGTTTCCATCGAACAACTGAACAAAGAACTTGCCACATGGCAACAGAAACAAAGGGAAATAGAGGAAGCCAAGGCAGAGGCAGGAAAGGACAATGACGTGGCGACGGATGACTACTATCGCATACCAGCCATTATGAACGACTGCAAAAGTGCCTACAACCTGACTTGGCAAGGGGAAGGAACATGGAGCGGCTATACTTACATTCGAAAAGCCACCATGCCCAACATCAACGGCATCATCACCTTCAAGGCAACATTGAAGATCGCCCGAAAACCAAAATACTTCTTGGGCATCAAGATACACAGAGCTATTCTGCAGATCAGTTGGGAGCTGACATCGGAATACACCAACACCTCGGTAGTGGATGTGATAACACTTGACCCAAGCAAGACCGAGCAGGAGAAGGCGAACGAGGTGAACAAGCGCATCTCGGAAATCGCAAAGGAATATCCGTCGTGCAAGATAACCACCGAATATGCCAAGAGCGCACCTGCCGATGACAATAACACCGATGACACCTTCCATCTGCTATGGTCGAGCGACAGACTGGAGATAGCCAGGGAGGTGGACAGCAGAATCACCAAGATATACGCAGACTTGGTATCGTTGGAGAAGATGATGCACTACAAGCGCAACATCATCGACGTGCTGATGGACATCGCTCCACATATCAATGCTGACGAAGGACGACGATTGAGTCTTGTGGAAAAATGCAAGAAACGTTGGTTAAGGAAAGCTGCTGACACCAAACACTCAGATGATTATCACGGCAAGTTTAATGATGAAGACAATGAAAATGAGAAATAGAAAAGAATACAAGGCTGATGCAGCGGAGAGGGTTGCAGGGCCAGTGAGCAAGAAGCGACGAATGGATATTGTGAGAACATTGCTGATAGCAATCTTGCTCCTCGCCCTCCCCTCTAAAATATTCGCCCAATGGGGATTTGATGTTGCCAGCGTAGAAGCCTACATCAATGACCACAAGAAACAGCGGAGCCTGTTGCTTGCACGAAGCACCTTGGAATACAGCAACAAACTGTTGCACGGTTACAGTAAGGACGAGACCAAGGCATACAAGGAACTGAACGTGGACCTGGATAAGTACACCAGAGCGTTCGATGTGATAGATGTTCTATATCAAAGTTTACGAACCAGTTTGAACGTGTACTCAACCTACGAGAGTGTGAGCGACAGAATTTCGGACTACAAGAAGCTGTTGGATGACTACAACAAAAAAGTCATCAAACGAAAGCGCATCTCGCTTGCCGATACCATACTGATAGGAATCAACAAACGAGCCATAGAGAATATCGCAAATGAAGGCGAATACCTCTACAAAAGCGTGAGCGACTTGGTGCTGTATGCCACAGGAGCGGCAGCGTGTTCCACGGCCGACCTTCTTGTGGTATTGGAAAGCATCAACACCTCGCTTGACAATATAGAGATGCATCTGAACAAAAGCTACTTTGAGTCGTGGCGATATATCCAAGTGCGCATCGGCTATTGGAAAGAAAAGGTGTACCGAACCAAAAGCAAGCAGCAAATACTGGAAGATGCCTTCGGACGGTGGCGAGTGGCAGGTAAACTCGGATATTGAGAGAACGAAGAATTTATAACCCATATATAATAATGTATAGGCATGGATAGAAAGAAAACAAAGGCAGGAGCTATATTACTATTGTTGGGCATAGCCATGACAGGCAATGCCCAGAGTTATGTGACATACAATCATGACAGTTCGAAAAAGAACCAGATAACGGTGATGGAAATCGGTAGTGGTAGTCTGTCACCAGAATTGTACTATCAGTTACTGCACAGCAGTTACAAGAAATCGGCTGCCAGCAAGAACAAACTCGGTTTTCGTACCACGGCAGGAATCGGAGCTTACAATCAAGTGGAATATGCCGAAGCCATCGACTCTGCCCTGACCGAAAGAGCAGAGATTGAGGCGTTGAATATGGCAGACCGTCAGATTGACCTCGCCTGGAAAGTGGAAGGAAGCAAAATTAACAGCAAGATGAATGCCTTCAAGAGCAACATCGACCGCATCCTGCCTGTAGGCGGATCCATCGGTGACAAGCAACGCTGGACAGAATACTATCATGTCTATGAGACAGCCATCAAAGCCACCAAGGATGCCTATATGCCCAATGCCAAGCGTAAGAAGATGTACCTACAGATTTATGCAGATGTGGCAAAACAGAACGAGACACTTGTGAAGCAACTGGTGCAGATGTCGAATGCCAGCAAGACCAAGGAACTGTTGGCAGCAAACGGCAACTACCAGACCGCCAACAAACGAAACGTCATAAGCAGTGCATCCAGCAAATGGCGAGAGGCAGGAATGGCAGTGAGAAACAACACATCTTCTGGCAGTAATAACGGCTCGAATGAGGATGACAATGATTTGAAAATAAACAGATAAGGAGTTATGGCAGACAACAGCAGCATATTATCCGACTTCGGCATCAATATCTTGGAAGAAGAGATTGATGACGTGATTTTCCAGACCAACGAGTTCCTTTGCGACGCTACTTTTACAGGCTCAAACGGACCTTTTTGGTGGGTTGTCCAGATGTGTATGGCACTCGCAGCCCTCTTCTCCATCGTGGTGGCAGCGAACATGGCTTACAAGATGATGGTGAAGCATGAGCCACTGGATGTGATGAAACTATTCAAGCCACTGGTGATAAGCATCATCCTCTGTTGGTGGTACCCACCAGCCGATACTGGTATGACAAATAGTGGTAGCAGTTGGTGCGTATTGGACTTCCTGAGTTACATTCCAAACTCCATCGGAAGTTATACCCATGACCTCTATGAGGCAGAAGCCACACAGATAGAGGACAAGTTTACGGAAGTTCAGCAGCTTATCTACACCAGAGACACTATGTACACAAATGTGCAAGCCCAGGCTGATATTGCCCATAAGGGAACAACAGATCCGAATCTGGTGGAATCGACCATGGAGCAGACAGGTGTGGATGAAGTGACCAACATGGAAAAGGACGCAGCCAAGTTGTGGTTTACCTCTTTGACAGCAGGAGCAGTGGTGAACATCGACAAGATAGTAATGCTGATAGCATTGATCGTCTTCCGTATCGGTTGGTGGAGCACCATCTATTGCCAGCAGATACTATTGGGAATGCTGACAATATTCGGACCGATACAATGGGCATTCTCGCTATTGCCGAAATGGGAAAGCAGTTGGGCGAAGTGGCTGACAAGGTATCTGACCGTGCATTTCTATGGAGCCATGCTCTACTTCGTGGGCTTCTACGTGTTGTTGCTTTTCGACATTGTACTCTGCATACAGGTGGAGAACCTGACGGCTATCACCGCCAGTGAGCAGACGATGGCGGCATATTTGCAGAACTCGTTCTTCTCGGCAGGGTATCTGATGGCAGCAAGTATCGTTGCGTTGAAGTGTCTGAACTTGGTTCCAGACCTTGCGGCATGGATGATACCAGAGGGCGATACCGCATTCTCTACCAGAAACTTCGGTGAGGGTGTGGCACAGCAAACCAAAATGTCGGCACAGGGGACACTTGCCCATGTGATGCACTGATAAAGGTAAAAAAGTAAAAGAGTAAAAAAGGTAAAAAACATTATAGCAATGGTAATCAAGAATTTAGAGAATAAGGTGAAGTTGGTGACTATCATCTGTAGCCTGTTTCTAGTTGGATGCGTGCTGATAAGTATCAGTAGCATCTGGACGGCGAAGAATATGGTGGTGGATGCACAGAACAAAATCTATGTGTTGGACGGCAATGTACCAATTTTGGTGCAGCGTACGACGATGGATGAGACATTGGATGTGGAAGCAAAGAGCCATATCGAGATGTTCCATCATTATTTCTTCACATTGGCACCAGATGACAAGTACATCAAATACACGATGGAGAAAGCCATGTATCTGGTGGATGAGACAGGACTGGCGCAGTACAATACGCTGAAAGAAAAGGGGTTCTACTCCAACATCATGGGAACGAGTGCCGTGTTCAGCATCTTCTGTGACAGTATCAAGTTCAACAAGGAGAAGATGGAGTTTACCTACTACGGCAGACAGCGCATCGAGCGCAGAACCAATGTGCTGACCCGTGAACTGGTGACGGCAGGACAACTAAAACGAGTGCCGAGAACTGACAACAACCCACATGGATTGCTGATAGTGAACTGGCGAACCTTGCTCAACAAGGATATTGACCAGAAGACGAAGAGCAACTATTGAAGGTAAAAGGGTAAAGAAGTAAAAAGGTAAAAAGAAATAACGATGAACACAAAAGGATTTAAGCAGATGCTCATTGGGGAGAAGATGCCCGACAAGGACGACCCAAAATACAAGGAACGCTATGAGCGAGACGTGAGAGCCGGAAGAAAGTTTGCCAGGATGTGCAGAATCGACAAGGCTGCAGCCAAGGTGCAGAAATTTGCCGACTTGCATAAGACAATGTTCCTGGTCATCGTGTTCGGTTTTGTAGGTGTGAGTTTCAGTTTCAACATCTATCGCATGGCAAGAGCTTATCACTATCAGGGAGAGCGACGCACCGCCACGGAGAGACAGGACTCACTTATAAAGGCTCGCCATCAGAATATGGGGAATGCAAAGAACATAGTAAAAACCAATGAGGATGCACGCCATCCTCATAAAGACAAATAACGATGAAGCTGACAGAAAGAATCAATTTCAGACAACCCAAGTACATGCTACCTGCGATTGTCTATCTTCCACTGCTTGGTGCCTCCTACTTTATCTTCGACCTCTTTGATACGAAGGTGGCGGAGAAGAAGGATGCCAATATGCAGACCACGGAATATCTGAATCCGAACCTTCCACAAGCTCATATCAAGGGCGGTGACGGTATTGGAGGCAAGTATGAGAACATGTTGAACGCCTACGGCAAGATAGAAGACCATAGTGCCGTGGAGAATATAGACCGAGACAATGAGCAAGAAAAAGAAGAATACCAAAGCAAGTATTCGGATGCAGAACTGCAACAGTTGGATGCCGAAGCCAAGAGGCAAGCAGAAATGGAAAAACAGAGAGAAGCACAAGAAGCCCATGAGCGACAAAGAGAGAATGAAGCGTTGGCGGAACTGAACAAGGCACTTGCCGAAGCAAGACTGAAGGGACAGCAAGCTAAGCAACAGAACTCATCGTCTTCAGCAACAGCATCCGATGAAACAACAGCTACAGCCAAGGGCGGTATCAATATTGAGGGTAAAATCAAGGTGAATGAAAATGCCCGAAAGGAAACTGACGAGAATGATAAGCCAAGTGAAGTGGTGAAAAAGGTGAAGACATCATCGGATTACTTCAATACCTTGGCAGTGAATGAGAAAGAGCCGACACTGATAAAGGCTATCATTGACGAGAATGTGAAAGCCGTGGATGGAAGTCGTGTACGTTTGAGACTGTTAGATGATGTGGAAATCGGTGAGATGATAGTGAAGAAAGGCGCATACCTGTATGCCACCATGAGCGGTTTCAGTTCACAACGAGTGAAAGGAACGGTAAAAAGTGTGCTGGTGGATGATGAGATAGTGAAAATCAACCTATCACTCTATGACACAGACGGCATGGAAGGTTTGTATGTGCCAAGCAGCCAGTTTAGAGAGACCAGCAAGGATGTGGCAAGCGGAGCCGTGACCGGCAATGTGGATATGAACACCACCAATACAGGCAGCAGTTTTTCGCAATGGGGCATGCAGACCATGCAGAATGCCTATCAGAAAACAAGTAATGCCATAGGCAAGGCTATCAAGAAGAACAAGGTAAAATTGAAATACGGAACCTTTGTGTACTTGATAAACAGCAAAGACACCAAGAGCAAGTAAACATCAACATTCAGAGAATACGAATATGAATATCAAGAAGACCATTGGCGCACTCATGATGTGTGCAATAAGTGCCACTCCGATGATGGCACAACAGACCAGAGCGGAGAGCTATCAGCCCTGCACCTACCAGGAGATGGAGCAGCTGACTGTGAACGAGCAAGTGACAACAGTCATTACGGCAAGCGAACCCATCCGCTTTGTGGACATATCCACTGACAAGATAGCAGGAGACCAACCCATCAACAATACTGTGCGTTTGAAACCCAAGGAGGGACTGCATGAAGATGGTGAAGTGCTTGCCATCGTTACCATTGTGACAGAACGCTACCGTACCCAGTATGCGCTGCTCTATACAACAAGATTGCAAGAGGCAGTGACGGATAAGGAGATACAACAGATAGAAAAGAATGCATATAACAATCCTGCGGTAACCTTGTCCTCTACTGACATGGCTCGCTATGCTCGTGAGATTTGGAGTTCGGAAGCCCATGTGAACAATGTGAAGACCAAAGCCCATAAGATGGTAATGCGACTGAACAACATCTATTCGTCGGGCGACTATTTCTTCCTGGATTTCTCCTTGGAGAACAAGACTGACATTCCATTTGATATAGACCAAATACGATTGAAGTTGACGGATAAGAAAACCGCCAAGGCTACCAACTCGCAGATGGTAGAGTTACATCCAGTCTTCACGTTGGAGCAAACCAAGCGTTTCCGCTATGGCTACCGCAATGTGATAGTCATTCGGAAAATGACATTCCCGAATGACAAGCAATTAACCATCGAAATGACGGAGAACCAAATCAGCGGTCGCACCATCTCATTGAAAGTGAACTATAGCGATGTGTTGTCAGCCGACTCATTCAATCCGATTTTTCTAAAATAGCAATCATATCCAATGGAAGAAAGCAAGGAGCTACAAGGATTTTACAAGATATTCAGGGCGGTCATCTACATATCCGTGTTGATGGAGTTCTTTGAGTATGCCATAGACCCAAGGGCGATAGACGGTTTTGGCGGTGTGGTGTGCGACCTGCACGACCGCATCAAGCAGTGGTTCATCTACCATGACGGCAACCTGGTGTATAACAAGGTGGTGACGTTCTTGTTGGTGTGCATCACCTGTGTAGGCACGAGAAACAAGAAACACTTGGAATTTGATGCCCGAAGGCAGGTGCTGTACCCCTTGGTGAGTGGCGTGCTGCTGTTGATATTGTCCGTGTGGCTCTTCGGCTATGCGATGGACACTCGTCTCTATACCCTAAGATTAAACACCATTCTCTATATGGTGACAACCATCATCGGAACGGTATTGGTGCATATCGCCTTGGACAACATCTCGAAGTTCTTGAAGGAAGGACTGATGAAAGACCGTTTCAATTTTGAAAACGAGAGTTTTGAGCAGTGCCAAAAGAAGGAATACAACAAATACAGCGTGAATATCCCCATGCGCTACTACTATAAGGGCAAGTTCCGCAAGGGATGGGTGAACATCGTGAACCCATTCCGTGGCACCTGGGTAGTGGGCACACCGGGTAGCGGTAAGACATTCTCTATTATCGAGCCGTTCATTCGACAGCACAGTGCAAAAGGCTTTGCCATGGTCGTTTACGACTACAAGTTTCCGACCTTGGCAACCAAGCTGTACTACCACTACAAGAAGAACCAGCAGTTGGGGAAACTGCCAGAAGGCTGCAAGTTCAATATCATCAACTTCGTGGATGTGGAATACTCCAAGCGAGTGAACCCAATACAGCAGAAGTACATCAACAACTTGGCGGCAGCGAGCGAGACCGCAGAGACACTGCTGGAATCGCTGCAAAAAGGCAAGAAAGAAGGTGGTGGCGGCAGCGACCAGTTCTTCCAGACCTCAGCCGTCAACTTCCTCGCTGCCTGTATCTACTTCTTCATCAACTATGGCAAGGAACCATACGACAAGGACGGCAAGATGCTGATAGCAGAGAAAGTACTTGATCCGAAGACCATGCAGATGAAGCCGACCGGAAAGGTGTTTAACCATGCAGGAGAAGAAGTGGAGCCAGCCTATTGGTTGGGTAAGTATAGCGATATGCCCCATATTCTGAGTTTCCTGAATGAGAGTTACCAGACCATCTTCAATGTATTGGAGACCGACAATGAGGTAGCACCCTTGTTGGGACCGTTCCAGACCGCCTTGAAGAACAAAGCGATGGAGCAGTTGGAGGGTATGATAGGTACCCTGCGTGTCTATACCTCACGCCTTGCCACCAAGGAAAGCTATTGGATCTTCCATAAGGATGGCGATGACTTTGACCTGAAAGTCAGTGACCCGAAGAATCCGAGTTATCTGCTGATAGCCAATGACCCAGAGATGGAGAGCATCATCGGGGCATTGAACGCCCTTATTCTTAACCGCTTGGTAACACGAGTAAACACAGGGCAAGGCAAGAACATCCCTGTGAGTATCATTGTGGACGAGTTGCCTACACTTTACTTCCATAAAATAGACCGACTGATAGGTACAGCCCGAAGCAACAAGGTGAGCGTAGCCTTGGGTTTCCAGGAACTGCCCCAGTTGGAAGCCGACTACGGCAAGGTGGGTATGCAGAAGATCATCACCACCGTAGGCAATGTGGTGAGCGGTTCGGCACGAAGCAAGGAAACTCTGGAATGGCTATCCTCCGACATCTTCGGCAAGGTGGTGCAACTGAAGAAAGGCGTGACCATCGATAGAGACAAGACGAGCATCAACCTGAATGAGAATATGGACAGTCTTGTACCAGCCAGTAAAATCTCGGACATGCCGACAGGATGGATCTGCGGTCAGACCGCAAGGGACTTTGTGGCAACCAAGACTGGCATAAATGGCAGTATGAACATACAGGAAAGCGACGAGTTCAAGACCAGTAAGTTCTATTGCAAGACCGACTTCAATATGGTAGACATCAAGAAAGAGGAAAGCGAGTATATGCCACTGCCCAAGTTCTACACCTTCAAGAGCCGTGATGAGCGTGAGCGCATCCTCTATAAAAACTTCGTGCAAGTTGGTGAGGACGTGAAAGCCATGATAGCAGAGATATTCAACAAGAAGAATGCCAAGTGACAAGCCAATGACACTCCAAATGCAAAACAAAAACAACATCCATGACGAAAAAGATAAGAATATATATTACCCTAATGCTCTTGTTTCTGTGCCAAAGCATAGTGGCACAGAACAAAAAACCTACAAACGATAGCCCAAGCCAAAGCGACTTGGGCATCTTTGCATTACCACCCTTTGAACGAGCCGTGCGCTGCATCAAGTATTATGAGGGATGGCACGATATTAAGCGCAACTATCCCTATATCGGATGGGGACATCGGATTTTGCCGCATGAGAAGTTCAAGAATAATCTCACCTATCAGCAAGCCGACTCCCTGCTACGCTCAGACCTCACCAAGTTATGTGCCATGTTTCGTAAGTATGGCAAGGACTCACTACTCCTTGCCGTACTTGCCTATAATGTCGGCCCCTACAAAATATTAGGGAACAAAAGATTTCCGAAGAGCCGTCTCCTGCAAAAGATTGAACGAGGATTGCGTGACATAGAAAAAGATTACCTTGACTTTTGCAAATGGAGAGGCAAATGCATTCCGTCCATCAAAAGACGAAGAATGACAGAACTTCAACTGTTATACATCCCATAAAATACGATAATACTCCATTGGGCATCGAAGTATTTCTGCGTTGCCTATCGAAGTTATACCTCATGATTACATGAAGTATATTAACCTAACTATATACAAAATTGGATTGAAAGCAGCATTTGTTTATACAAAAATTCTGAGATATTAAAGTAATCAGACTTAAATAGTCTTAAATTCATATTGTAACATTGGCATTTTCTGCTATTTCTTATCTTTTCTCAATAAATTTTCGTACTTTTGCAGTCGGATTGTATAGCCAGACCGCAGTTGTCGCTGTAAGACGAGTTCTTTCATGATAACCGAGTCGGCAACCTACGCCGTGCTGAGTGTAGTGAAGTCAACCATGACATATCTATACGAAAGCGGGCTTTGGGTGGGAAAACAATCCAGACATAATGGAAGGCGTTTATCGACGCTGTGTTTAAGACTTCCTGTAATCTAGCAAATTAACAGTTAATCATAGTCTTGAATATGGTCAACGGTAGATGTCCCGGGTGTGATTATTTCAATCCCGTGGAGACCTTGTAAGCATAGATTGTACCCTTTCGGGCGCAATCAAATGTATTATATAGGTCTCTTTACACGGACATGATTTTCATATCGGCGTGGGCTCTGACGTTGTCTGTTCAACTATGATAGGCAATTGCTAGAGCCTCAGGAAGTGGAATGGACAACAGGACGATTCCACGTATTCTATGCTAATATCCTAATCTCTTATTCCGTTTAACAATAAATTAACTTC
>ERZ894244.1026-NODE-1026-length-16020-cov-7.951018_pt1 | contig 16020 bp, 16 predicted proteins | sample MGYA00380299_ERZ894244 | MGnify/ENA primary metagenome ERZ894244 (study PRJEB32331, sample SAMN06328444) | human gut metagenome | biome: human gut microbiome; feature: stool | host: Homo sapiens | collected 2014-06-26 ... | reverse complement strand
CTCATAGAGAGTTCGATAATCCTTTTTCCGGATGGCAGACATGGGCACCACCGGGATGCCCAATTTGCGGGACAGCGCCTCGGTATCAATGGTAATACCCTGTCCTTTCGCCACATCCATCATGTTCAGCACCAGAATCGCAGGAACCTGCATTCCTACGAAATCGGCCAGCATATAAAGGCCGCGCTTCAGCTGGGAGGCATCTGCCATGACCAGCGCCAGATCGGCATTGCCGGAGGCGATGTAGTCCCGGGTGATAACTTCTTCATCTGAACCGGCAGAGAGCGAATAGCTGCCCGGCAGGTCGGCCACGATCATTTTCTGAGACGCGATTTGTCAAGGTGTGTTTCTGCAAAAAATTCAGATGCTTCAAGATTGCAGTTGCATTCCTCCCAAAGCGGCTGTCTTGCGACACCTTTTATTTCACATTTTATTCCAATGATTAACAAGAGGCACCCTTTTATATTGGGTGCCTCTCTATGACCTTTTATTTCGTTTGGATTGCCCATAACTCAATATAGCTACAATGGCCGTCGGAGCCTGACTGAATTTCATTCCCGCTTATCATTTGGGTGATAGTCACACATGCCCAAATGTTCCGATATCAAAATAGTCCCGGATTCGATTGATTGTTCGCTCCGACCATGTGCCATATTCAATAATCTCCCCGTTCTCAAAAAACAGGTAATAATCGCAGCATTTTTCAACCAACTCCGGGTCATGGGTGATAACAAGCTGCGTTTTTCCGGCTTCGGCCAGCGCATTGATGTTCTGCGCAACACGCTCCATATTTCGATAGTCCAGACCGCTTGTCGGCTCGTCGTACAGTATCAGTTCCTTCTTTGCAGCCAGCGCACCGGCGATGGCCAGTCGCTGCTTTTGCCCACCGGATAGTGCCATAGGATGAGTATCTTTTCAATCTGCAAGGTTCATCCGGCGCAGTGCGTCCTCTGCAACAGCTGTTTTTTCTTCTTTGGATAAAGACAGCCCGAGCGTAACATCTTCTAAAGCGCTTTCTGAAAACAATTGATGATTCACATCCTGAAAAACCATAAAGGACAGTTTTCGCAACTCTCGCCCGCGGTATGTTCTATTTCCATCGTATATTTGTACCTTGCATTTTGTCAATCCACACAGGCACTTTGCAAAGGTACTCTTTCCGGCACCGTTGTTTCCGAGCACTGCTACGACTGCGCCTTTTGGAATTTCAAGTTTTGGGACATGGATTGAAAAATCCTTCCCATTTGCATATTGAAATTCGGAAATCGTATAGTGTGCATCGGTCAGTGTTACTCCTGCTTTTATGGGGGCAAAGCCGGAAAAACTGCGCAGCCCACGGCTTCGAAATTCCTCTGGTGATCTGCTCCAAAATTCGGCGGCATTAATATCTTCCGCAATTTCCCCCTCTCGAAAAATAAGCACACGGTCTATGAGATCCTTTGTCCACCAAAGCCGGTGTTCGGCAATCAAAATTGTTTTCCCGGAATCTTTCCACTTCCTGATAATTTTTTTCAGTTCGCGGATCGCACCGATATCCAGATTAGAGGTAGGCTCATCCAATATAAAGATTGGTGGCTCAAGCATACTGACGCAGGCGCAGGCAATCTTTTGTTTTTCGCCGCCGGACAACTGAGACACATTTTTCCCGAGCAGCTTTTCCATGTGAAAATCCTGCACCGTTTTTTCAAAACGACTGAATATCTCCGATTTTTCCATGCCGATATTTTCGCAGGCAAATACGATCTCTGTGTCGGTAAGAAGCGTATAAAATTGTGATTTTGGGTTCTGAAATACAGAACCTACCGTTTCCGCTAACTCGTGAAGCTGAATGCCTGCCGTACTTATTTTGTTAACGAACACTTGTCCGTCCATTTTTCCGTCGTAATAGCAGGGGATCAAGCCATTGATCAGCCTTCCAAAGGTCGTTTTCCCGCTCCCGGATTCTCCGCACAGCAAGACCACCTGTCCTTTTGGAACAGTAACGCTGACATTTTTTAAGGAACTTTCCGATTCTGCAGTCTCATAGAAAAAATCTACATTCTTTATCTCGATCATATTACAATCCCAGCACCTTTGAAATAATGAAAAGCATGATTACGACAGCGCAGAAAACAAACGCTATGATATCCTGCGCATGGAATCCGCTCCGGCACACATTTGTCCGCTTATTCGGCGCATCCAGGCCTCTTGTCATGGCTGAGGCGGACAATTCGTTTCCCACCTGAACCAGTTCTGTCAAAAGAGGCACCATCCGGTATTCCAGCATTTCAGAAGGATGCGCCAGAGTTCCAATTCCTCTCAGCCGCAAAGCATCCCGGATAAACTGATACTCCTCGCGTATAGTTGGGAAAAACCGGAACATCACAGATACCGGAACCGAGAACTTCTTTGAAATATGGAAACCATCCATCGCGGCGATGAACTCACTCACAGACGTAGACGACAGCAGTACATTGAACATGGAGAGACCGGGAAGCATTTGCGTGAATATCGAGGCAATTGCAGCAGACATAATATTCAGGAAAGGCGCGTCATACTGTCGGAGGACAACCGGAAGGAATAGGCAGATTCCGTAGGCAAGAATATACCCTGTTGCCGTTCTGTATTTCTTCAAGATCAGAAACGAGAAGAATGGGAGCGCTGAGAGGACAGGAAGGACAAAACGCATAACTCCTGTGTAATTGCAGGAAAACATGATAAAAGAAGTCAAAAGGCACAAAATAAGTTTTGTCCTCGCATCCAGATAGAGTTGCCGGGAGGTTGGTTTTTGCCCAAACAGTACGCTTTTCATCAAATTATACCGCTTTTGGCAAAGTGCTTTTTCAGCACGGCTTTTCCAATGTATCCGCCGATTATGCCGCCAATAAAAGCAGAAATGGCCACCAATGGTACCGTATAACCGTGAGAAAAGTAACCCGACATAATATCCATGTATTCCTGCCCATAGTATGCAGTCTTTTCTGCAAATTGCGCTTCCGTCATAAGGGCAAAACTGAGTACATTGGCGTTTGCCCCTACGCTGCAAATCGCATAGCTGAGAATCGCAGCAAAAACGCTTTTGTGCTGTTTCGCTTTCAGAATAAACTCCGCAGCCACTGCACAGAGCGTTCCGCCGATCAGACTGTAGAAACCGACGCCTGCGAGCGTGAGGATCACGCCATAGATGATATAGGTAATAAGCACCATGCCGAATTTCTTGATCTTCGAGAAGTAGAGCATCATGGGGATGCCCAGCACAAGCGAACTTACAAATGGGATCATCATGTTGACGATTGGAATGAATCCCATTGCTGCCGCAATTAATAGATTCAGTATAAAATAGACAGCGGTAAATATGCCGATATTGATCAGGTCTTTTCCGTTCAACCTGTTTGTTTTTTCCTTATTCATCCGAAAAACCTCCGTTTCATGTTCTGACCTTCCAGATCAGGCTTTCATTTTGCAGGGTATAAAGCCTATGATAGAGTCCGTTTTCTTTCATGAGCGTATCATGCGTTCCTTCTTCCGCGACATTGCCCTGCTCCAGCACGACGATTTTATCACAGCCTGCCACGGTTCGCAGTTTGTGGGCGATAATGAGCACCGTTTTATTTTCAATCAGTCGGCTGATTGCCTGCTGGATTCTTGTTTCATTTTCCGGGTCTATACTGGCCGTGCTTTCATCGAGCAGAATCACCGGCGCATTTTTCAGAAACGCCCTGGCAATGGAAAGTCGCTGCCGCTCGCCGCCGGAAAGCGTTTTCCCGTTTTCGCCGATCAAGGTTTGATAGCCATCGGGAAGACGCGCTATAAATTCATCGCAGGCTGCCAGTTTTGCTGCTGCATAAACTTCTTCTTCCGTTGCATCCTCTTTGCCAATTTTGATGTTATTGTAAATCGTATCGTTGAACAGTACGACATCCTGAAAAACAATGGAATAGTTTTTAAGAAGCTGTTCCGGTGCGATTTTTCGCAGATCTTCTCCTCCAATCGATACCGTTCCGCTTTTCACGTCCCAAAATCTTGCCGCAAGACGGGCAAGCGTACTTTTGCCGGAACCGGATGGACCGACCAATGCGGTTATTTCGCCCTGCTTTGCAGTGAAGGAAACATCGTGCAGGACTTCTTCGTTATTATAGGCGAAGCTGACATGGTCAAACCGAATATCAAAGCTGCTGACGCTCACACTCTCGCTGCCGCCCTGCTCGGGTTCTTCCAGCAGCTTTGTCACTCGTCCCGCGCCCACCAGAGACGCGATGAAATCGCCAAGATGCTCACAAGCACTTGTCAGTGGTTCATAGATACGCACCGCAGCATACAGAAAAATCAGAAACTTGAACAGGCTGATTTCCCCTGCGGCAAGCATTCCCGATCCGAAGATAATAACAAGCCCAAGCCCAATGCGCATAACATTGTAAGAAACGGAAATGGACAAACCGGCCAGCAGCTCATATAGCACAAGCCCAGGAATGATACGCTTGATTTTTTTATTGAGTCCCTGCTGATAATCCTCCATCGCTTCGGTGGTACGCAGCAGCTTTATGTTTTCAAGGTACTCCTGCAATCCTGCGCTGACGCTCAGCTTTTTATTTCGGTTCTTTTTATTTGTGCCCTCTGATATCTTCCTTGACAGCGACATGACGAGTATTACGACAGGCAGGCAGGCGGCAAGATAGAGGGCAAGCCGCCAATCGTACACGAACAGCACGAGCAGGGAAACAATTCCTGTGATCATGCCGCCAATCAACTCAGCTGCGGTCTGCGACAAGACATGAGACATCGTCTGAACATCGTCCATAATAACGCCCGTCACATCGCTCAAATCTCGCATCCCAAAAAAGGACAGCGGCAGTCTTCTCAGTTTGTCCGCGAGCTCCATTCGCAGTTTGTATTCTTCCTGCCCGGAGGTTAGATACTCCTTGTGATATGCAACCTTATAGGTTACAAACATTACAGCCAGAATTACCGCAAGTGCCAGCGCATAGGGAAGCAGCGAGATCTTTGCTTCGCTGTCAGCGTAATACAGCGTGATCATTTTCTCACTTGCCATGGCAAGCAGGATTACAGGCAGCAGTGCGGCAAGGTTGAACAGGGCAAGCCATATGCCAGCCTGAACGATCGCTTTTGAGCCTTCTTTGCTCAGATGAAATATCTTACCGAATATCATGACTGTCCTCCAATTCTCCACGATACGCTTCTCTCGTACTCATGATACATTCCGGCGTATACGCCTTGTTGCTGCATCAGGGCTTCATGTGTCCCCTGTTCGACGATCCGTCCCTTCTGAAGCACAATTATCTGGTCAGCATGGACGATGGTTTGCAGCCGGTGTGCGATCATCAGCACCGTTTTGCCTTTTAGAAGCACATCCAGTGCTTTCTGAATCAAGTATTCGTTTTCTGCATCCGCAAAAGCTGTAGCCTCATCCAGCAGCACGATAGGCGCATCCTTGAGGATTGCCCGTGCAAGCGCAATCCTCTGCATCTCTCCGCCGGAAAGATATACGCCCTTGGCTCCAATCACAGAATCCATACCGTTCGGAAGTTTTTCCAGAATATCTTCGCACCTTGCCTGTTGCAATGCTTCGAGTATTTCCTTCCGCGAAGCATCCGGCTTGTACATCGCCACATTTTCCGCAACGGACATTTTGAACAGATTCGTATCCTGAAACACAACGCTGATATGTTTCATCAGATCAGAATAATCCAGATCACGGACATCAACGCCGCCCACCGTTACCGAACCATCCGATACGTCCCAGAAGCGTGCGATCAGATTGGCAACCGTGCTTTTCCCACCGCCGGATTCTCCGACCAATGCCGTTACGGTTCCCGGCTTGATCGTCATGGATATATGATCGATTGCCTTCACTCCCTCCTCGTACCAAAAGGACACGTCATTCAAGCTGATTTCGGTATTTTCAGAGACGTTAAGCTTCTGCCGCTCCGGCAGAGGCTTTTCGTTCAAGATGTTGTCGATGGCAATAAAGGATGCGTCTGCAAGCATAAGATTGGACGAGGAATGCATGAGCTTTGTCAGAATGGATGCTACCAAGGGAATCAAAACCGCAAAGAATGAAAAGGTCATGATGGTTTTTTCCGTCCCACCCCCAAAGTTATACAATAAGATGCCGCCCGGTATTAGGAACAGAAAAACTGCGTTGACAATGGTTGTGTACAGGCTGAACGAATTTTCCATAGAAAAGGAATACTTTGTCATGAAGTCAGCGTAATCCTTCACGGCTTTCTTATAGCGGCGGAAAGACGAGGCTGTTTGGCCGAAGGTCTTAACGACTGCAATTCCGCGGACATATTCCGTTGCGGCATTTCCGATATCCTCACCCGATTTCTGCACTTGCCCGATAAAATCACTGCTTTCGCCTTTCAACATGGAAAAGAGAAGCCCGAAGCCGATCACAATGGGAGCAAGGCAGATCAGCGACAATCGCCAGTCATATTGAAACATGAATACCAGAAAAGCAACTGGCAACACCAATGACTGCACATAGTCAGGGATATTATGGGCGATTAGGATTTCGAGATTGTCCGTGTTTTTCTCGATGATTTTTCGCTGTTTACCGCTTGGATGCAAAGTGTGATAACCGATCGGCAATGTGCCGAGTCGGTGAATCAGCCGGATGCGTATCCTTGCGACGGTGTGATATGCGCTGATATGGGAACACAGCAGTGACATTCCGTACATTCCGAAACCCATGCACACATAATAAACCGCTCGAAAACCAAGCTCCTTCATGGCTGCAAGGTTGATTGCACCGAAATTGCCTGCGGACTGAATCAGAAGTTTTGCAACTTCATACACACACAGGTACGATTTCAGATTTATGACTGCCGAAAAAGCGGCGAAGATGGCGGAAAGCAGAATCGTTATGCGAAACGGTCCTGCGTATTTTAAGAGCTTTCCAATTGTCTTTGATGTTTGATTCATATGTTTTACTCCTTATAGTTAGAGACAGCTAACCGCCGGTCATATTTATTACCATCCGCAGCACGGCAGATGGTAACAAAAAGCGCAAAGCTGTGAACATCGGTGATTTTTATTTTAACTTCAAGATGTCGGCCCAACCGACATCAAAGAAGTATTTCAGCTCATTCACATACTCGATTGCTTCGTCCTTTTTCATTTCGTGAGCGATTGGCTCAAACAGGCCATACAGATAGGAACTGATGAGAATGTGGACAGTCATTTTCCCGGCTTTTTTGCCGTTGATAATCGCTTCATGTCCGGTGTTCTCTATAAATCGACGGGTAGAGTGTTCCAGAATGTCAACGAGATCTTCCATATAATGCTCGTAGGAGGAACCTCCTGCACAGCACAGAAGCAGTCGGAACACATCAAAGTGCTCATAAATGTATTCGATAAATTGATTTCCGTCCGTATCCTCATGTAAGGCGTTGGCTTCCTGTTCTTCCTTCGTCAGGTTGTGAAACTCGTCGTTTGCACCGATGAGTGTTGCCTTGAATTCCTCCGCAACAGGGGATACCAGTGCGCAGAATAGCGCGTCTTTTCCCTCATACCTTTTTTGTAAAGCGCCCCAAGTTACGCCTGCATTCTTGCAGATGACGTTTGTGGATGCCTTTTCATATCCCTTTTCAAGAAATTCCTTTTTTGCGGCTTCCAAAATCTTTGGATCAATGCTCTTATCCGGCTTTGACATTCCGCACCTCCAATAACTGATAGCTATACTACCGATAGTTGCACTATCATTATAGCGTATAATATTCCTTCTGTCAAGAGGGACAACAAAATTGCGAGATAAGAAATTGTCTGCCGTGCAGACCATATCCTACATATGGAGAATGGCATACTGGAGCCTCCTTAGAAATCGGCCGCAGGTCGTAATGAACCTGCGGCCTTCTTTCGTCTAAATATGTTATAGTGACAGCTCGGCTTTTGGTTCGCCAACCAACAGTTTATTCTTGTGAGGAAGACATTGGCATAAACTCATCGTTCTTGCTCGTGCCGTTTCGCTTTTCTTTGCCGCTGTGTCTGCGGCTTCTGCTGCTTTCGAAGGAGCTCCTGTATAGACTTCTTTTCCTCGTGTTCATCCAGCAAATCGGCAACATCTTGCTTGCTGTCCCTCATCATAAGCGAATCATAACGGTGATTAACAACGAACCGACTTTCGCGGCCTACTACGCCAAGAAACGTGCTGAGGGTAAGGAACACCGCGTTGCGCTTACCCATGTTGCCAAAAAGCTTTTACGGGTTATTTATACTCTCCAGACGAAAGAACTGTCTTATAATCCAGACTTCGTTCGCTGAACTATCACCAACTTCTTTTTGAAGTCCTCGTAAGAGGGCTTGGTTTTGTGCGCCCTTTTTACCTGAATCAAAACATTTCAACTTCCTCTTGACTTCTTATAGTTGGTCACCTCCCTTGTAAAAGAGACATGGACCAGTAAGGAAGATCTGGAAATTGGTTCTTTGCGGTATCTCACTGTTCGTCTGCTGCACGAGCTGATGAATATGCCGGCCGAAAGTGAACCAGACACCTACTTTACCCGATCTCAGATCGCTATCGTAAAAGAGGCCGAGGCGCTGATTCTCAGCAACCTGACCAGGCGGATCACAGCCAAAGAGCTGGCGGAACGGTTCGGTGTCAGCGAGAGCAGCTTCAAATTTTATGTGAAGGGTATTCTTGGCGACAGCTATTTAAATTACTTCCGGAAAAAGCGCATGGAAAAGGCGGCCGAACTACTGGAATCTACCACAATGAAGATCATCGAGGTGGCCAATGCGGTGGGGTATGAGAATCAGGGCAAATTCGCCAAGGTATTTGCAGAAACCTACGGCGTCTCCCCGCTGGAATTCCGACGATTGTCCAAATGATTCAGCGGGAGAATACACTTCCAAAAGCTTGACACCGGAATGGATTCCTGCTACTATGTGACCGAAAGTTTGAAAACGGTCATAAATTCAAGGAGCGTGCGCAGTGGCTTTTACAGACGAACAGAATGAGACGATTCGCAAAGACCTGATCCGTGAGGCCCGGCGTTGCGGCATTACCATCGGGATGCGGAAAACCTCAGTGGAGCAGCTGACAAATTCCGTCGGTATTTCCAAGGGATCGTTTTATAAATTCTTTGATTCCAAGGAACTTCTGTTTTTCGCCGTGCTGGAGGATATCCATACCGAGTGCTTCGCGGCGGCGCAGAAGTCTTTGCAGAAGAATGCGGCGGTTGCTCCTGCCGACCGCGCAGCAGCGGCCATCCTTGCCGCCTGCCGTTGGCTTTCCGAGACGAAAGCCTTTGTGTTCATCGAAAATGACGCAGATTTTCTTCTGCACCGCCTGCCGGAGGAAGTAAAAACCGCCCACTACCACGATGACGAGACACACATCCGTACCCTGCTGGAGTTGGGCGGCTTGCAGCCCAAGGGCGGTATGGCGCTGGCCGCCGCCACAGTGCGGGGCTTGATTTTAACCGTCTCCCATCAGGAGCAGATTGGGGCGCTTTACCCGCAGGTGCTGGAAACGCTGGTGCGCGGCGCTTGCCGGGAACTATTTGAATAAGCGGAAAGGCCGCAGCGATGCGGCTTTTTCAAAGGACTGCGGTTAGCCTGCTCTAACCCGTCTGTGCCATCCGTGTGAGTTAGATGGATTTAACATCTTGTTATGAGGACAGGACAATGGAAAAGCAAAAAAATTTCTGGGATAAAAACGCCGGACGGTACGACTGCTTCATGCGAAAGGACGCCGCAGCTTATGAGCAGATGTACGAGCTGCTGCGCCCCGTGGTGCGGCACAAAACCGTGCTGGAGCTGGCCACAGGCACGGGGCTGATCGCCAAAAACATTGTAAACAGTGCCGCTCATATTGAGGCCACAGACGCTTCGCCGGAGATGATCGCAGAAGCGAAGCGGGACAACCGATCCGCCAAGCTGCATTTCTCCGGGCAGGATATGTTTCACCTGCCTTATGCCGACGAAAGCTTTGACGTGGTCATCGTGGCCAATGCGCTGCATATCGTGCCGGAGCCGGAGAAGGCTCTCTCCGAAATTCGCCGGGTGCTGAAAGAGGACGGGATACTGGTCGCACCGACCTTTACTCATGCCGGTAATGACTTTCGTGGAAAGGTCAAAGCATTTTTCATGAAGCTGGCGGGCTTTCCGCTGCACAGCAAGTGGACAAGCCACGAATATCTGGCATTTCTTAGGGAAAACGGCTGGACGGTGCAGAAAAGCACTGTGCTGAAAGCCTCGTTCCCGCTGACCTACGCAGAGTGCGTGAAATCGGAGGGGTGAGCCATGCAGATATTGGAACACGGGCAGGCGCAGGAGCGGACGCTGCTGTTTTTCCCCTGCACGGCAGAGCCTGTATGGGCTTTTGCCGACACGATCACGCTGCTTTCTCAGAGATGGCATGTTTTTCAGGTGGTGTATGACGGCCATCAGCCGGAGTATCCCGGGGATTTCACCTCAGTCGAGCAGACCGTGGAAGAGGTGATCTCCTACTTAGAAAACCACGGCATCTCCCGTCTGGACGGGGCCTATGGCTGCTCCATGGGCGGGGCCTGCCTGACCCGTATGCTGGCATTGGGGGAAATGCCCATCGACCGGGCCATCATCGACGGCGGGATTACCCCCTATCAACTGCCCCACCTGGTGCGAAAGCTGCTGCTGGCTCGGGATGTGCTGTCCTTCAAAATGGCGGCAAACAGCCGAAAGGTTCTGGAAGCAGCTTTTCCGCCGGAACGGTTCACCCCCGCAGGGCACGACCCCAAAAAGGAGTACGACGCCATGGAAGTCTATCTCAAAACCTTTTCCGATCGGACGATCCGCAATATATTCTGGTCCGCCAACAACTACGCGCTTCCGAAGTGCCCCGCAAAAACCGGCACGAAGCTCACCTACTGGTACGGCGATGACGAAAAGAGGGACCGCAGGCGCGACATTCAATTCATCAAGCGCTATTTCCCGCAGGCACGCATTCACGGCATTCCGAAAATGGCACACGCGGAGCTGGTGATGGTGCATCCGGAGAAATTCTGCTGGTATGCGGAAAAATTTCTGACTTTGCAAACGGAGGAAGCATGACATGAAAGAAAAAATCAGACTCTCCGGCGTACCGGAGACCATGCTGCAGACCGTTTATGCCAGGGCGAAGGAGAGCCGGGGGGCGCGGCGCGATTCACGATGCAAAAGCGGAAGAAATCATCGAGAAACTGGACTACGATTTTTCCCTTGCCGACAAGGACACAGCCATGCACAGCGGCGTCATTGCCCGCACCATCGTGCTGGACCGGCTGACAAAAGCGTGGCTTGGGGCGCACCCCGGCTCGGTGGTGGCAACATCGCCTGCGGGCTGGATACCCGATGCTACCGGATGTCGGGGTACGCACATTGGTATAACCTCGACCTGCCGGAAACGATGGCGGTGCGGGAAAAGCTTCTGCCGGAAAGCGGCACGATTTCACAGATTGCCATGTCCGCCATGGAAGATTGGGGCAGCAAAATCAGCGAGCAGAATGTGCCGGTGCTGATTGTCATTGAGGGACTGACCATGTACCTGAACGCAAAAGATGTGCAGCAAATTTTCGCAGTGATTTCCAGCCGTTTTTCCCAAGCCACTATATTTGTGGAAACCATGAATCCTGCGATGGTGCGGCACTTCAAGGAGAAATCCATTGACGCAAGCAACGCAAAATTTACTTGGGGAATCAAGAATGGAAAAGCACTTGCCGAACTGCTGCCGGGTTTTCGATTCATGGAGGAACACAGCCTGACGGAGGGCATGGCGGTATTTGCACCGATTTATAAACTGCTGGACAAGCTACCCACCGTGCGGAATATTTTTAATAAGATCATCGTTCTGGAAAAGGAGTTGTAGAAGATGTCATTCTTTGAAAACACCCGCAAACCTGTGGGCCTCGGCGGGAAGCTCATGGTCGCCATGATGAATTTGGGTCACAGCCCTGTGGCGCGCTGGGGGCTTCAATTTCTGAATGCTGCGCCGGATGCCAAGGTGCTGGACTGCGGCTGCGGTGGTGGTGCGAACATGAAAAGGCTGCTGAAAAAATGCCCGCAGGGTATCGTGAAGGGCATCGACTATTCGCCCGTCAGCGTGGAGAAGACGAAAAAGGTCAACGAGACCGCCATCGCGGAGGGGCGCTGTGCCGTCCTGCAAGGCAGTGTGGCGGATATGATCTTCGCAGATGACTGGTTTGATGCGGTCACGGCCTTTGAAACGGTCTACTTCTGGCCTGATCTGCCGCAGTGCTTTCGGGAGGTCTGCCGGGTGCTGAAGCCCGACGGGACCTTCCTCATCTGCAACGAGAGCAGTGGCGACACGGACAAGGATGAGAAGTGGACGGAGATCATCGGCGGTATGACCATATACAGCGGCGATGAGCTGAAAACATTTCTGGAAAACGCTGGATTCTGCAATGTTCAAATCCATAAAAACAAAATGGGCTGGCTCTGCGTGACAGGACAGAAGCGGGAGGAATAAGGAATGCTGCTGCAAACGATTCTGGAAGGACTGTGGCTGGGGGCGCTGCTGGTCTTGGTGTGCGCCATCGGCATCCACAAGGGCGCTGTCGGCATGGCGCATTTGTATGACGCGAAGGTACAGGAACGGTGCGTTGCGCTGGGTCTGACCACAAAGGAAAAGATCAAGCAAAACTCGCTGCTTTTTAAGCTGATCTGCGTTCCGGGATATCTTGCTTATGTGCTGATTTGCGTGTATGCCATCAACGGTGCGCAGACATTTTGGGGCGGTTTCTGGCAGTGCTTTGTCATCCTGTCTGTGATGAATTTCATCGACCGGCTTGGCATTGACGGCTACTGGGTCGGACACACAGGGGCATGGGTGATCCCGGGGACAGAGGATCTGATGCCGTATATCTCAAAAGCCGATAAGCAAAAGAAATGGCTGTTCGGAACACTGGGAATGGCCGTGATTTCCCTGCTCCTTGCGGGAATCGGGCTGCTGCTGTAAGGAGGAAATACCGATGTCAAAGAAAGCGACCGAATTTCAGAAAAGAGAAATGAGCAAGATGTACCGCGGCAAGGAAATATTCAAGCCGCTGAACACCGGCTGGGTGGATGAGCGCGTGGCCTGCGTGCGGGAGTGGGTGGCGAACATCTTCTTCTACCGCAAGGGCGATACCACCATCATGATCGATGCCGGGTATAACTACGACCGGCTGGCAGAAAAAATGGACTGGCTGGGCATCGACCCGCAGTCCATCCGGCACATCCTCATCACTCATCAGGACACCGACCACGTGGGCGCGGTGGAGGCAGACAGCCCCGGTTTGTTCCGGAGCGCAAAGCTCTATATCGGCGAGATTGAAAACCGGTATCTCACCGGCGAGGTGCGGCGAAAAGTCATATATCATCTCTATAAATTGCCGCAGGTCACAATTAACAACGAAAAGGTGCTGCTGCATGACGGCGAAACTTTCGAGATTGACGGCATCAAAATCGAGTGTTTCCTTGTTCCCGGCCATACATGGGGGCATATGGTCTATCTCATTGACGACAAATATCTCTTCACCGGCGACACTCTCTGGTTCGGCGCGGACGGCGGCTACAGCTTCATTTCCTCTCTGGCAGAAAGCAACAAACTGGCGGTAAAGTCGCTGGCGGCGCTGGAGCAGAAGCTGCAAAGCCGTGACCTGCATCCGCTGTTTCTCACCGGTCACACCGGCTGGACGGACAACTTCGAGTTCGCCTTTGCCCATAAGGACAAGCTTTGCTCACCGTTCAAAAAGCGGGTTCCCGACCCGACTGCGCCTTACGACGCCTACGATGAATCAGACGATACGGAGGAAGTGGCGAGGGCCGGGTATCTTCAGGCTGTTGGGCGATAAAGGAGGATGACTGTGCGCTATAAAATTGAAAAGAGCACGGTGCAGGAGACGCTGATCATTCCGCTGTACGCACGGAAAATGTGCTCCGAGCTGTACCCCAGTTTGTACCGAGATGAGGCGGCGCGGCGGCTGGTAAACGCGGTCGACTATGATTTTTCCGCCTTGGAGAAAAAATCCCGCAATTCGATGCAGCGCTTCGGCTTTCTTGAGGTCGCCATGCGGCAGAATGACCTTGCCTTCGAGGTGCGGGAGTATCTGAAAAGTCATCCCAATGCGGCGGTGGTGAATCTCGGCTGCGGGTTGGACAGCACAGGTCGGGCTTGCGATAACGGTAAGTGCAAGCTCTACAATCTGGACTTTCCGGACGTCATTGCTGTGCGCAACGAGCTGCTCCCTGCCAGGGAGCGGGAGGAAAATATCCCCTGCGACCTCAACGATACATCGTGGTTTGAGAGAATCGACGCCTCCGGCGGCGCGGTATTCTTTGCGGCGGGAGTGTTCTACTATTTCCTAAAGGAGCAGGTAAAAACACTGGTACGTGCTATGGCAGACGCTTTTCCGGGCGCTGTGCTGGTGTTCGATGCCGCCAATGAGAAGGCAGTCAAGCTGATGCTGAAAACATGGCTGAAGGATGCCGAGATTAAGGATGTGGGCGCATACTTTGCCGTTTCGGACGCGAAAAGCGAGATCGGCGCGTGGGACAGCAGTTTGCGGGTCTCCAGCCGGGGCTATATGCTGGGCTACAACGATCTGAAAGGCCCGTCAGTCAGCGGCTTTTTCCGCTTCCTTGCCCGGGTCGGCGATGGGATGATGAGAATGCAGATCGTAAAAATCAAATTTAGAGGGAAACAATGAAACACCTGCACTTTGATGTGGAGACCGACGGCTTTTACGGCGCGTATTGGGCGTGCAAGGACGGTTCAAGCTGCGCCGTCATCGCCATGCTCGGCGACGACCCCGAGGATTATATGGCGCGCTCTGCGGTGAAGTGGCTGATTCGCCTCGGCGTGAACATATTGACCATGTCGCCCGGGAAAAAGGACTACGGTCATCACAACTATCCGCTTGAATACATCGAAAAAGCGGTTGCATGGCTCAAATTACACGGCAATGAAAAAATAGGCATTGCAGGAGCCTCAACGACAGGTACCCTCGCCCTGACGGCAGCATCGATATTCAGCGACATTTCTCTAACCATTGCAATGACACCCAGCGACTTTGTGTGGCAGGGGTTCATGCAGGGCAAAAAGGATGGCTGCAAGGAATGGCCAATCGAGGGAGAATCACTCTTTTCTTACAAGGGAAAGCCCTTGCCATACATGCCGTTTTGCTATCAGCACCCTGACTATTGGCGCATAATCTCGGAGGAGTCCAAACGCACCGGCAATATGATTGCCTCACGCAAGCTGTTTGACGACTCTGAAGCGGCGCACCCGATTACCGAGGAGGAATTCATAAAGGTCGAGAATATCCGCGGTAAGCTGTTTCTTGTCGGCGCAGAGGACGACGCACTTTGGGACACCGCAAAATATATCCGCCGCATGGAAAAACGCCTTGCGGAGAAACCGCACTCCTGCGAAGTCGAGGCGATCGTATATGAGCACGGCACGCATTTTGTTTTCCCCGACGGTATGCTCAAGACCATGTTTCCCGTCGGCTCGGCACTGTTTGTCAAGCTGGCGTTCAGCGCTGCGAAGAAATATCCCAAGGAGTGTAAAACGGCTCGCATTGACATTGACTGCCGCATGACCCACGTGATATGCGATTGGAGGGACAAAAAATGACCTATTTTGGAATGCCTTTCGGTATGTGGACGCTGTTTGCGCCGTCCTTCCGAAAACAGCTGACAGCGGTGTTCGGCTATGATACCGATACGGCAAAAGCGATTGCGAAAATAGCAAAGCCGAAATACAGGGAGATCATCTCCGAGCTACCCGAATTTGAAAAAGGCGACCGGTTCAAGATGAACATTGTCAACTGTGCAATGCTCGGCGCGTTCATCCTCTCCATGCCGGAGCGCCCGGATGTGGAACAGCTGACGGATTACTACGCAAAATCCATGATGACAAAGCCCATGAAATGGTTCTGCCGCAAAAGCGGAAAGAGCAAATTCACCGAAAAGGACATTGCAGGTATGAAAGCCACCGCCGCGCTGAGAGCCGCTGACCGCAACCCCTACTCGTGGAACATGGAGTTTTACGAATAT
>ERZ894244.1000-NODE-1000-length-16344-cov-11.941310_pt1 | contig 16344 bp, 10 predicted proteins | sample MGYA00380299_ERZ894244 | MGnify/ENA primary metagenome ERZ894244 (study PRJEB32331, sample SAMN06328444) | human gut metagenome | biome: human gut microbiome; feature: stool | host: Homo sapiens | collected 2014-06-26 ... | reverse complement strand
GCTCCTCCGCCTCGTGAACGTCGTGCAGATAGCCGTCAATATACAGGGTCAGGGGGTCACCGTATTTTTTCATCAGGGCATTAAGCCCTTCGTCATCGCCGCTCAGATATTGGCGGTACAAGCTCTCATCGCAGGTCATAGCGTTCACTTCCTTTTTGCGGATGCTAAAATGCAGAGGGGTATCCGTCAGGTGCTTGTCCTGTCGGGATCGCGGTGCTGTTCCTGAAAGCGCGGGTCGGACGGCTTTTCCGCATTTTCCGGGATCGCCCATGAGCGCCCGAACCGGGACGCGCCGGGGATCCGCCCCTCGGCGCAATATTGGTTGACCCGCCGCTCTGACACGCCCCAACGGTAGGACGCCTCCCGAATGGAGATATAGCCCTTGATCCCGTTCATACCGCACCTCCGCATGGATAATACTCAACATGATACATTATATACGAATATCCGAAGAAACACAAGTCATCCGACGAAGTGTTCAGAGAAAAGTTACCTATGCAGGGAAGCACAAGAAGCATCGCTGCGAAGGACGGGAGAAAACGTGGCAAGCAGGGCAAAGAGGTACCCACTTTGCTTTTCGGGCAATTTCCGCCGCCGCGAAAACTGCCCTCTGCTTGTCAGGGGCAGCGCCCCTGAAACCCTTTGAACACACATAAATGTGTGGCTGCGCGTTTCTGCGAAACGCTTTAGGAGCATGGCCGTTACTGGCGATCATGCTCCTGTTTCTTTTCCTCGCTGCGCTCATCCTTGCCCAGCATACGATCCACGTTCTGCTTGTGGAGCAGCAGCTCGCGCATCTCGTCACGGGCGGTGCGGTATTCGGCATACGCCGCCTTTTTTTCGGCAAGCAGCTTGGCATATTCCTCCTGCAAGCTCTTGACGGTAGGGAGCTTTTTCACGCCCAGCTCGTCAAAGGCGTTCTTCGCCGCCTTGTGCAGAAGGATGTCGCTCTCATGCTCCGCGAGATACTTTTTCGAGTAACCGGCCTTGCGGTAGCCCGCGTAAACGTCGCGGGTCTTGGCGTAGTTGATGATATGCGTTTTCAGCACGGCGATCTCCGCCATGCGCGTCTCCGCCGCCTTGATCTGTGCAGACAGCGCGTGGAACTGTTCCGTGGCGGTAGTGGCTTTTTCCTCCAGCTCCCCGTAGTCCAGCAGTCCATGCTCCCGGAGATAATTGTAGGTCTGCGCCATCTGCTTGACGTTGAACACCTTTGCCCAGCGCTCGTAACCGCCGCCCTTCCCGGCTTGCAGCTTCGCCTCGATGTCGATGAGCAGCGTATTCTTTTTCCGCGTGGCCTGCGTCCGTTTTTTGCGCGGCGTATGCTCCTTTTCTCCGGCGAGGACGGCGCGCAGCTCGTCCTCCGAATAGCCGTTGATGGAGGCCAGACGGGCAAAGCCCTTTTTGTCGGGGTGGCGCAGGGACAGCGTATTCCCGCGCCGTCTGACCTCGCAGCCAGCATCGCGTAGCAGCTTCAAAAGCGCGTCAAAGCTGTCGGGCTTCTTCAAAAGCGCCGCGTCGATGAGACCGCAGAGCAGCTCCCGGTGGGAGGGCTTCGCGTTGTCGCCCAGCCACGTGCCGTAGTGATTTTTCCCGCGCTTCGGATCGGCGATTACGGAGAGCCGATGCTCGGTGCAGATGGCGTCGCTGAGCCTTGCGACCGCCCTGCCGGAGCCGAGAAAATCCCGAAACTTTCGCTTGCAGTCCAGCGTGGTGGAGTTCCAGATGATGTGATTATGAATGTGTTTTTTGTCGGTGTGCGTGGCAACGAAAAAGGCGTGTCGTCCTTTCAGAAACCGCTCGGCAAACTCATAGCCCACGCGGTTCGCCTCCTCCGGTGTGATCTCTCCGGGCTTAAAGGACTGGCGCACCTGATAGGCGATCACGTCGTGCCGCTGCTCCCGCCCTGTGATGGTCTGGTACTGCCGCTTGGAGTAAAGAAACTCCGCGTCGGCGGTTTTCGGGTCGCATTCGTAGGCGGAGATCAGCTCGCCGCCCTGCGTCTTATCTGGATTCTTGGAATAGTCGATGCGGTCAGTCAGGCAGTCGGCAATCGTCTTGCCGTGACTGACGTGCATGGAAATGATGCGTGTGGTCGCCATGGGGCGCGGCCTCCTTTCGGTGGGATGGATTTGCAACTTTTTTCTGAACAATGCGCCGCTCCGATTGTAAAAGCGCCTAACAGGTGTTATACTATGCAAAAGGAGCGTGGAGTGTATGAGCTTTGCAGACGCTATTATCAAGCTGCGCAGCGAGCGCAGGATTTCGCAAAAAGAGCTTGCGGAGGATTTGAATGTGAGCTGCGCAACGGTAAACCGTTGGGAGAACGGAAGAACCGTTCCGAATAAGATGACGATGTTCGTTATACGGGAATACTGCAAACGCCATGGGGTAGCATTTGCCTATGATGAGGAACAGAAACGGGGTGACGCGGGATGAATCTCGGCAGAGAAACCGAAACGCTTGAATTTAAGAAGTCCACCGGAGAGCTGAAGGAAGGGATTATTTCCATCGGCGCGATCCTCAACAAGCATCAGAAGGGCGAGCTGTATTTCGGGGTCAGGCCGGACGGTACGCCCATCGGACAGGAAATCTCCGAAAAAACGCTGCGGGACATCAGTCAGGCAATCTCCAATCATATCGAGCCGCAGATTTTTCCTGAGATACAGACCGTGCGCATCGACGGGAAAGAGTGCATCCTTGTCCGCTTTGAGGGTTACAATACGCCATACTTTGCGTATGATGTTGCCCGCATCCGCGTTGCGGACGAGGACAAGGTGCTGTCCCAGCAGGAGCTTGTGGCCTACCTGAGAAAGCAGGACGGCGCAGAGGACGCATGGGAACGGCGTGTGTCAAACTTTCTTGTGGAGCAGGTAGACGGAAAGCTGGTCGAGCGGTATATTGAGCGCGGGCATGAGGCAAAGCGCATTGAATTTGAATATGCGGATAAGACCTCTGCGCTGAATAAGCTGCTGCTGACCGAGGGAGAGCATCTGCTGAACGCGGGCATGGTGCTGTTCTGTGAGAGTATGTACGCAGAGCTGCAAATGGCGATCTTCGCGGGAACGGAGCGGCTGACGTTTCTGGACATCCAGCGTCATCGCGGAACGGTGTTTGAGCTGGTGGCGCTTGCCGAAAAATACATCATGAGCAATATCCACTGGCGCGTTCATTTTGACGGTTCCTTGCAGCGCAAGGAGATTCCCGAAATCCCTGCCGACGCCATCCGCGAGGCTCTGATCAACTCCTTCTGTCATAAGGACTACGGCGCTTGTCAGAGCAACGAGGTCGCCATCTACAAAGACCGTGTTGAGATTTATAATCCGGGCAGCTTCCCGGAGGGCTACAAGCCGGAGGACTTCATCAGCGGCGATGAGCGCCCCGTGCGCAGAAATCCGCTGATTACCTCCATCCTCTACTACTCAAAGGATGTGGAGAGCTTCGGCACAGGCTTGAAGCGGATTGCCGACGCCTGCAACGAAGCAAATTGCCGGTTTGCGTTTAAGATTATGAAGTCAGGGTTCGTTGTTGTGTTCTTCCGCAGTGAAAGTCACGACGCACAAGATAACGCACAAGTCGGCGCACAAGATGCCGCACAAGTCAGTATCAGAGATAAGATTTTGGCCTGCTGCCAAGAGCCGCGTTCCAGAACCGAGATCGCCGCATACTGTGGATATAAAAGCGTCCGCAGCCTTATGCAATCCCATTTGAAGCCCCTGCTGGAAAGCGGGCAGCTTCGCATGACCATTCCCGACAAGCCCAACAGCCGCAATCAAAAATATGTTGCGGTCAAACCGGAGGAATGATATGTTCACCTATATTTCCATTGAAGAATTTGCGGACGGCGTAGTAAAAAACAACAAGGACGCCAACCGCAGGGAGCTGATCGCGGCACTGCGGGAATCCCTTGCCGCCAAGAAAAACGGCGCAAGATGCATGATCTGCGGCGCGCCCATCTGGGCGGCCGGCAGCGCCATCACGGGGACGAATATGTGCTTCACCTGCACCACCGGAGAGGCCGACGACAGTGAGGATTACGAGATCGAATAAAACGAAAAGCGCGGGGCGATATGCTCCGCGCTTTTGCTTGATGCGGTGTTTCTGAAAACAGCCTTATCCATATATCCAGTCCCGAAGCATATAGCGTAGGACATGGAGCTTTGCCACCAGCCAGCCCGCCAGCATAGGAAGCCCGTAGGGGCTTATGAGGAACGCGATCACCAGCAGCCCCACGCCGTAGCTGACGGAATCCACAAAGAGTATGAACAGACCGAAAAAGCCGAGAATGGCGGCGGGGATGCAGAGGATGCCGCTGGAGAGGCCGACAACGAACACAAGAAACCATGACACGACGGCAAGCACAGCCATGACCGGCGCAAACAGAAGTTTCAAAAGAAAGCGCATCTCTTTTTCCTCCATTCGTTTTGTATTGTGAGAACAGGATACAGGAATATGCTCCAGATTGCAAGGATGACGGGGAACAAAAAAGCAGGGGCGGCCTGCGCGCTGCAAGCCGCCCCCACATGGGATAAATACCCCATTATCGGATGGCTGCAAGGCGGGACAGGATACCGCTTGCCGCCTGCCAGATCCGCTCCTGATTTTGGAGTATATCATCCATATCCGCAGCGTAAACGCGCCCTGTTTCATGCACCCGCCGCGCAAGCTGATTGAGATTGTTGGAGGAATACCGCAGCAGCGACACCAGCTCCCGCAGCTCCGGCAGATCGAGCTTCACCACATAGCCGTCAATGGCCATTTTCCGAAGATATGCGCCCATGTTCGTTGTGCCGAGCTGCGCCATCTTCGCCTCAATCATCGCCCGTTCCTCCGGCGTCACACGGACTTTGAGCTGGATGTCCCGTTTCCGCTTCGCCATGTCACAGCTCCAAATCCTTCTTCTTTGCGGCAGGCTGCTTCTGCTCCGCCGAAGCCTGTTGCAGCTTGGAGCGGACGGAGGGACGCCGGAGGTTCTGGCTGCGGTCCTCGTCCTTGCCGATCAGGGCAAACACGCCCCTGCGGTCTTTGAGGGTCGTGAGGGCAAGGGTGGAAAAGGGCAGCAGCTTTTGCAGCGCCGCCGTGTCCTTTGTTCCGGCGCGTTCCATGAAGTCACGGGACACCTCTGCCATGAAATGCGTTCCGCCGGGGCTGTTGGGCTGCACAGGCTCTTGCAGCTTGCCTAGCAGCCGCGCCGCCTCCGCTTTGATCTCGTCGGCTGTGAGGGGCTGCTCACGCCGCGCCCCCGTGAGAAACAAATCCGTCAGGCCGGGGTGGGAGCAGACCACAAACTGCACCGAGCGGTCGCTATCCATGCCGTCTTTGTTTTCATAGACGGGGATGGTATTCGCCCAGCGCTTGTTGTCCCGCGAGATACGTCCGTCGTAATCAAAATGGCGGACGGTAGCCGCCAGGACGTAGAGCATCCGCTCCTGTCCGAACTGCTCCGCCACCTGTCCCACCGCCGCAGCGTCAAGGCGGTTGTCATGGTAATTGTCCCGGATGGCGGCTTCAATGGCGTCCTTACAGCTCACATTGGCGCAGAAGGACGCGCGGTAAACGTCCAGCTCCCCTTGTTCCCGCGCGTGATCGGCGGGGTAGGGATAGACCGGCAGCTCCCGGAGCTTTTTTGCTTCGTCTTTTGCCGTGTCCTCGATGCTGTCGCGGATCGTATCCATGTAGCCGGTTTCCAGATCGGAGAACTTGTCGTAGAGGATCGCCATAGGCGAGGGGGACAGCAGCAGCGCCCGCGTTTCCGCCTCGCTGAGCGTCAGCTCCTCCATGCTCATCAAAATATCCTCCCGCACGGTGTATTCATAGCTGTGATGGAGGATTTCCTCCGGGGGCTGGCCCTTCAGCCAGTCCCGGTACTTGTCCTGCTCCCGTGAGAGCTTGTCGTATAACGATTGCTGTAATGCCTCGTTCATATTCATCGTGCCTCCTGTTCGTGAGATTTTTTCTTTTCCCCAGCGCCGTGGACGCTGGGCACCTTCAGCTTGCCGAGGACGGAGGGGCGTTTTGCCACCACATTCTCCGCCGCCTGTTCCATGGGCATCCGGTCGTCGATGTTCAGTTCTGCGTTCAGCTCCGCCAGCCGCGCGGATTTTTCTTTCAGCTCCGTTTCCTGCGGGAAGGGCTTGCCCAGCTCCGCCTTGGCCGTTGCAAGCTGCGCCTGCACGTTTTCAAGCCTGCCCTGCACCGTTTTGTACCGCTCCGGCATCTGGGCAAGGGCGTTGTCGATGCGGACAAGGTTGCCCCTTGCGTCCTTGCCCAGCTCTACCCGGTGGCTCATCTTCCCTTTGAGGGTGAGAATGAAGTCCTTGCCGAAGTTTTCCACGGTCAGCGACATGGCAAAGCCCCGGTAGCTGCCGATGGGAACGGGCTCCAAGCCCTTTGCGTCCTTGAACGCTTCCAGAATGGCGGCACCGGCATTGTCCTTATCGGTGAGGAAATCCCCCTTGACCTCCATACCCGCAAAGCCGTCCTTGGGGTGGGGATGGGCTTCCAGCGTTTTCATATCCGCCTCAAAGCCGGAGAGGAAGCTTTTGTTTTCCTCAATCTGCGCCGGGAAATGCCGCAGGATGTTGTCCTCCAAACGGTACTGCTGGCTCTGGTGGTTGGCCTTCATCAGCCGCAGCCGCGCCACGTCCACATCGAGGTCCATCTTTTCACGGATGCGTTCGTCTCCGGCGCACAGCGCCTTGATCTCGGCATAGGAGAGCGCCGCCTCGTCAATATCCTCACAGCTTCTCACCGGGGATTTGCTGGTCATGATCTGGGAGATGAATTTCTGCTTATTTTCCACCGTCTGCCAGAGGTAAGCGTCGAAGGTAGATTCCGTGACATAGCGGTAGATGTGTACCTCCTTGTTGCGGTTGCCCTGCCGGATGATGCGCCCGCTGCGCTGCTCCAGATCACCCGGCCGCCACGGGCAGTCGAGGTCGTGGAGCGCCACGAGCCTGTCCTGCACGTTCATGCCCGCGCCCATTTTGAAGGTGCTGCCCATGAGCACACGCACCTGACCGGAGCGCACCTTTGCGAATAGCTCCTTCTTTCGGACTTCCGTATTCGCCTCATGGATGAATGCAATCTGTTCCCTCGGAATCCCACGGGCAACCAGCTTTTCACGGATGTCGTCGTAGATGGTAAAGGGCGGCTCCTCCGGCCCGGTTTCCGCGTCGATAGCAGCCTCCAGCGCGTGAAGTTCCGGGCTGTCCGTGCCTTTCGCGGCGATCCTGCCGCTCTGAGCCGCCTTGCCCTTGGGAGTGGACAGGTCGCAGAACACGAGCTGCGTCAGCTTCTCCGTCTGCCCGTCCTGCCAGATGCGGTGGATGTTGTCCACGCAGCGATTGACCTTGCTGTTCGGGTCGTCCGGCAGGTCGGGGTTGATGACGCGCTGATCGAGGCCCAGCTTGCGTCCGTCCGAGGTGATTTTGAGCATATTGTCGGTGCTTGCGTCCACGCTCCCCGCGTGGACTTTTGCGGCGCGCTCGGACAGCTCCTGCACCATCTGCTTTTGCAGCGCCGTGGGCTGGCTGACCTCGTTGTGGTAGATGGGCGTAGGCGTGGGAAGGTTTAGCTGATCGGCGGTCTTGATGTCCGCCGCCTCCCGAAACAGGTTCATCAGCTCCGGCAGGTTAAAGAACTTGGCAAACCGCGTCCGCGCCCGGTAGCCCGTACCCTCCGGGGCAAGCTCGATGGCGGTGGTGGTTTCCCCAAAGGCGGAGGCCCAGCAATCGAAGTGGGTCAGGCTGTTGCGCTTGAGCATATCGTGCTGCAAATACCGCATCATGGTATACAACTCCGTCATGGAATTTGAGATGGGCGTACCCGTGGCGAAGGTAACGCCCTTGCCGTGGGTGATTTCGTCGATGTACCGGCATTTTAAGAGCATATCCGAGGACTTCTGGGCGTCGGTGGTGGAAAGCCCCGCCACGTTTCGCATTTTTGTGTAAAGGAACAGGTTTTTGAAGCTGTGCGCCTCGTCCACATAGAGCCGGTCTACACCGAGCTGTTCAAAGGTCACAACATCGTCCTTGCGGGCGGCGTCGTGGAGCTTTTGCAGCTTGGCCTTCAGATTTTTCTTGGTGCGCTCCAGCTCCTTGATGGTAAAGCGCTCGGCGCGGCTGGCCTTGAGCTCCGAAATGCCGTCCTCGATCTCCCAAATCTGCTCCTGCAAGAGCCGCTCCTGCCGTTCTCTGGAAACGGGGATGCGCTCAAACTGGCTGTGACCGATGATAACGGCGTCATAGTCGCCGGTGGCGATGCGGGCGCAGAACTTCTTGCGGTTGCGTGTCTCAAAGTCCTTTTTGGTAGCGACAAGGATATTGGCGGAGGGGTAGAGCCGCAGGAACTCCGAGGCCCACTGCTCCGTCAGGTGGTTCGGCACGGCAAAGAGGGATTTCTGGCACAGGCCGAGGCGCTTTCCCTCCATGGCTGCGGCGATCATCTCAAAGGTCTTGCCCGCGCCCACCTCATGGGCAAGGAGCGTGTTGCCGCCGTAGAGGTCGTGGGCGATGGCGTTGAGCTGATGCTCCCGCAGCGTGATCTCAGGATTCATGCCCGGAAAGATCAGATGCCTGCCGTCATATTCCCGGGGACGGGTGGAATTGAAGCGCTCATTGTAGAGCTGCACCAGCTCCCGCCGCCTGTCGGGGTCGCGCCATATCCAGTCCCGGAACGCCTCCTTGATGGCCTGCTGCTTCTGCTGGGCGAGGGTGGTTTCCTTGCTGTTAAGGACGCGCTTTTCCGTGCCGTCCGCATCCCTTACGGTGTCGTAGATGCGCACGTCGCGCAGGTTCAGCGTATCTTCAAGGATTTTGTAGGCGTTGGCGCAGTCGGTGCCGTAGGTCATGCGAGCGTTGATGTCGTTGTAGGGGATGCTGTTCTTGCCGGAGATGTTCCACTCCGCCGTGAACTCCGAGTAGTTGACCTCCAAGGAGCGGCGGGCATACAGAGGCGGCTCCAACAGCTCGAACATGAACTGCTGAATGTACTTCTTGTCGATCCACGTCGCGCCGAGGCGCACCTCGATCTCCGAAGCGTCAAGGTCTTTCGGCTGTGCGGCGCGCAATGCCTCCACGTTGGGCAGATAGCCGGGGCTGTCAACGGCGGCGTTCTCCGCCTCCCGCAGCTTCTGCCGGACGTTGCCGGAGAGGTATTCGTCCGCTGTCTGCCAGTCGCCGTAAACAGGGTCGAGGAAAATGACGCCGTTCAGCTCGTCGATGATGTCGTCCTCACTCTTGCCGGTGAGCTGGGACATATACGCCATATCCACGCGGGCTTTTTCCCCAATGGACAGGGCGAGGGCTTCTGCGGCGGTGTCCACGCTGGTAACGGACTGCCGCTGCCGGATGGTGCGCTTGGTGAACATATCCGCCTTGCCCTTGAGCTTGGTCTTGTCCTCATCGTCCAGCATTTCAAGGGAGCAGAGCAGGTAATAAGAGCTGTCGTCTGCAAAGGCGAGGGCGTTGCCCCGGCTGTTGATGAGGCCATATTTCTCGGTGAAGCGGTCATAGAGGCGGTTGAGCTTCTGCTGCTCGGCGCGTATGGAAATGTCGTCGGATTCCCACATCTGAAGGTCGATGAGCCGGTGAACGCAGTCCCGCAGCTCTGCCATTCCCTTGACGCGCTCCTTTGCGGTGGCGTTCAGGTTGGGCTTGACCATGACGGAGTTCTCACGGTAGTACACCTCGCCGTCCACCACGGCATAGCTGTAATTCTTCACGTTGGGGTCTGCGGGAATGGTATCCTGTATGGTTTCGTTCTCACCGAGGTCAGGCAACTCTGCGGCTTCGTACTTGCCGCCGATATTCTGAATGGCGTATCTGAGCTGCGTGGCAAGGTCCAAATCCTCATACGGTTCCACAGTAAAGTCCTGTCTGCCGTACTGCGTACTCTCCGAGGTCTGTCGGCCTAATACCATTTCGGGGTTGTCGATGAAATACTGATTGATGGAAAATCCGTCCTCATTTTCACCGAGATGCACCCAGTCAGGTTCAATGTCGATGGGTCTGTCACGCTTTTGCAGGAAGATGATGTCGGACACCACCTCCGTACCGGCGTTGGCCTTGAACGCATTGTTGGGCAGGCGGATCGCGCCCAGCAGCTCCGCCCGCTGCGCGATGTACTTACGGACTTCGGGAGATTGTTTGTCCATCGTATAGCGGGAGGTCACAAAGGCGATCACGCCGCCGGGTCGAACTTGATCGAGCGTCTTGGCAAAAAAGTAGTCGTGAATGGAAAAACCGAGCTTGTTGTAAGCCCGGTCGTTGACCTGGTACTGTCCAAAGGGCACGTTGCCGATGGCAAGGTCGAAGAAATCCCGTCTGTCGGTGGTTTCAAAGCCTGCCACGGTAATGTCTGCCTTGGGATAGAGCTGCTTGGCGATGCGTCCCGTAATGGAATCCAGCTCCACGCCGTAGAGCCTGCTGCTTTCCATGCTCTCCGGCAGCATACCGAAGAAGTTGCCCACGCCCATGGCAGGCTCCAAGATGTTGCCGGTCTGGAAGCCCATGTTGCCCACCGCCTCATAGATCGCCTTGATAACCGTGGGGCTGGTGTAGTGAGCGTTCAGCGTGGAAGCTCTGGCGGCGGCGTATTCCTCCGGGGATAGCGTGGCGTACAGCTCCGCAAATTCGTCTTTCCAGTTATCCTTGCTTTCATCAAAAGCATCCGCAAGGCCGCCCCAGCCGACATAGCGGGAGAGAATTTCCTGCTGTTCAGGCGTGGCCTGTGCGCCCTCAAACTCCAGCTCCTTCAGGAGATTGATTGCCGCCATATTCGCCCGGAACTTCGCCTTTGCGCCGCCGATGCCTAAATTGTCATCCGTGATACGGAAGTTTTCCGCAGGCGGCAGCGGTGCGGGCGGGTCATGTTCCGGCTCGTCAAAGTGCAGGGTACGAATCTCTACATCATAGGGGAGGTTGTTTTTGTCACCGGGATATACCGCCACGGTTTCCGTGGTAAACTGTGGCTGCTCCGGTTCAGTCGCCTCCGATGCTGGCTGTTCAGGATGAGAAATATCTGGTTCAGGCTGTGCCTGTGTCCGGCTCTGCGTCTGCGCTTCCTCCAGAAAAGCGGCGCGCAGCACGGGAGCGGCGTCCGGCCACAACAATCCGAGGGCGTGTACGCCCTTTTCCCCATGCACCTGTGCCTGAAAGCCGCTTCTCGAGGTGATGAAATCTGCCTCGGTGCCGTCCTCCAGCGTCATGGTGTCCGCGTCCGACGCGGCGAAAACGTTGGAAAGATACGCACCGATGGCGGCGTTGCCCTCGCCCTGCCGGAACAGCTCCCGCACCTCGTCCCGGATGTCAGGCGTGAGGATGCCGTTCATCAGGAGGTCGCGGAGGTCGTCGTTTCTGTTCCGTGCGGGAAGGAAATCTGTCATGGCGGCGTTTCTCTCATCCCGGCGCAGCAGCTGCTCAAAGTTCTCGCGGCTTTCGGCGCGGAATACGGGATAGCGGAGCGCAGGGTCACGAAGCTGCACATTGAGTGCGCCGACCTCCGTGATCTCAAAGGGTGTGTTGTCCAGATAGACGGTATCGCCCACGGCATACGGCGCACGGAAAATCATGTTTTCCTGTTCGTTTTCGGCAGTGACCTCCTTGACAGGTTGCGTCTGCTCCGTAGCGAAGAAATAGCCGGTGTCGAGGTAACGCTCAAAAACGGTGCGGTCTACGCTGACCGTTTCCTGCTCCGGGACGCTTGGCAGAGTGTACCAAACATTATCTTCGTCTACACGCTCGACCACCATCAGAGTATCCCGCTGTTCGGCTGCGGTGGAAGAAAAGCCGTCGCCCACGCGATAGGCATTCCCCAGCGGCGTTGTGAAAACCGACACGTCCGGCTCCATACCGCGGCTGCGCTGAATACTGGAGAGGTAGTCAATGGCGTTAGATTGCTCCGCGAAGCGAAGCACCTGCCCACCCTCCTCATAGAAGCGGTCAAGGGCCGAGTCCCAGATGCCGGTAATGCCGCCCTCGTTGGGGTGCAGACGGATGGAAAAACGGTCCGGTGAGTCCATGTACGCCGCCTGCGCTTCCTGCGCCGCGATCCGCTCTACATCCGCCATGACCTGCCGGACGAAGGGGCTGTTGCGATTAGCTTCCGCATCCACAACCTGCCCATTTACAATACCGCGTTCAGCAAGCGCTTCCCGGATGGCGATGGGGTCAATATTGTCAAAGTTGTCCTGTTCCTGCTCGGTGTAGAAGTTATCGGATTGAATGAGTTGGGCAATCCGCCGCTGCACCTTCGGCCACGTCAGTTCAACGGTTTCCGGGCTTCCGGCGCGGACGATAAAAAGGCTTTTGCTTTCATTCCCTCCATACTCGCGGGCGAGCCATGCGGCGGTTTCTTTTTCGCGCCCGTGCTGCTCCATATACCGCACTACGGCGTGCTTGCTCTCGATATTTCCGTTCCATGCACGGAGTGCATCGTCTATATCGTCCTGCGAGAGCGGACGCAGCAGATCATGGAGCCGCGCATAGGTTCCCTCAAAAGTCTCTCGGTGCAGGCGGCTGCGGAACTCCGGCATATCCGAAAATAGCCGGATAAGATCCATATCTTTTGAATTGAGAACGGCGCGGCGCACGGCTGCATTACACTCGATCTCCGCATTTTCCCGGTCAGAGTGCCCGCAGGCGTTGCGATAGGCCGTATCCTCCGAAACCGCTGCCATCACCACCGGCCTGTAATGCTCCAAACGTTCCTGCACCGTGGGCTGAACTTGCTCTGCGGCGGGGTCGCGGAACACCCTCGTGCCGTCCGCGCCGAACTCTGCTTCATAAGCATTGATGGCGGCTTCTGCTTCATGGTCGATAGAGCGCAGCGTGTAAATGTGGCGCTCACCTCTAAAGTCTGGCGCTTCGGCAATCGTCACATCATACTTATCGCGCAATTTCTCTACATACATCTCTAAATTGTGCGACGGAACGCCGCACATTTCCACACGCCCAGCGCCGGGTATCGCCCTTGTGGTAAGGTTGAGATCAAGCAGCTCCGCCGCCTGTTTTGCGTCCTCGCCGTACATCTCAAAGAAATCGCCTACCTGAAACAGCACGATGTCGTCCGGGTGGGCTTCCTTGATGGAATTGTAGTCAATCTGTGCCTGTGTTGGCAGTTCACGCTCCGCTTCCTTTTCCCGCTGAAGCTGGGCGTAGCGCTCCTTTTCCCTTGGAGAGAGGAAGCGGTCCTTCTGAATGAGGCTGTCAATCCTTGCGGCCACCTTCGTCCAACTCAGCTCCACATTGGCACAGCCTGCTTTTTTCAGGACAATGCCGCGGCTGCCGTGGCTTTCATCACTATGGGATGCACCGGAAACGGCATGGGAGCGCCCGCCTATGCCGTACTCATCTTTGAGGAAAGCTGCCTTTTCCTTGCCGGTATGGTCGGCGGTGAAGTATTCGTAGATTCTGCCTTTGCCGCCCTCCACGCCGCTGCCGCGATCCAGCGCGTGGTCGATCTCGTCCTCCGTGATGAAGCGTGCCAGCTCCGGCACTGCGGTCATTTCGGAGGAATACTCCCTGCGGGGCAAAGGCAGCTCCCGCAGGCTCTGCCAAATCTGATCGAGCTTGTGATAGTGGAATCGCAGCAGGCTTCTGTCCTGCTCATGTGCGGCGTAAAACTGTGCGAACTCGCCGGAGAGCGTTTCACGGAAATCTGTGTTTGTCAGTTGCTCCGCCAGCCGCGCCGTTTCATCGGGGAATCCGCCGCCCCGCAGCGTATCCATGCAGGAGAGATAGCCCTGTTCCCGCGCCTCGTCGCTCAGGTCGTGTTTCAGATACCAGAGGGCTTGTGCAAGCTGCATCCGCTCATGCTGCCCTGCCTCGGCAAGCTCCACGTTGGAGGCATACGCGCCGCTGTCCATAAGCTGGGAAATACGCGCGGCGGCATCCTGCCATGCGATCACCTGCGCGCTGCGCACATACTCCGCGCTCCTGCCGGGGGCGATGTGGATGCCGTCTACGGCGTACCATGCGGAAAGCTCGCCCTCCGGCGTCTTAAAGCCGTTGCCGCCGTGAAAGGTGCTTTGCAGCAGCGCGGCAATGTCCTCCGTGGACTTCTGCTTCTGGAACGCGGCGGCAATGACCATGCGGGTATTGTCCTCGTTACCGCCCAGCCGCAGCACATGGTCAAGCTGCTCCTGAGAAACGGAAAAAGCGAAGGGCGTCTGCGCAACGCTCTCCGCTTCTTCTATGGCTGTAATCTGTTCCGCTTCGGTGGGGAAAAAGGATAGCTGACCGCCCCGTGCGGGGTGCTCGCTTATGCGTAGATCAGCTCCGCGAGAATCACTTCCTCCGCCTGCGCCTTGCAGGCGTTCATCAGGCCCACCCATTTCATTGGGTCGCGGGCTTTCAGAGCTTCCGTCGCTCCGGCCTCCGATGCCAGCTCCGGCATCATCTGCTCTAAGCGGCTCTGCGCCGCCTGCTCGATCTCCAGCAGGTGCGGGAACAGGGCTTCCTCCAAGATCATCTGGTTCCAGAGGATGGGCCGATGCTCCTTCAGGTACTTCTGGCGCATCCGCCCGTACTTGCCGAGGGGCTGCTCCGGCACCTCGATCTTCAGGTCGGGGATCATGTAATCTCCGTTCATCGTGTAAGTCAGGTTGTTCTCCATGCTCTGCCGTCCTTTCCGCGCTGTGTTCGCGCTCATAATTTCGTATGGTAACTTCGATCTGCCGCAAAACCTGTTCGTTAATCTCGCTGACCGCCGTGCCAAGGGCTGCCACCGTGCGAGGGGTGTTGAAATCAAAGATGCTGAAAAAATCCTCGTGTTCAAAGTGATCCTCCGGCTGCATCCCGCAGCGGGACATGAGGGAGTAGGTGATGCTGACCGCCGCGGCGTTTTTGAACGCCACCTCGATGTTGTAATCATCATACTCCTCCAGATAGGAATCCGCAACGATGCCGAGGATGTCGCGGGAATGGTCGCGCCAGTATTCCGCAGCAAGCTGAGAAGCGACGCTCTCGAACTGCTCCGCAAGGCCGTTTTTGCCGGAAACGCTGTAATTACGCTCCAGCATGGCGCTCACGCTGTCGGTATGCGCGTCTTTCAGCTCCCACAAGTTGACGCGGCGGGCGTTTTCCTTGCCGCCGGTATCGGAAACGTCAAAGACGTATTTGAGCCTTGACTTGTAGCCGGTAGCGTCAATGAGGGCGATGCCCGTGCTGCCGCGCCGGACATAGCGCCCCATTTTCTCGTTCCAGAAGTCGTACTCCGCGCAGGCGGTGGCCTCCGGGCGCTGCATATAGATCATGAGCTGCTCGTTGTAGGGGTACTTATACAGCCTTGCGGCGGTGGTCAGGAACGCCGTCCACGCCAGATGGCTGCCGGTGATCTGCCGCGCGGTGCGCTCCGCTTGCTCCGCGTAGGCTTGCAGTTTGTTTGGCATAAGCAAAATCCTCCTCTCATGGTTTTCTGGTGAAGCCGTTTCTTTTCGCCGCCTCGCTCGCCGCCTGTTTCCGCTTCTCACTGTACGGCGCGGTCAGGCGGAAGGACAAGCGCCCCTTGCGGATGGTGAACTCCATGCCGCCTGTGTCGGGGTCTGCGTCCAGTTGGCGGCACTCTGCGGGGTGCTGCGCGGCATAGGCGGCAAGGCGGTTCTTGAGGTCAGTATTGTGGGTGCGGATATGGATAAGGGGTTCTTTTTCGTCAAAGGTAATCTCCGTGATTTTCTGCGCTTTTGTCAGTCCTGTTCTCATAAATGGCCTTTCTGCGCCTCCTGCGCGAAGCAGGCGCGATTTTGGGGTATTTTCTCCGGCTCATGACTTGGGAAAAACGGCGATTTTCAAACAGAAACGCGCCGGATGATACATTCCTCATCCGGCGCGCTCCCAGCGGTGAATCTGCGATTTTTCCGGCTCTTGACCGTAAAACAGTCAGCTTTGCTCAGAGGTCAAAATCCGGCGTCAGGTCAAGGGCGGCGTACTCCGCGTCGGTAATGCCGCGCAGCTTTGCGAGGGCGCTGTCCGTCAGCTCCCGCAGCTCAGCCTCCTCCGCGTCCAGATACCCCCGCATTTCTGTGAGGTCCGCGATCAGGCCCTCGCGGGTGCCTGCCGCGTTATAGATGCTCATAAGGCTGACTTCATCGTGGGTGAAATGCTTGTCGTTCATATCAAAGCTCTCTTTCCGCGCTCCGTTTGGGCGCTGTTTTGTTTTTCGTCTGCTCCGGCGTCTTTTCCCTGAGCTTTTCCAGAACGGAGGGCTTCTTCTGCTCGCGGTGGGAGGCCGCAGCCAGCTCCGTCAGGGAAATGGAAAAGCCCGCCTTGACCTGCGCCTCCAAATCGGCCACGGTGGACTGCTTGGGGCCGTTGTTGATGATGCCGTCGATCATGCCGTAGTCGT
>ERZ894244.997-NODE-997-length-16378-cov-8.017276_pt1 | contig 16378 bp, 10 predicted proteins | sample MGYA00380299_ERZ894244 | MGnify/ENA primary metagenome ERZ894244 (study PRJEB32331, sample SAMN06328444) | human gut metagenome | biome: human gut microbiome; feature: stool | host: Homo sapiens | collected 2014-06-26 ... | reverse complement strand
CCACAACTTCGGGACGCTTTTCCTTTGGAACCTTTGCAATCGAGGAAATTTCACGATCGGTTGCCTGGATCTTTCCGCTCAGGATTTCTTCCTGCGCTCCGGGTACTGCTTCTTCCGCTGCTTCTACACCTTTTGCAAATTGCTCTGCACGGTAAACATAACTTTCGGATGTTCCATGTTCCGCAGCGACCTTCGACCGTGAACCGTGCTTTGTGCGGTCTGGTTCATTTTGAACCAGACCACTTTCAGATGCCAAAGTATACTGATTGCCGTGAAACGCTTTGACTTGCTTTTCCGCTTTTGCCTGCTTTCCAATCAAGAACTTTTTCTGTTCCGGGGTCAGGTTTCGCCGCCCAAGCTGATTTTTACAGATCCATACGAGTGCTTCATAGCGGTTAGCAAATTCTTTTTCGATGACTTCAAATGGAATGAACGGATATTTCCGAAGGACTTGATAGCGTGTATGTCCATCCACAATATAGCCGTTCCACGTGATGATCGGATTCAGTACACGTTCTTCTTTGAGGATGTTCATTTCCAGTTGGTGGGTTTCCTCAAACGACGGAGGGTTGATTTGATTCTGGAACTCCGGATCGATTTTAAGCTGGCTCAGTTTTGTCATAGGCAAACCATCCTTTCTGAAATGAAATAGAATATCATTGTTCTTACGCCGTTCTCTCTGCACGGGTTTCCTACCCCCTTCCGGCGGCGTTTTCCGGCTCTCCCATTTGGGGGTCATGGCTGGGTATCCCATGCAGACGGTCATGCGGTTTTCAAGGTTCAATAGGGGGGGTGAAACTAGATTAACACATTCATAGAAGAATTTTTAGGAGGTCGTACCTCCGGTTTTGGGTTGTAAAAAAGCGGAAGTAATGCTTCCGCTTTTTTACTGCAAACCATTGAAAAAATCATATCACATCGTAAGTTTTATTTTTAGAAACTGGTAGTTCCGGTTTTTAAAAACATGAAGTGAATTTCAAGGCAAAATCGGAACTGCTGGTTCCGGTTTTGCGTATCAACGTGATTTCAAATTTTGGGTGCCGTTCTCTCTGCATGGTGTTCCTGCCCCCCTTCCGGCGGCGTTTTCCGGCTCTCCCACTTGGGGGTCATGGCCGGGTATCCCATGCAGACGGTCATGCGGTTTTCAAGGTTCAATTGGTGTCTTGCTGGTAGCTTATCACACTTTCAAAAGAATTTTTAGGACCTGACAGGTCCGGTTTTGAGGGAGTAAACCGGACACAGTAGGTTCGGTTCGGTGAACGTCTCCGAATAGAGCATACCACAATAACACTCAAATTTTTAGGAAGTGATACTTCCGCTTTTCACCTTCAAAACCGGAAGTAATAGTTCCGGTTTGATGCGATATTGAATGAATCAACGACAATTTTATAAAGCACGTTTTTCTAAGAAAATTCACTTATTCAGCGTCCGTTAAGATGCAGAACTAGCGCATTCTTGTGCTGAACATCGGGTTTGAGCGAAGCTCAACAAGTGTTTTTGAATTTGGATTTGAAAAAATCGGATTCAAAAATTGCGAGGTGGTATCGGCTCGCCCTGCTTGCGGCGGTTGCAAACTCGAAAATTTTTGTGCAGAAAAATAACCGCCCGCTTCAAGTTGAACTTGAAAACGGACGGTCTCGGTTGCAAAATGTTTTTCAAATTTGGAGGGTGCATTGAGAGGCTTCATAGCGCCCGCAAGCAGTGTGTCTGTATATACAAACACCATTTTTGCTTCGCAAAATGCTTGTTGGGAACACCCAAACCCGTGAACCGCATCCGCTGGATGCAGGCTGCTCGATGGTATCGCTTTACAAAACTCCAGCTTACAGTATGTTCACCTAAACAGGTAAAATTGTTTCCTATTAGGCGGCTACGATCGTAATCTTCGGATTCATTGTCGGGTCAAGAAGTCCTAAAATGGTACTCATTGCATCACTGGAAATCTTGATATCCCCATAGCCAGAGTCCATTTTTCCGTTAGGTCCAACTCCATCAAGGAAAAGTACAGAGCCTCCATTTGCCGAAGCGCTATGCGCGGTTTGTCCATCGCCGTTGAATCCAAAGCAGATACAGGCAGTCGAGGATTTCTTCGAGAATTTCACATACATATTCTCACAGCCTCCTTTATCAGCCCAATCACGGGACACATTGGAACGAGACTGAAGGGTATTGTAGAAGGCCGAGCTCGAGTCACAGACCCAGACACTGTCCTCGTTGATCTTGATAAAAGGAAGTTTTGTATTCTGCGTCGTATTAGAGAACGCAAAGCAGATAGGGAATGTCCCCGCCGGAGTCTTATGGTCTCCCTCCGTCTTGTGCTCAGTAATACCGTTGGAGCCGATAAATGCAGCTGTCTGAAAGTCCTGAATCCACTGTCCATCCTGATAGTGCTGCAGTGTGAGAACTGCAGTATTTCCCGAGGCTTCTACCCGGATATTCTGGGTGGAATCCAGTACGACTTCCGGAGCGCTGCTTTCTGCCTCAGACGTAGCAGAAACTGTGGTGGAAGCGGCAGAAGAAGCATCCGGCCGCGATTCAGGCAGGGCAGTTTCACTGGAAGAAATGCTGCTTTCTGCCTGCGCGGCCGATGCTGCGGAAACATCGGCCACAGAAGGTGCAGAGGGATTTTGTTCCGAAGGCTTGCTGTTAAGGAACACAAACGCAAAACCTCCCAGCAAAAGCACAACAAGCACAATAACAAGAATAACCCACCAATTATGAGGACGGACAGGTCGGGGCGTTTCTGCTTTTGATGGCTTAGAAGCAGTTTCCTTCGGAGGATTCTTTTCTCCTGTTTCGGGCTTGGGCGCAGTCACAGGAGTAGGTCCTTCCTTTTCCTTTGAAGGGGGAGTATATGCAGGCATATTACGAGTTGGCTGACGTACTACTTCCGGAGATTGCCCCTCTTCACAAACGCTCTGGGTGGGCGTATTTGTTTCTTTGGTAGGCTCGAGATCTAACGACAGTTTTGGCATTTCTACAGGTGTTGGATGTTGCTGCCTCCGGACAGGTGTTGCAGGGACAGGCTCTTCTGCGGGAGGCTCCGGTGATGCCGTGTTATTCTCATGAGATTCTTTTTCAGAGTCAAAAGATTTGCCACATACAGAGCAGAATCTCTGATTTTCAAATCGCGCAGGCGTGTGACAATAAGCACATATTTTCATAATTTATTCTCCTGAAATTTCTCCACAGGATTAGTTGAACATATCATAGATTTCTTTTGCTGCATGGTAGATATCAGAAGCAGTTTGTACACCATCCTGAATTTTTTTCAAAGCATCTTCCGGGGTCATGTTCCATGGATTCGAGCTATCTGCGGTTGAACTGCTTGCAGAAGAGCTTTCGGTCGGCGCACTGGGTTGAGGTGCAGAAGGGGGCGTGCTTTCTGCTCCGCTGGAGTTCTTGTTACCGGAGCCATTTTTGCTATTCGAAGGAGCAGGTTCTGCTTTTGGCGAAATTTGAATAACCTTCTCTTCCTGATACGGAATGGAAGCAATCGCTACACCGTGGCCGTCAGGAGAAGCGTCGTACCAGTAAATCGTGTCGAACCGGATAAATGCAACCTGATTATCGCTAATCTGCTCCACCGTCGTGCGAGTTCCGTTAACAGCAGTGTAGCTACCAGACTGAGTCCCTGAATCACTTGCGGCTGTGAAAGTCATAGTACCATTCTCATAGCCATCCGTATAGTTGCCAGAAAATTCAAGAACGGTTCCGTCTGCAATTGTTTTACGGTAAGTACCCATGCCGTTGGGAAGATCATTATTCCACGAGCCACTGTAAATACTATGATTTACGGCAAACAGCTGAATACCGTTTCCAAAACGCTTTCCGTTGTTCATCTGACCATAATAGAGACCGTTGCCATCGGATACAAGCATCTGCGAACCGCTCGGCAGACTTGCCCGGATAATATCCCATTCTGAGCTATTGGTCATCAGCCAACCATTTGCGTAAGTCAATACATTTTCATCCAGAGAACCAGCAGTCTCGAGCTGCTGTAATACAGTCGTTAGCGCATCGAAGTCACCAGCCTCGAACAGACTGATAATGTTCTGATACGACTCTGTCATCGAACTCAGCTCCGCCAGATATGCTGCGGGTTCCTCGATTTCCTGACCATTTACGAGCAACTTTTTCAGCACAGGCAAGCTGTTAACCGCCTGAACCTGACATTGGTCTACGCCAAGTGTCGTCAGACCGGTCAAAGCGGCAACAGGAGTATAATCAATGATTTTATTTTCGTCCAAAAAAAGCTCTTCCAGATATGTACAATTTCGGAGGAAAGAAATATCGGTCAGGCCATTCCCCGAAAGGTCCAATTTGCGAAGAGAGACGGGCCAGCTCACACCATCGCACTGGCTGCTGCTCAACTGACAGTTTGTCAGGGAGAGGGATTCCAACGCTGAAAGGGACGCCAGCGAAGAAAGCCCGTCCGGAAAAACAGCACCGTCAATAGAAAGCTCCGTCAACGCCTGCAGCGTGCTCAATTCATTCAGCTTTCTGGCGTCCAAATCGATATTTCCAGTAATCGTTAGACTGGTCAGACCAGACAACCTGCACAGGTTGTTCCAATCTTCATCCGAAGGAGATTCAACGGAAAGACTGGCGGTATCTGCAATGCTATAAGAAATGCCTCCAACGGTCGCATTTTTGCTCAGCGCGATTTTTTTCCAGAGGAAAAAGCCGCCGAGCAATGCAGCTGCAAAGATAATAACAAGCAGAACCAGAAAAACCTTTGGTGGGCCTTTTTTTGACTGAGAAATCGGCATTTCCGAAACGGCATCCACCAAATCAGCCGGAGTATCCGGTAAAGTCTCGGATGAAGCCTCGGGTTCCGGTTGTGTTTGAAAGAAAGATTCTGCCGGGGCGTTCTGCACTTCTTCGGCAGGAAGCGACGGGATATTTTCAGGCTGAGAAGATTTCGAGGCCGGTGTTTCAGGCTGAACAGGAAGCACCGGTATAGGTTCCAGAGGCGGAATTCCAACGGGCTTTTTCGGTTCAGGTCGAACCGTTTTGCGTCGAGCAGGTGCGGCGGCAGGCTCAGCCGGGACTTCGGGCTTTGGCTCCGCAACCTTCCTCCGCGCAGGAACATTTTCGCTCTTTTCCTCGGTTTTACTCTCCTGAGGCTGTTTCGGAACACGAACTCTCACAGGAGTTTCGGGAGCTTCAGATTCATTCGTTTCAAATGGCCTGCCACATTTAGCACAGAATTTTTGTTCATCCAAACGTGCAGAAGTGCCGCAATATTGACATACTTTCATAACATACTTCCTTAAAAATAACCTTCCGTATGATTCAGGCTCGTGCAAAATGGAATCGGAACGGTTCCGCACCGGGGAGCCCAACAATGGCATCGCCTAACCCCAGACGCGAAATATCCCAGTCTTCTACAACGTAGGCATCCCGTATCTGTTCAGAGATGCCGCGTCCCTGCACCGCTGACATAAACACCTCTTTCTTTCGGTTCTGTCCAAAGAATTCTTTAATATACCGGACAGAACCTGCATCGTTGCATCGAAAAAAGATGCCCGTCAGGAAACCAGATAGCAGACTGTGTGCACGAGCTTCACCATAGATATCAGCGATCTGCTCGATATTCTGATAACCAATCAGAAACTTGATGCCCAAACTACGTCCAAAGTTAACAGCGTCATCCACATGACGCAGATTAGGCAGAAGACTGAACTCGTCCGTGATAAAATAGACGCTTCCTGCACTCTTTTTGCGGCAGAGTGCTTCTTTGATTGCCAAATCAAACATCAGGCTGTAAATGGGAGCCAGCATAGAACCAATGCCCAAATCATACTCAATAAAAACGCAGCGCCCACCTTTTGCACGTACAAGCTGACGGAGAGAAAGCGTTCCTTTCTTTTTGAAGTTTCCGATGAACATCTCCCGCACGGCCTGCTGCATCTCTGACAAAACGCCCTGCGTCTGTGCAGAAGAATCGTCCGCAATATAACTTACCATAGATCGTGTAGACTTACGCATATTCAGCAACCTGCGCAGGTCAGAAGACGGTGTGCTGTCCAGAAAATCTTTGAGATGTTCATTGTTCATGAGGTCTTCTTTTCCGTAGTCGATAAAATGCGCCAATACAGCTGAAAAAATATCTTTAGCTGCATTTGGAAAGAACGGCTGATTTGTTTTTTCGATTTTTTCTCGGAAGAGCGCATTTGCAATTTCGATGATATTTTCTTCCATATGCTCATCGTGCTCAATTTCATTATAGATATTCCAGTAGTCCGGGCCGTTCGGACCAGTAGCTGTACCGTCATTGCTGATAACAACATCTCCGGGCGAGTAGAATTCCCGATAAAAGTCTCCTTTCGTATCGAAGATTATCACAATATCTTCCGTTGTGAGATTGTTCAGCAGTTGATTCAGCAGCTGATTGATCGTGTTCGTCTTACCAGTACCAATACCTCCCAGAAGCATAATGTGCCGGCTGAGCAGATTTTCATCCAAATTGATGACTTGCCCTGCGCTGCTTCCATCTCCACGCAAAGTACATTTCACAGGGCCAACCGGATAGGGTACTGGTTTATCGTGAAGCAATCGACCATCAAATACTTCTATTTTTTTCATCAGTTCCACTTGCAACCGCCTCCTTATTATTGACTGATTCCATTATCTTGCGAGCTTGATTCTGCCGGAGCTTCCGCGCTACCAGAAGACGCGGGATCCTCACCCGAAATACCATTGTCTTGATCATTAGAAGCATCAGGCACACTGTCTCCATCGGAAATCCCGTTGTCCTCTTTGGAAGCTGGAGTTTGACCTGAATCGTCATCCGAAATGCCGTTATCGCTGGCTTGAGAGGGAGAATCCTCGGGCGTATCAGAGATGCCATTTTCTTCCGCACTCATCGCCGCCGCATCATCATCGGAAGAGCCGTCTTCGATTCCGTTGGACTCATTCTCTTCATCCTGCGGGTCATCTGCATCTTCGATTCCGTTTTCATCCTCTCTGTTTTTGTCGTCTGTTTCATCATCGTCAGGGTCTTGTTCTTCGTCATCGATTTGATCTTTATCAGACGCCTTGCCTTCGGTGGCCTCTTCGGCGTCCTCGGGATTCTCGTCCTCACCGTTTTCTTCGGCGTCCTCAGGATTCTCGTCTTCGCCGGTTTCTTCGGCGTCCTTAGGATTCTCGTCCTCACCGTTCTCTTCGGTGTCCTTAGGATTCTCGTCCTCACCGTTCTCTTCGGTGTCTTCGGGGTTCTCGTCTTCACCGTTCTCTTCGGTGTCCTCGGATTCCTCGTCCTCGCCGTTCTCTTCAGTGTCCTCGGATTCCTCGTCCTCGCCGTTCTCTTCAGTGTCCTCGGGTACCTCGTCCTCGCCGGTTTCTTCAGCATCCTCGGGTTCCTCGTTCTCACCGTTCTCTTCGGCGTCCTCGGGTTCCTCGTCCTCATCAGCTTCTTCGGTGTCCTCGGACTCCTCTCGCTTACGGTCATCTTCTGTCTGGTCAGACTTTTTATCCTCGTTATTATCTTCCCTTGCCGAGGGAGGCAATCCACTATAATCAGCAGGTGCATATTCGTCTCGGATATCAAAGTCCACTTGATCAGCTTCTTCCATCAGAGCCTTATATTCTTCTGGCGACATTGATTCTCTGGCAGCATCCGGATTAGGGGCATCATAGATTTCATCTCCCAGAGAGGCAACGATTCGTTCCTCCTCCGCTTGATCGGCGTAACTTTCGTTTGAAAAAGAAAGATGAACATTTTCGGTATGACCATCCGGATATGTAATTTTGTCATTGACCATAAAAGCCGAGGGGCGGTCTCCGGACTTTCCATCCACATAAGCGATTTTCGTACTGTCGATAGACGCTCCATTTTTCAAGGCATCCGTTTCGCCGCGCTCCATACCCCGCCATCCATAGCGGTTCACATCGTGGTGCTGAGGGACAATATTGCTAGGGTCATTACTTCCTCCAAGAGAAGATGCCTGAATATGGCCTCGCTCATCGCCAGGAAGGTAGGCGCTCGTTCGGGAAGGCATTCCTTTGTGATTTCCCTTTGTAATTTCAAGATTGCCATTGGACGTTACTGTTCCTGTGTTTGGATCAACAACAGTATAGTTGCCTCTTAAATTTTCTCCCGTTTCAGAAGTTCTGCCATGTAACTCCCTGTTTGCCGAAGCTGTAGGTTTCTGGAGCGCGGCTCCACGCTCCCATCCATCGGATTGGCGCTCTGCAACGATATCTCTTTCCCGCTCAGGAACACCCGGTCGGCTATCCGAATCGGCGGAATTTGAGGCCGCATTGGAGGCTGTCTGAGAAGGGAATGACAAAAGACTATCCTGAAAACGTTCTCCCCGAATCTGCGCTGCCGACTTGCCTACAGGCGCGGCAGACTGCACGTTGCTGGGTGCCTGATCATTGGCGATCTGGACAGGCACTTTCAGTCCCAGCTCCTTTGCCGCAAGGACACGATGTTTACCGTCATCCAAAAAGGACATATTTCCGTTTGCGTCCCGATTGACCTGAATCATATTGTTTGGATTATAGTACGCATCCAGTGTGTTTCCTAGATTAGGGTGCTCCGCTCGGATCTGTGCCGGACTTTTTCCCTCGGCCAACATGGACTGTACCGCTGGAAGTCCTCTGGCCTGATCCAGATAAAAATCTTTATTGGCACCGTGATTTTCCCAAAATTGTTTTTCGCTGGCACGCCGGTTCCAGAAGTGAGTGGAAGGAAGCCCTCGAGCCGTGGACATATCGATATCCTCTGCCGGAATCGTTGCAGAACAATTACCAATCTTATTTCCTGCCGCGTCATAGTTTATGGCATTTGCCTGAGAATTTGCGCAACATTCAGCGATTCGGTCGCTTGGTGTCAGGTTATCGATTCGAGCAAAACGGGTCGCTCCCGGCTGGACGTGATCAAAATACCAACTAACATCAGCGTCTCCATTTTGAGGATCGATAAAGTAAGTCTTTCCATCGCGCTGCTCTGCCACGAAAACATGTCCATCAAATCCACTACCATCAGAAGTGGCCCAGCCGACATCTATTTCCACACGGGCCCCATCGCCGTAAGATGCCATTGCCCGTTCGATTGCCTCGCGGCCGCTGCCGGGAGTTTTGTGGATAATAGGGTCTTCCCATGCATCAAACGGGTCATAAGACAGGCCATTCGGGTCATCCGTGTACGGCAACGCGCTGACATCATAGCCACGTTTCCGCAGTTCGTAGGCGGGCACACAGTGCGTGCAGTTTCCAGACCATGCAAAATTGGCATCGTTTACCTCATCATGCCCGTTTGGATTGATTTTAGAAAGAGCCTCTTCCATACTTTCCGGAAAGCGGACTCGCCCAAGATCTTCAATTCTCATATGATATCAACATCCTTTACCAGTTCCAAAAAGAAAAGCGTCACGGATGGATAAAGGCCGCTTCATCAAGAATCCTAAATCCTTCCTTGCTGGGCAGGGAAATAAAGCTGACCGCACCGGTCATTTTATTGATGCAGATATAGTGTCCGCCTGCCTTTCTGCGCCCATCCCCAATACAGCCATAGAAGATCCACATTTCCGGATGGTTCCATGCGCCTGTGACTATTTCGCCGGTTTTTGAATAGTGATTTTTTGCAACCGCAAGCCCTTCTTCAAACTTGACCATAGAAATCTCCTGTCAAAAATGGGTCTCTTCTTGCAAAGAGACCCTTAAAAATCAGATAATAATCTTTTTTTACACAGACAGACAAAAGTCACTCCGTTTTCCATTTGGCAATGCCATAATCACCAAGTTTTTGGATATCATTGATGATGGCACCAATTTCGCGGATTGCTTTTTCTGTCTCGTCAGTAGGCAGAACCTCGTTATATCCCATATACTGCGCATCGATGACATTGCCAAGCGCAGCAAAACCAGTCTTTTCGCAGCGGATGGGAATAACGGCCTCGCCTGTTTTGGTGCGGACAAGAAACTCCATGTTCGGTTTGAACGCAAACGCAAAGACACAGGCGGCCAGCAGGACACCAAAAATAAGATAGGGGACATAGATAAAGATTTGGCTAAGAACAGTCAGAAAGCTGCTCTTGAAATAAATCATTTCTCTTAACACAGTAAACAAACCTACACTGGCGGACAGGAAAACACATTTGCCAGCATACTGTTCCCGCGGCATCCATACAAACGCAGGCACAGCCACAGCAAGAGCCAGAACATAGACGAGAAGCTGACCAAACGCTTTCAGTGTTCTGCCCAGAAAACCGCCAAAACCAACTCCGATATAACCGATTGCAACACTGAGCGCAAAAATTAGCAGAAGATCCAGAATGCTGAAGCGAAAATTGCGTACAATCTGGAAACCGGCAACTTCATCAATGGAGAACTCATGCTGGATCGTTGTTTCTCCTACTGGAGCTGTTCCTTTTGCCCGAAAAAGAATTCGCTTATTCGTTAGCTGCAGACGTCCCTCTGCTCGGGCACCCTTGATTCGAGAACGCATGACACACAAATTATACTGGCGCACCGGAATTTCACTCTCATTAGGAGCAATATTATCCGGCACAATTTTCTGTCCGCGCTCATACTGAACATCCGGATTCCGGCCAGCAGAACCAAAGGAAAGGGAACCCGCTGTGGAATCAGAAGAGAATTTGAAATTTAGGCCATTTTTTTTCGTGCAGCTGCACCGTTCACCCTCCTGAATGGGTTTTCCGCATCTTGTACAATAAGGCATGATCAACACTCCTTTAACTTTTACATCTGGAAGCTGATGCTTTCCAGTGCCCATACTCCATCTTCATACACATAAGTAAACGCTGCCTGACCATAGCTGGTGCCATTATCTATTCCAGTCTCACCGCTCCAGTAATTCTGCCAACGGCGCGCATAAGAATAATCAAACCTCATAGTACAGTTATACTGGATCGTAGATGCATCAAACACCTGCTGAGAGGATTGATCAGTGGTAGCAGTGACCTGAATATTTGTAAAGCCAGTATTGTTGCTCGTATCATAAAGACGGGATTTCAAATCAGAGAAACGGTCTGCCACATTGTTGTCAGCGTCACCGGACTTTACGATATCAGCAGGGAAATCCTGCCGAGCGATTGCCGCTGTAAGAATAGAATTCAGCTGGTTCTGCGCCTGTGCATAGACAGCATTCACTGTATCTGCATTGTAGTTTACAGCATAGACCGTATAGCTGTCTCCGTACCCCGGCGAAGGGACAAAGCTGTCTTCTGCGGAGCCAAGAGAGTTTGACACTGCGATATCATGCCCCGTACAGAACAACGATGGAATAGAATAGCGGTCGTAATTTTCATAAGCTGTCGAACCGTCTAGGATAATGCCATCGACAGAGACTGTCGAGCCTGCCGGAACAATCACTCCGAAATCAGAGGAAATATAGTCCGAAAGAACTTTATAACGGTTGATAAGACCAAAGAAAAGAGGAACATTGACGACCTCTACAGAGGTGCTGTGCGTAGAAGAGTCCCCTCGCACATAATAGGTGATATAGTAATTTGATGTGATATCAGATTCTATGGAAGAAGTAGTATACTCCTTAATCTCATAATCACCAATATTATGAGCCTGATATCCCAGAGACCGGAAGAACTTATCAAATTCGGACGCATTTACAAACTGGCTTTCCGGAAGATCCAGGCAAGCATATACAGCACGGCTGTCGTTATTCATCAACGCCTTAAAATATCTCCGGGCAACACTTTCTCCGGAAAGAACGGTCGCATTTGCAATGGACAGAGCCAAAAAGCAACCAACGGCTGCCAAAACAGGGAACGCGATTTTAGGATGACGCTTGAAAAAACGCTGGATCTTTTTGCAGAGGGATTTGGTAACGCTCTGAATCTGTTGCCACACATATTTCCAATCGACTTCAGAAGTTTCTGGAAAATTCTGGTTGTCAATCAATTCTGAGCCGCAATAGATACAGTACCTGTCTTCCGAGGAATTTTCCTTGCCGCAATTTGGACAATACATGAAAATCTCACATCCTTCTAAAAATTCGTTTGCTTTCTTGATGAAAATTATGAGAAACAAACTATTGTTAGTATACTCTGTAATAAGATTGCCGTCAATCAAAAATTAAAAATATAATTGTCTTTTCTCCTATACGGCTCCATTACTCTGATGCCAGAACGATGCCCACTGGTTTACGGAAATCCACAAACCGGTAGGCATCGTGTTCTTTATGGGAATCTTAATCTTCCAGCCTGCCATGGTCGCAGCCAAGGGAGAGGTAGTGTTCTATCTCGCCACTCAGCACAAGCTGTGCATACTCCAGAGGTTTGTTGTACAGCAGCCAGTCCAGTTCTGCCCGCTGTGCAGGGGTATTGCCGTATTCGTCCTCAATGGCAAGGCAGTCGATGGCAAGCACAACGCCATCTGCAAATTTTGCCTCTACCCGGTTGGTATCCATGTTAAAATTACAGCTCAAAAGTTTCATCATTGCCATTTTCTCCTGAAATCCATTGTTTTAACGTGAATCGCCATCCATCCCCACAGCTTTGTGTGGGGTGTGTAACCGCATGGTTCGGGAGAGCGCTTGCATGGCATGCAAGAGGTCACCGGTTCGATCCCGGTAATCTCCACCAGAAAGAAAAGCACTGCACAGGAATGTGCGGTGCTTTTTTGTTGTGTCTGCCCAGCTATGCAGCTGCTAAATTCATGCTGGACATTTGCGGAAAGTTATGGTATAATTCTTTCTGCAATTGCGGGTATAGTACATCGGCTAGTATATCAGCCTTCCAAGCTGAGGAGGTGGGTTCGATTCCCATTACCCGCTCCAAAAGACCTGAACCTTGAACGGTTCGGGTCTTTTCTTTTTGTCCTGCACTGGGCAGTCATCTTGCAAACCGGAGGCGGAAATGCTACAATAGAGCCATAAAAACGCTGAAAGGGGAACGCTACAATGGAATTCCGCGATAAACCGATGGAGAACCTCATGCGCCTGCAGGAGAAGGATATCTGCAAAAATGTTAACGCCCTGCTGCTGGAGGGCGAGCAGATCGTGGGCGCATACAAGACGGTGCGTGATCAGGTGGTGTTCACCAGCCACCGCATCATCATGGTGGATATGCAGGGGGTCACGGGCACGCGGCAGCAGCTTTTTGTGCTGCCTTACCGCAAGGTGCTGCACTATGGCATCCAGACGGCGGGTTTTGGCGATCCGCTGCAGGCGTCCCAGTTGACAGTCTGCTTTGCGGACGGCCACGAGGCCAAGTTTGGCTTTATTGGGCAGAAGGACCTGTTTCAGGTGGCAAACGCTATCAGCGCCCGCATCCTGTAAGAAAAATTATGAACCGAAGCCGCTGCACAAGGGTTTGTGCGGCGGCTTTTTTTACGTATTTTTGCGGCTGGTTGTATACAAAACGCATGAAAATTTGAAACAAAACGCAAAACAATGTGCCAAAATAGGCGAAAAACTGAGAAACGCAAAACTTTGTGCCACAAGATAAAAACATGATTGACATTTTGTTTCGTCTCGCGTACAATTCGGGGCACAAGGCAGTCCCGCTGCTGCGGGACAAAAAAGCACGAATACAGGTATATTGTCGCATTGCGGCAAAAAGAATGGGAGGACCTTACCATGTCAACCAAATTTTCCCGTAAAACGTTCCTGAAGGGCAGCGTTGCCGGTCTGGGCATGATGGCGCTCAACGTGTGCACCGCCGGGGCAGCCTCTGCTGCCGAGCCCGCAGCCGCCGCAGCGGAGGATACCAACTCCCTGAACCTCGTCCCTAAAAAGGCGGCCTCGGTCAAGGTGACCAGCCGCGGCAGCGTGAGCGGCGGCTGGCAGGGCGAGCCGGTGTTCCCCAACTGGAAGGGTCTGGACGATACGCTGGCCATGAACCACATGTACACCTTTGTGGGCTACGCAGGGCAGGGAACGCTGTGCGTGGAGCCCGAGGCGGGCGTGACCGGCTTTAACCTGTTCGTCAATAACCGCCAGATCAACACCGCTGCCATGGCGGCAGGCGGCGTGTGGAACGTGGACATTTCCGGCCAGACCATCAACGGCCGCAACACCATTCAGGTGGGCGGCATCCGTCCCCGCGGCAAAAAGGTGACCGTGCGGGTGGGCTACCCCACCGTGCAGGAGGGCAGCCTGCAGGACGTGGGCATCGACCGCGATGCACTGGAGCTGTTGGAGCAGATCATTCAGGCAGACGTGAACAACGGCTTCCCCAGCGCACAGATGGCCATTGTGAAAAACGGCAAGCTGGTGTATCAGAACGCATGGGGCAAGGTGAACTCCTATAATCCGGACGGCACCCCCAAGACCGACAGCCCGGCTGTGACCAACGATACCCTGTACGATCTGGCCTCCAACACCAAGATGTACACTGCAAACTACGCATTACAGTACCTCGTCACGCAGGGCAAGGCCAATTTGGACAGCCGTCTGGTAGACCTGCTGGGCAGCGCCTTTGTGGAGGACACCATCGACATTACCTACAACGGCTACGAGAACCCGGGCCTGAAGGTCAACAAGCAGTGGAAAGCAGAACTGACCCTGCGCGATATCCTGCGCCATCAGGCAGGCTTCCCTGCAGACCCCCAGTACCACAACGATTCCTTTGACCAGTGCGCTCAAAAGACCGTTCCCGGTGCCACCAACGTGCTCTTCTCCGGTTGGGACGGCAGCGCTGCAACCCGCGCCGCGACCCTCAAGTCCATCTTCAAGACCCCGCTGATGTATAAGCCGGGCACCAAGACCGTTTACTCTGACGTGGACTATATGCTGCTGGCCTTCGCCATTGAAGCCATCACCGGCAAGGGTTTGGACGCCTTCCTGAAGGAGACCTTCTGGGATCCTATGGGTCTGACCCATACCACCTACAACCCCCTGCTGAACGGCTTTGCCGCCAACGATTGCGCCGCTACCGAGCTGAACGGCAACACCCGTGATGGTGCCATCTCCTTCACCGGCGTGCGCACCGCCACCATTCAGGGCCAGGTGCACGACGAGAAGTGCTACTACGCGATGGGCGGTATTTCCGGCCATGCAGGCCTGTTCTCCAACGCTACCGAGCTGGCAAAACTGGCCTCTGTCATGCTCACCGGCGGCTACGGCGAGAACCGCTACTTCTCCCGCAACGTGATGGACGCCTTTACCGCACCAAAGAAGGAGGACGCTGCCAACTGGGGTCTGGGCTGGTGGCGTGAGGGCGACAACCAGCGCTGCTGGTATTTCGGTACGCAGGCACCCTCCAATACCATTGGCCATCAGGGCTGGACCGGTACGTTGACCATGATCGACCCCGTGGAGAATCTGGTGGTGGTGTACCTGACCAACAAGATCAACTCCCCGGTCACCGATAAGGCCGCGAACCCCAATAATTTCAATGGTAACTGGTATACGGCTTCTACGCTGGGTTTTGTGGCACAGCTGCTGTATCAGGGTCTGCAGAACCACGGCACCGACCCCAACAACGCTTACAGCGCCCTGCTGGAGGATATGGCGGAAAGCAAGTTTGCGCTGGTGGCCGAGGGCGGCAGCGTGCCTGCTACCCACCCGCTGGTGCGCTCCGGTTATGCCGTGCTGGAGGCTATGGCTGCCCACGCAAACTCCACCCACTCCTACATGGACCGCAACTACTTCAACGATGCCCTCACCCTGCTGGATGATACCCGCGATGCAGAGGAACTGGCAAAGCTGAAAAAGATGCTCAATAAGTTCTGAACGCAGTTCTTTACAAATAACTGAATAAATAGCAAAGGGACTGCCGCACCAAATGAGGTACGGCAGTCCCTTTAACTTTAGCAGGCTGGAACCTTTCAGGTGTGCGCCGTTTTGCGCACCAGCTGCCGGTGCATCAGCACCATCAGCACCAGAAATACCAGCAGGTAGAAGGGGAACAGCGCCGGGGTGATGTTGTTGGCAAGCACGCCGAACAGCGGCGGCATGGCAAGATTGCCCACATAGGCGCTGCTCATCTGGATGCCGATGACGGCCTGAGAATTCTGTACGCCGAAGTGCGCCGGGGTGGAGTGGATGACGCTGGGGTAGATGGGCGCACATCCCAGCCCTACCAGCACAAGCCCTGCCAGCGCAAAGACCTGCGCACCGGGCAGCAGCAGGGCAGCAATGCCCACGCCCAGCACCGCAAACCCCAGACGGATCATCTGGTCGTCGCTCAGCTTCAAGGTCAAAAAGCCGCAGACGCCCCGCCCCACTGTGATGCCGATATAGAACAGGCTGGCAAAGCTGGCAGCCGTCTGGGCGGGCACCTGCCGCACAAGGGTCAGGTAGCTGCTGGCCCAAAGCCCGGCGGTGGTCTCCAGCGCGCAGTAGCAGAAGAAGCAAAGGTTTCTGCAGAGACTTTCCAGGAACACAGCAAGATGGCTCAGCTGGTTGTTTCTACTGATGAGATGGCAGAGTATAACGGTGATC
>ERZ894244.971-NODE-971-length-16777-cov-35.923036_pt1 | contig 16777 bp, 22 predicted proteins | sample MGYA00380299_ERZ894244 | MGnify/ENA primary metagenome ERZ894244 (study PRJEB32331, sample SAMN06328444) | human gut metagenome | biome: human gut microbiome; feature: stool | host: Homo sapiens | collected 2014-06-26 ... | reverse complement strand
GGTATAGGCATTTCTCGGTACATGATTTTCCCCACTACGGTACAAATGGTGTACTACGTTGTGTCATGTTATACCGAGAATTCTATGTTATATGCCTAAGCGTAATAGCGCTAATGAAATGTTACAGATATGAACTAGTATTATAGTACATGTCAGGTTACGTTGATACCAACGCAATTACTATATATATTGTATCATGTTCGCCGGACTTGTCAACGTCGGTATGAGAAAATTTTTGTAAATGACGTGTTACGGGTATTGACAAAGTGAAAATCCTGTGCTATGATATGGGCACAAAGCAAAACCACAAACATAAACACAAACCAAAGGAGATCAACCATGAAAAAAGAAAACATTTTGTATTCTGATTGCCGAAACGCCCGGGTTTCGGGCGTCCGCGTCGAATGGCCGCGACGCGCTGGCGATGGTAGGCCGGGATAACAATAAGAACAGGAGAACAGAATAATGAAATATTTTAGCAGTTGCAGAAGTCTAGACGAACTCAAGGCGGAATACCGCCGTTTGGCATTGAAATATCACCCGGACGTCGGCGGCGATGTTGAAACAATGAAAGAAATCAATCTTGAATATGAACATCGTTTTGCTGCGCTGAAAGCTGCGCACAACGCCGCAGCAGACGCCGACCATCAAACCACGGAAACTCCGGGCGAATACCGTGAAATCATCCTCGCGTTGCTCCGTATGGATGGACTTGAAGTTGAATTATGCGGATCGTGGTTGTGGATCACAGGGGAAACCCGCAAGCACAAGGACGAATTAAAAGCTATCGGATGCCATTGGAGCAGCACGAAAAGCGCGTGGACGTGGCACCATGCGGAACCGGGTGCTAAATGGTATCGCGGTAAGCGAACCATGGGCGAAATCCGCAGCCGGTACGGCTCTACCGTTTACGGCGCTGCGGCGCTTGATGCGGTTGCGGTGGTTTAATCCACCGCGCAGCATGGCGGGGTTAAATAAAAATGTTTGAAAATAGGAAAGAAGAGATTTGCGTGTGGGCTTATTTGATAGACCCGCGCTTATCATCTGTCTCTATGTGATCGTGCGCGTGAAATTGTATGCGCCCCTTACCATATAGAAATAGAGTTCCGGCGGGAACGTTCATACAGTGATAACCGCGTGCAGTATATTGCTGAAATTTTTCGAGTATATGACGTGAAAGGCATTTCGCGACAGTCTATCCGGCGTGAAATATGGCCCGGAAAGGAACGCCACAAGGCAATGAAAGCATTTACCGAGATAGAATAAAGTCACAAAGATAAAACGAAAGGAGTAATAGAAATGAAAAACAATAATGTATTAACTTATGGGGATGTAGAAATGCTACTGTATGCGCTTGAGCAAACGGAGGAGCACGAGGGTCTGTACGCCGATCACTTGTGGCATACCGGCGAACAAGACATCGCGGCACCGCATTATGAATATGCGGGCGAATGCCACCGTCTTATCAAGAAGCTACGGGCACTCGAATTCTGAAGCCGAAACGCCGTTTCCGGGCGTCCATGTCGACTGGCCGCGGCACGCTGAAGATGGCAGGCCGGAAATCAATACTATGGAGGAACGAAAATGAAAATGAAAACCTATTTTATCGTGAATGGCGGGGAGGAGCTGAAGTACGTATTGTTTGAGTGCGACAGCTTAAAGGCGGCGAAAGCGTGGGCAACACGCAACCGCTATTATAATTGCGGGCGGCTGAAAGTCCCCTGTATTTATATTCGACTGATTGACGGCCGCGTGGAGCTTGCCTCGGTCGGTGAGTATAACCGCCGTACAGGGCGAACCAAATGGACGAACGTCTATTGATTGTCGAATTAGAAACGAAAGGAGAAATGAAAAATGGCGATTTTAGATGCATGGGCCTGCGAATGGGTTGGCATGCTATGGAGAAAGGCGGAGGAACAATGAACGTTATACTATGGGCCGTCGTCGGGCTTGCCGCGCTTGTTTTCTTGATTGCCGTATCCGTAACATGTACAGCATTTGCGGAAACGGTTGAATGGCAGATTAGGTTTGCCGCAATCACGGGCGCATTAGTGCGTATTCTAAGCCTTGCAGCAAGCGCAACATTGTTTGCAGGTCTGCTAATTGCGATGTTAGAAAGGGGTGTTGCATAATGCCCCGCAAACCGTCCATCACGCGCACGATCGTCACGGAAGACGTGACAATCAGCGCAGCAAATGAACAAAGCGGCAGGGTGCAAGCCCTGACTGTTACAATTCCGGTCGGCAGTAAAACCGACCTAGAGCGCCTGCGCGTGATTCGCCCGCAGCTCCCGCCGCACATTCGACCGCTGCGGGTTGTGAAAGTCGCGTCGCCGGAAACGCATATCTACAGGATGAGCATTCCGGCTTTTGTTGCTCATGCAGAGATATACGATTGTCGTGACAACAATAATAAGATGTAGCAGAAACTTAAACACGTTGTAAATCAGTTGTAAACGGGCTACAACCCTTTACATAATAACAGAGCGGCTATCTCATTAAACTAGCAGAAAGGAAAACAATATGTCTAATAACAATTACTTTTGCAAGATCCTCGAATCTAACGGCGAGTTCGATGCCTACGAGCGCGTCATGTGCAAGGATCTGGGGGACGCAATCCCCCTTGATGATGCGACGCAGCAGGGTCCTGTTGTGATTGCGTACGAAAAGCACTTGATCCTCGGAATCCACAATGAGAAGTCCGAAGACAAGGACTATGAAAAGTGCGTTGTGATCGATCCGGAGGGCCGCAAGTTCGTGTGTGGTGGGGCGACGTTCCGCCGCGAGCTGGAAAACATTGTTGCCGAGCTGAGCGATGCCGGGATCACTAGCGGCTTCAACATTAAGGTCTACAGAAAAGCCAGCAACAATTACAAGGGCAAGGATTTCATTACATGTTCCCTGACCCGCGAAAAGCCCACTTTCTCGACCGACCCGGACGATTGCGTCATGTGTGTCGACCCTGACGCACAGTAAATCCACAAGGCCCGGTGTAACAGCCGGGCCTAATCCTAAATAAGGGGGTGATGATATGGCAACTCCGAAACCGCCGAAAAATTTGGCACCATACAACAAAGAGTTGCGCCGCATTGAACGCTTTATGCGCGCAGCTGAAAAGCGCGGGTTCACGTTTTTAACCGATATTCCGGAGAAAAAACCAACGCCAACAAAAAGAGACGTTGAGCGCCTGAAAAAGCTGACGCCGGAAAAACTGTATAGCCGAGCATACTACACGGATGATAGTGGCAATCAAGTCCCGGCGTCTCCGCAGCGTGGCGGCAAGTGGATGCCGACAAAATCCGGAGAGATTACAGTTGGCGGCAAAAAGCAGAATTATCAAGCTGCTATGCGTGCAGCGTATAAACGCATGGCACGCGCGGAAGCCCGGCGCAACGCACAAGCCGAGCGCGCAGCTGAACGTCGGGCATCCAAAGCAGCGCAGAGGGCAGTAGCGAAGCGGGAAGCAGAACAAGCACGACAGGAAGCACGCGCAGCTGGTTATCAAAATATCATCGACAATCTAAAAGACCCACTAATTGCATTTACTCCGTCCTATAGATGGGACGATGTTGCAAAACAAACTGCAATCCAATACCACAATTTTTTCGAACGCGTTTTGAACGCGGCGGAATCAGAATTGGGTGCAGCGGAGTTAGCTAGAAGAATTCAAAACAATGGTGTAGAGCTTCAAGAGATCATCGACGAGATGCTCTACAAATATTATCATACGGCTGAAGAAGCCCGGTTTAATCTGAATCGTTTTGTGCGGCTCATTATGGGCAAAGACGCAAATCTTGCGGATTACTCACCGGGTAAAGGCGAAACACTTGCGGAAGAAGCCGAGTATTACACGGCTGCTGACGGCTCAAGTTTTAGCAATGAGTACGCCGTGCGAGGTATGTCTAGTGGATACTATGACGCGGAGCGCGGGGCACCGGTTGACACAACGCTTGAGATCACGACAGGCGCCAGCGATATGATAAGGGTGCAAGGTGGCGTCATTAGCATGGATGACTTTTTAAGGGGCGGTGGTGTGATGCCGTTTGAAAAGCCGGGCTAAGACCTTTTTGGTCGGGGACTTTGAGACAACCGTCTATGAGGGGCAAAAAGATACCGCCGTTTGGGCGGCTGCCATTGTCCCTTTGTTTACAGAGACGGTTGAAATCTATCACAGCATTGCGGACTGCTGGGCAGGTTTGCGTAAGATATCAGGGGATATCGTCTGCTATTTTCATAACTTAAAGTTTGATGGCGCTTTTTGGCTAGACTTCCTATTGATTCAAGCCGGGTACAAGCAAGCAGTTGATGATGTAGACGATGTGAAGCAAGTACGTTTTCAGAGACAAAAAGACATGGAAAACGGAACAATTCGATATAGCATTTCTGACATGGGTGCATGGTATACGATTTGTGTCAAAATCGACGGCAGATATATAGAATTTCGGGACAGTCTAAAGCTCCTCCCCTTCTCTGTCAAAGAGATCGGCAAGAGTTTCGGCACGGCCCACCAAAAATTAGACATGGAGTATGAGGGCTTCCGTTACCCCGGTTGCGAGATCACACCGGAAGAACGTGAATATATCGCAAATGACGTGTTAGTTGTAAAGGAAGCACTTGAAATCATGGTTGCTGATGGGCACTTGAAACTCACGATTGGAAGCTGCTGTCTGTCTGAATATCAAAAAATAGTCGGCTATCCCTTTTATAAAAAGTGGTTCCCGGACTTGACGGCAGAGACGCTACCCGAAGTATACGGCGCTAAGACGATGGACGCCTATATCCGCAAAGCATACCGTGGCGGCTGGTGCTATGTCGTACCGGAAAAGCGTAATATCGTTTATCATAACGGCACGACGGCAGATGTCAACTCACTGTATCCTAGCATGATGCACAGCATGTCAGGAAACAAGTATCCAATAGGAATGCCAACCTTTTGGCGGGGGAATCTCATACCTCCGGCAGCACAAGCAAGCTACAGTTTCTTTTATGTGAGAATCCGCACGCGATTTCGGATAAAGCCTGATAAGCTGCCGTTTGTTCAGATTAAAGGCAATTTCTGGTATCGTGGCACAGAATCCCTAAAAACATCAGACGTCTACGACCGCAGAACAGGTGAATTGTGCGAATGGATAACAACTCCAGATGGGGAACGACGGAAAGCTGTAGTAGAGCTGACGCTTACAGAGATGGATTTCCGGCTGCTGCAAGAGCATTACGAGTTAACGGATTTTGAGATTCTTGACGGCTGCTATTTTACCGCGGCAAAGGGCTTGTTTGACGACTACATTGACAAGTACGCCAACATCAAAAAAGAATCAAAAGGCGCGAAACGTACACTAGCTAAATTGTATCTTAATAATCTGTATGGCAAGTTAGCAGCTGGAGACGATAGCAGTTTCAAGGTCGCATACCAAAAACCGGATCGTAGTATCGGGTATACCATCGTGGAGGCTCACGACAAAAAGCCGGGATATATACCCGTAGGCGCAGCAATCACAAGTTATGCACGCTGTTTCACGATCCGAGCGGCGCAGGCCAACTATTATGGGCCAGACGAACCGGGTTTTATCTATGCTGATACCGACAGTTGCCACATGGATATCCCGCGCGACGCCGTTCGCGGCATGAAAATCCACGACCGTGATTTTTGTTGCTGGAAGCTGGAAAGTGGATGGGATATGGGGCTATTTGTCCGGCAGAAAACGTACATAGAGCACGTCACGTCCGAGGATGGGGAAGTCATTGACGAACCGTTTTACGATGTGAAGTGCGCGGGCATGCCGAAACATTGCAAAGAGCTGTTTTTGAAATCCGTTGAGGGATGGAAGCCAAAGGAAGATGACCCCGAAAGTGAGTACCGGCCTGAAGAGCTTGCCTTCTTGCGTGAGAAACGAGAGATCACGGATTTTAAACTAGGCTTAACCGTTCCCGGCAAGCTGCTCCCTCGAACGATTCCCGGCGGGGTGCTGTTGTGTGCGACAACATATGAAATGAGGTGATAACAATGACAGACATGGAGGCTAAGCGTCTAGCCGTTGCGATTATTCAGGTGGGCGTGCAAGACTATGTGCGCTGCAGTAAAGAGCTGAAACCTCGAAGTAAAGAGCGCGGTAACAAGTCTATGTATGCCCGTTCGCAGAATCGAACGGAGGTGGCACGATTTTTTAAGTCCGAATGGTATTACTTTTTATGCGAATGCCTAGGGCTTGACGATGAAACTGTGAAAAAATGCATTTTGCGGGAACAGATGGAGGTGAAACGCCGTGCGAATGCAGTTTAAGCTAACCGTCGTATGCAAAGACGGAAGTGAAGTGGAGCATCAGTTTCCATTTTGGTATGACTTGCTGAACTACGTGACAAGTATGACCACTTTGGAAATGAAAAGCTACAAACAAATCAGAGCTGAATATATTAAGGGGTGTTAATGGAAATGAGAAAACTGAATAGTCAGGAAAAGGACATATTTACGGCTTTGCTCGCAAATGCTGTTACGCGAGCATTAGACGAGACGAGTGAAATCGCTGACCTGATGAAGGTAGAATGTAAAACGATTCGAGTATTGTTTGCTGAAGCGTTTGTAAATAATATGGAGGTAGTTTAACAATGAAGGTGAAAATTGTAAAGATCAAGGGTGCGAAAAACGTGGACAAAATAGGGCAGAGAGCCGAACTGTTGAAGTGGCACGTAATTGACAGCTGTACTAGAACGATCGCAGAAGCTCAGGCAATTGCCTCTGTTGATGGCTGTGACGAAAACTATGTTCTGGAACTGATTGCACGTACTCTGTGCAACTATGCGAAAAGGATCGGTAGCGATGAATAAAACGGAGTTACGCGAGAGACTGGACGAACTACGAAAAGTAATCAATGGAGCTAACACGCTGGTATTCAATGGAGACATGCTTCAAGCAGCCGCGTGGACGACTAAGAGCCTGCAGCTCATCCGCGGAATCTTGCAGGATTTATCAAAGGAATAAAATAAGGCTCCCACATAAGTGGGAGCCGTATCAAAATCGGAGAGTTACACAAAGGGATTCACGATATCCATAACTGTCCCGGCAGCATAATTTCAGCTGTGTGACCCGGGCAGAGCAGAGCGTATAGTCTCCGGTGATACCTATTTAATATGCAAGCGCTTTGAGGACGGCTTCCTTGCAAGACAAATTCTTGAAACGGAAGGCGCCTAGCTCAAAGAAATATCGGAACTGGCTAAGCATTGCGTCGGAACGCCTGAGCATCACATAATTAACTTCATGATCTTCCGTTGTTACAGTGATGCGTACAGGGTAATAATCATCGGCTTTGTCATCACAGTACATAAAGCCTAGATGTGGATATTCCCGGATAGCGTAATTCTTCCCGCAATACCGGAGCGTTGCAATATACCTGTTAACGCCCTCCGGCCGACCGATAAATGCGACGTTGTCGTTCAGATAAACGCCCTGACCTGCATAGGCGACATAATCGTTCTTTGCAAATGCGCGATTGAATGCACTTCCCTTTTGTGCTTCAGCTGCGGAATCCACATAACCTTGCTCCAGAACGAAGCCGTCGCCCTTCAGGAAACGTGTTTCCTTTCGGAGGCGTTCGGAGATTCCTAATTCGATATAATAAGGATTGAGCAGGCTAACCGTGTTCCCGCACATGTAAACCGGGACATATCGAACTTGTTCGCCTTGACCACGCGCGACAGATGTATGAATTGAAATAAATTTTTTCACTTCATTAGAGGCATATGTATTTGTTTCACTCTGGAACTCATCCATGAACATAGCTCCAGTATCAGAAAACAGATGCGCGTATTTCTTCACGGCTTCAGCCTGATTGATCGATACGGCGTAACCGCATTCGACGTCGTTCAAAAACAGCTTTTGAAATACGCCCATGGGCTTTGACGTCATGTTGTCTGTTGGGAACCAAATACCTCTGATATCTTTAAAAAATTTATCTGCGCAATCTTCCAGTTCATACTTGTACCGGTAGATGAGCATAAATTTTTCACGCGTTTTCTTGAAGCGACGCACAAGCATGCCGGAAAAATAGCAGGTTTTACCGCCTGTTCTGTTCGTTGTGCACAGATAAATTTCTGGCCGCTTGCCATTGATATCCTGCATCGATAGCAGTTTTGTTCCGTCGTAGTACGCCATACAAATACACCACCTATAATTATTATAACACATTCGCGCCTTTTGTCAATTGACAAATCGCACGCGTGTGATATAATGATAGTAGGATTCCATTAAAGGAGGTGAAAGGCTATTAACGTTCAGACCGTTCTTAACATTATCACGCAGGTCGGATTTCCCATTTGTGTTTCCTTAATGTGCTTTTGGTATATTAAGGTCATTCAGGAAAAGCACAAGGATGAAATTTCCGAACTTGCCAAAGCAATCCAGAACAACACTCTGGTGATGCAGCAGCTCGTTGATAAGCTGAACCATGGCTAAAATTTTTCTTAGTCCCTCGGATCAGTTTGAAAACACCTATGCTGGCGGAACCACGAACGAAGGTGAACAAATGGGTTTGCTTGCGGAAAAGCTGGCTCCGATCCTTCAGCGGTGCGGATTTGAGGTAAAGATCGTGCATCGGAGCACTTTGGCAAACAAGTGCAATCAATCTGACGCATGGGGAGCAGACCTGCACCTGCCGCTGCACAGCAACGCTTTTAATGGCACAGTGTCCGGCACTCGAGTAATGTGCATGCGGACTGTTGAAGGTCAGCTCGGTTATGAGTATAGCAAGAAGATTTTCAAGCAGCTCGACGCCGTTACTCCCGGCACTAACTCCAACATTTCCGCGCAGCCGCAGCTCTACGAAATCCACGCGCCGCACGCGCCTACGGTTTATGTCGAGGTCGACTTCCACGACGTGCCTATGGTAGCAAACTGGATCGTTCACAATCTCGACGTGATTGCGGACGCCATTGCAAGAGGTGTGTGTGACTGCTTTGGTGTACAGTTCGTAGAGGGGGGCACGCCCGGAAATGCAGAAATCTACCGCGTGCAGGTCGGGGCATTCAAAAACCGCGATTATGCGGAGGCTATGAAAGAAAAGCTGATCGCGGCAGGCTACCCGGCCTTTGTTGTGAAAACGAATCGGTAAAAGAAAGGTGGTGAAAAGTCTTGGCATGGCATGCGAAAGCCACGGAGGCTTATTCCCGCACAAGCACTGAAGGGCTGGAAAACGCCACAGAGATGGCGAACATTATGGCGGCGGCTGGTTGGTCGATCGGGGCTATCGCTGCTATGCTTGGAAATGGCGCCGGTGAATCGGGGTTGAACCCTTGGCGTTGGGAGGGTGATAATATCCCGACGGTAGCACAGTTCTCTGAGTGGGCAACGTCGGATAAACATGGCTACGGCATTCCCGGATTTACCCCACCAAATACCTACATTAACAGAACCAACTCAACCAAATACGCAGCAGACGGATATAAGCCTAATTTCGCAGATCGTCCAGGCAGTCCACTGGACGGCGCCGCTCAGACGGCCTATATGCGGGACACGATTCCGCAGAATTGGTCACACGGGTTTTTCGACTATTACAATGATAATTTCACTGAAATAGGGGTTGATATCCGCAATTTCTACTATATCACATTCGAACAGTTCAAACTGGGCTATGTGGGTGGTAGCCAAATTACGCTTGATAACCTTACAGGTGCATTTGAGTTGTGCTACGAAAAACCCGCTGACTGGGCCGCCGCGAGTTCATATCGGCACCGCTGCGACAACGCCGCTTACTGGTACGAATATTTCACGGGGCATCCTCCCACGCCTACACCGACGACCCGAAAACTGAAAATCTGGATGCCCATGAATGCTTGGACATGAGGAGGTAACACTGTGGCAATCAAAACAAAGCAGGAAGTTCTTGACGGCTTGAAGAAATTCATTCCGAATGATGATACTTCCGACGATACGCTTGCATTTCTGCAAGATGTCTCCGACACTCTTGATGCAGGCGCTGAGAATGTTGACTACAAGCAGCAGCTTGCAGACAACGATAAGAAATGGAGACAGAAATACAGAGACACCTTTTACAATCCGCCTGATAAGCTTGACCCGGAACCGGACACTGACCCGGAACCGAAACACAGGACTTACGCGGACTTGTTCAAGACTGAATAATTTTATGAAAGGAATGATTTAATGCCTAGAAAAATCGCAGTGTCCACCCTGAACGCTTCCACGGTTGATATCCTGAATACCATTCGTGCGAATGCGTCCGCTCAGTATCAGGATCAGGTGCCTGAAGTTGCAACGAACTACGACGTCCGACAGGTCGGCGATGTCTTTTTCGGATATCCGAATCTTGCCAACGAATTCCTGAGCGCCCTTGTCAATCAGATCGCCCTCGTCCGAATCCGGTCCGCCACGTTCAACAACCCGTACAGGATGTTCAAGAAGGGCTTCCTTAAAACCGGCGAGACGGTCGAGGACGTGTTCGTGCAGATCGCGAAAGCGCGTGACTTCTCCCCTGAGAAGGCGGCTTCCCGTGAACTCAAGCGTACGATCCCGGATGTTCGTTCCGCGTTCCACCTGATCAACTGGAAGGTGCAGTATCCGGTCACGGTTCAGCGCGAAGACCTCCGTCAGGCGTTTACGTCGATTTCCGGCGTTGAGGACCTGATTTCCAGAATCATCGACAGCGTTATCCGTGCAGCCGAATATGATGATTTCCTGCTCGTCAAGTACCTGCTCATCAAGGCAGTGTCGCATGGTAAGATGAAGCCCGTCGCGTTCGACGCGGCTGATTCTAAGAACGCAGCAACCGCATTCCGTGGCATGTCCAATATGCTGACGTTCATGAAAAACGACTACAATGCGGCTGGCGTGACTACGGTCACCCCCCGTGAAGATCAGTACATTTTCATGGATGCGCAGTATAACGCGAAGTTCGACGTCGAAGTTCTTGCGGCGGCGTTCCACATGGAAAAGGCGGATTTCCTCGGCAGGCTCGTTCTCATCGACGATTTCACCACATTCGACAACGACCGCTTTGCTGATATCCGCGCGGCTGGTACTAACATCGAAGAAGTTACCGCTGCAGAACTCGGCCTGATGGCTGACGTAAAGGCGATTCTCGTCGATGCGGAATGGTTCCAGATTTACGACACGCTGAATGAGATGTCGGAGGCTTACGTTGGCAGCGGCCTGTACAGCAACTATTTCTACAACAGATGGGAGATCGTCTCCAGCTCCCCGTTCAGCAACGCCGTAGCGTTCGTTGACGATGGCGCGACGATTTCCGCGCCAGCGAATGTTGTGCTGACGGTTACCGACTACTCCGAAGATGAGGCGGGCAACAAGGTCTACACGCTGACCGGTGCCGATCCGGCAAGCCTGCAGGCATCCAACTTCCAGCTGGTGCAGACGGAGGCAATGACTAAAGCGCTGGTTGCCGTGCATCCTTACGGCGCGATTATCCTGCCGCAGTCCGCGCAGACTGAAAGCTATAAGTATGACGTGGTTGCCACGATGGCAGGCGCAACTTACAAGCTGGTCAACGGCCTTGACAAAAATGTCGTGCTCGGCAGCACGCTGACGCTCGTCAAGCAGTAAACGGAGGGGCATTGCCCCTCCAATCATTATAAAGGTGGTGACAAAATGGCTGAATATGTCGTGCCGAATACCACGATTTATATTATCAAGGATTGTCCGTGTGAACCGGACTACAAGAATACAATGTATTTCGGAAGCAAGGCGGATCAGTTCACAACGTTCAGCAAGTGGATCAAGTACACGCTAAACGATTATAGTTACCAGAGATACGGCGCCGGTAGAATTCAGGTCGAGTTGCCTGTAGAGAATCTATACGATTGCAATTACCTGATTTTCCAAAATACGAACTTCAAGGATTCCGCAGGTAACGTAAAGAAATTTTATGCGTTCATCACGGATGTGGAATATGTAACCAACGACACGTCCACAATTACCTATGAAATCGATGTCATTCAGACGTGGTTGGGCGATTACGAAATCCGGGATGTTTTTGTAGAACGTGAGCATCCGCTGACGGATAACATCGGCGAGAACCTAGTTCCGGAGCCTGTTAGCTTTGATGAATACACGATCAGCTATTATGACGAAGTCAGCTACACCTTCAGCGGTGCAACAGTCCCAACAAAGTTATCCAGTTTGTGGATGATGGCGTGGTGGGCTGATGGTACAAGCCCGCACGTTGTCAGTGGCTTGCCTACAATGCTGTGGGCCTATGCTCAGCCGTTCACAGAACAAGGCTTGAATACCTTCCGTTCGTATTTATCCGGTGCAGGTGTGGATGCCAATTCAATTGTGGCATTTGGGCTTGTGCCCGAACTATTCGCACAAATTGGCGCAGTTGTACCCGACACATTATCTACAGTTAAAAACTACCGCTTGCAATTCTTACGGCATTACAATGAGGCGTTTGAATCTGCAACGGCTGGTGTGCGGAAAAGTTACACGCCGCAGTGCAAGAAGTTATACACAAACCCGTACTGGGGTTTGTGGGTGACTAACAACACAGGAAATACAAAGGTTTATCCTATGGAGCTTTTCACGCCGGGCGTTTCCTCGAATGATTTATATTTCCAGCTGATCGGGGATTACTCGCCTAATCCTACGGTTATGCTTGTCCCCGAAAATTTCAAAACGGTACAAGGTAGAAATTTCGCGGAAAGCATGACGTTATCCGGATACCCGCAATGCGGTACGACTAGCGACACATACAAGGCATGGTTAGCTCAGCAGGGCGGCGCTAACGCTGTTCAGTTCATCGGTGGTGCACTCATGGCGTTAATGTCTGCCGTTAGTCAGAATTATGTCGGCGCAGTCGCGGGTGCAACACAGGCCGTCGGGGCTGCCGCTCGTCGATGGGATGCCTCTACAATGGCAGATTCCGGGACGCCGGGTGGAAATAACAACTTGTTAGCTGCTGCACATTTAATGACTTTCCATTATGGAATCCGGCATTTAACGGCAGAGGCGGCAGAACGTGTTGATATGTATTTCCGCAAATACGGTTATGCCACGAACACCGTGAAAAAACCGAATATCGGGACAAGGCCATTCTACAACTACGTTAAAACAAACGGGTGCTCTATTGATGGTTCAATCCCTGCAAGTGCAGAAAAACGAATTTGTGAAGTGTATGACCGGGGGATTACATTCTGGAAAACGACCGATCATTTCGGGGATTATTCCGTCGACAACTCTCCCGGCGCAACGAATCCTGAGCATAATGAGGTGGTGAGTTAATGGGTGATAGCTTCAAAAAGTGGTTGGCCGCTGATGCATTTAATAAGCTGACCTACAATTTTTATTACGACCGGCTGCTAGAAATGTCGTTGGCGCGTTACGAATGGCTCAATCTTCCGGATAGCGTAGACGCTCGGTTCCTTGAGTTGACGTTATTCAAAAATGGCCGTGCGCTTTTCTTCGAAGATGATGTTCTCGGCATGCTTGCGCTCCCGGTTATCATCAACGGGCCGTTCAACGTGTACAAGATTCCGATACGGCGCAGGGCGTTTACACCCGGTGTTAGCTCCGTGAACGAAACGGATAAATCAACCGCGGCAACGTATCAGGCAGAACGAACAAATAAGGATTCCGTTATCTGCTATAATAACATGCTGCACAGCCCATCCCTTAATATGTGCAGGATGTTCGCTAGGCGGCTTGCGGATATCGACAGGACGATTGACGTCAACATTTCAGCACAGAAAACGCCGGTGCTGATCGAATCCGACACAAATACCCTGCTTTCTCTGAAGAACGCCTATAAGCAGTATGAGGGAAACTTCCCTGTAATATTTGGCAAAAAGGGAATCGCTGATAATGTTAAAGTGCTGATGACTGGTGCGCCGCTAGTAGCACCCGCTCTGCAGCAACTGAAGCAGACTATTTGGAACGATGCCCTCGAATCGCTTGGCATTGCGAATCACGGCGCGGATAAGAAGGAACGCGTAAACACGCTGGAGATTCAGGCAAATCAGGGCGGCACGATTGCCAGCAGATACTCCGGCTTGATTGCTAGAGAGCAGGCATGCAACGCGGTTAACCGGATGTTCGGAACAAGTATTTCCGTTCGTTACCGCGAGGAAGTGACGCCGGAATCCTTTATGGATGAACCGGACGGGGGTGATGAAGATGAGTAAATACACAACGCAGCTGCGCTATATCTGCGAGGTCGAAGCTGGCTATACGGAATCACAGCCTTATAGCAAGGTTAACGAAATCGTTAAGGCGGCTGCGCCGAAAATCTTCAACTCCGAAGACTGGCCTATCTTTGATGAGAATTACCGGCTTGCCCTTGAAATCAAGATTCTCAAAGCCTACTACACGGAAGAAATTGGACTGGAAACCGTGGGGCTTTGGAAACTCCGGCTGAATCAGAAGTTGTCGGAGATCATGCCGTACTACAATCAGATGTACAAGTCGGAGTTGCTGGAGTTCAATCCGCTGTATGACGTTGATCTCACAAGAACGAAAATCGGCAAGGGTACGAAACAGACGCAGACTGACAGTCAGGGTGTGACGTCCTCGGAATCTGATTCCTCTACCACGTCCGAATCCTCGAACACAAACACGGAGAGCGAAGTCAACAAGTACAGCGATACTCCGCAGGGCGGCTTGACTGGCCTGCAGAATGACCGCTATCTGACGGACGCTAGAATGGTATCCAACAATGGGTCGGGGAATGCAACAGGCAGCGGCACAAGCAAGGCTACAGGAAACAGTCAGAATGTTAACACGTCTAACGAAAACGCAGAGAGCACGGATGAATATCTCGAACATGTTTCCGGTGTGAATGGTGGCGCGTCCATTGCGGAACGCCTGAAAGAATACCGAAGCACGTTCGTCAACATTGACCTGCAGATCATCGAAGAACTCGAAGACCTGTTTATGAAAGTGTGGTGATACATTGAACAGTACGTTTAGAGTTGTGCTTGTCAAAAAGAGCGGTTTTGAAGTCATCAGCTTTGACGATTGCATCAGCGTTACCGCGATTCCCATTGCGGCCACGGGCGGAAAGGCGTGGCAAATTAAGCTCGCATCCAACACGGAAAGCACTGATATCCGCAGTTACGCAATGTCCCAGTGGTGCATTGCAATTATGTAAGGAGGTATTTTATGAGCGACATTCCTAATAAGCTGAGATTGTGTTGCCTGCCGGTTCTTCCGACTATCTTCTCCGACGAGCTGAGTTACAAGGAAGAGCTATGCAAGATGCGGTTGTACATCAATCAGATGATTGATGCACTCAAGCAGCAGGACGAGGACATTGCCAACATTCAGAAACAGGTCGACAAGGTTGACCCTAGCAATTATATTCAGACAAGCGGTGGTACGCTTACGGGGCCGTTGTTCTTCATCGACAATGCGCATGTTCTGAAGAACGAAGACGGCACTATTACTCTGTCCGGAACGGGCCTGATGAATATCCACGGCGGCGGGATCGTGACGATTGATACGCCGAAGAGTATTGCGATAAGGGCAGACAATCACGTTGACATCACGGGAAGCGGCGGCGTCGAAATCTTGGCCAGCGAAAACGGTGCGGTGAATATCGAGGGTGGCGCCATAGCTATGACAGGGGATATCAATATCAACGGTCCAACTACGTTCGATAAAGTGGATGTTGATATGCTCAACGCAAGAACCAAAGTTGCGGAACCCGTGGAGGACGCGAACCCTGCTACAAAGAAGTATGTGGACGCGCACGGCAGCTCCGGCGGTGTGACGTGCGGTTATATCACGGTTGCCGTTGATGATACCAAAAATACGGTGGATGTTCATAGCGAGAACCTTATTCCAAAGGGTGAGCTTGGTGGATACTACGTCGACAACGCCGGTAACCTTTGGCATGCGACACAGGTCGTTGCTAGTGGGTTTACGCTGGAGAATCAGAACATTAATGTTCTTGCGAACGCGGAGTTCGTTAAGATCACTGGAAACACTAGCGTGAAGAACATCAATGTGAACGACACTGGAAGTTCGACGTATCAGGCAACTACGAACGTCCTTGTGCACGGTGGAACGGACGTTGACATTACTGCGGGAAAGGGAACGGTCGACGTTGAGGCACCTATCGTTGATATCCACGCTGCGCAGCATGTGAATATCGATACGGGGGACGGTGGCTCCGTTGTAATCGGCGGCGCGAAGTCTGCCGTAGATATGGGCAACGCCGTGAGCGTGATTGTGCCAACTCCGCTAAAAGAAATTGAAGCCGCAAACAAAGCCTACGTTGATAATTTAATCGGCCCTAGAATGAAAATGTTAAAGCGCATTACTGCACAAGCCCCCTACCTCGGAATTCCAGGCGATGACTTTGCAAATTATACTGATGTAAATATTTTCATACAGGCAACCCCCGATAGTACCGCAAATGAGGTTTGGATTGGAACAATCTTATTGCTGGGCGGCTCAGTTACCGATTGTCACGTTGTATCTATTGATGCAACAACCGGCGCACAGCAGTTCGTACAGCCAAATAAATTCCTTGTTACCAGCAATGGAATAATCATCAATGGACTTTCTCCTGCAGTGGCTAGAGGCTGTTATTTCGTAATCCCCTCTTGACAAATAAAGTCATTCGTGATATAATGACAATGTAACCAACCGCACAGTTCCTCCTTTCGATATAGCGGCCTGACGTTGTGAGGTGCGTCAGGCCGCACCAATAAACTTAACATTACTAGTGCGCGTTAATTGACTAGTGTGTTTTAAGGCATCACTTTCCGGTACAGCATTTGTATAGCGCAGTGCAAATGTTGTACGGAAAATCCCCTAT